>ERZ506929.53-NODE-53-length-106486-cov-8.379062_pt1 | contig 106486 bp, 97 predicted proteins | sample MGYA00513173_ERZ506929 | MGnify/ENA metagenome assembly ERZ506929 | reverse complement strand
TAATGACATATCTTATATCAGTTTTTTCTGTTTACACAAAACTTGAAACGCTCTCAAACTTTTTCTGTAAATGACTAAAGGGTAAGGTTCGTCTATGATAAAATAAAAATCACAGACGAACCTTTTTCTCCGTCCCCATTGGTTTTTCAAGCCATAATATACTTTACTGTGGTGTGTGTGCTTTTCATTTTTTAATCCTTTTCTCAATAGCATCTATGTTTTTCCAGGAATTTATCATAGCTTCGCGATCTTTAGAAAATTCGTTAATTCTATACGTCAAATATATAACTATAGCAATTATCTATTATCTTCCATAGACTCACGTAATTTTTTCGGAATATTGATATGGCTTCACACATCCTAAAGTTTCTTTTTATTTTCATGCTAATCTAATCATATTCTGTAAAAAAATACATGGTAAATCAGTCGTAAACGGTTTTACCGTTTGCAAAGCAACCAGCCTACCGTGTAGAATTATACATAGCAGACCAGTGGCATGGAAGGTCAATCCTTCTTGTATTTTTCAATTAAACACTGATGTTCTTTGCTGTTTTTATCATAATTAATCCCTACAAGCAGTATTTCACCAGTATAGTTTGAAATCGAAGATGGGTACTTCTTGTCCTTAATCTGCGTCATTGCAGTTTGTACTTTCTGGTTCCATTTCAGCTCTACAATCAATGCCGGATAATCTTTTTTGTACTCTGGCTTTGGCAAAAATACGAAGTCAGCAAATCCCCGTCCTGTCGGCAATTCACGAATTGGTTTGAAATAATACTGCATTGCACTTAGATATGCAATTGCCAGCACACTACTCAGCGAATTTTCATTGTGATACTGGATAACCGATACATATTCATTGTGAATTTTCTCAATTTGTGCAGCAACCTCTACTCCATCCATGTCCAATGTAGCATCGAGCAATCTTTCAGATTCTTGCTGGAAAGTCAACATTTCATTCCAGGCTTTGCTTTCGACCGCTGTTGTCAGTTCTTGACGAATTTCTTCATTTGGCACAAAAGCTGTCTTTCTGATTTCATTATAGCCAAGATAGCCAAGATGAATCATATAGGTTAGCACATCATCCTTACTCCTGATACTTACCGTATCATTCTTAAAGGTTGCTGTGTTCACTCTTACTTCTGCGCCGGAAAGCATCTCAATGATAGCAGTCTTCAGGCCATCATAATTCATATTGATTAGTGGAACAATCGCATCATAGGAAGCCGTCTCAGACCAATAACTCCTAAATTCGCCTCTCAGCATTACACTGACAACTGCTCTGGGATTATAAACCTGATAGTCCTTCAAAAGATATCCATCATACCATCGTTTTACTTCATCAAAGTCCCGATGATATTTTTCCGCCAACTTTTCAACTTCATCCTCAGTAAAGCCAATGTACGGTGCCAGTTCGCTTGCGCTCAGCATCGTAAATTCATCAAAATTATTTAATGCCGACTGAGTTTTTTCTTTTTTGACAGGAAGGATACCAGTAAGATATGCCAGCTGAATATACTTTGTAGGTTCTGTTCCCTTAAACAGTCCTCGCAGGAAAGTAATATAGTCGTCTTGCGCTTTATTATCCGTCGCCGCATCTCTGATAAGGACATCCCACTCATCAATGATAACAATAAACTTCTGCCCTGTTCTATCTTTGATTCTTGAGAGCGCATCTGGCAAACGAGATACCTCTGGTGGCAATGCTTCCGGATAAATCGCACGCAATTCGCCCAAAACTGAGTCCGTGACAAAATCAACCACATTGTCTGCTTCAACACAGTTTGCCAGAAACCACTGTATATCGATATGAATCAAATCATATTTATTCAGATGCTTCTTAAAGTTTACATCTTTGCTGATTTCCAAACCAGAGAACATTTTCTCTGAATCTGCACCTTTGCTATAATAAGCCGCAAGCATATTAGCTGCATAAGACTTTCCGAACCGGCGCGGTCGACTATTGCAAATATAAGCATCTGTCGTATCCAGAACGCTGTTTGTGTATTCAATCAGACCCGTTTTGTCAACGTAGATTTTAGAATTTAGAGCGACCTGAAACGCACTATTATCAGGGTTTACAAATCTTCCCATGCCTCTCAGACTCCTTTCTGGAGCTGTTTGATACAACTCACCTATTGTGCTTTGATTTTATCATCTACTGCGCTAAATAGCAAGTTGATAAAGCAGACCTGTTCCAGTTTTTCTGGCGAATATTTTTCTGCCAGTTTCAGTAATTCCATACAGCTTCTGTACAGCCTTTTTGGCGGAGCCGTTTTACCCAGTTATAAAATGTTCCTGGTTTGATGTCATGTTCCACGCACCATTGATAATCTGTCAGACCACTTTGCCGGCACTCCATGATGAGACGGTATCGCTCTTCAGCAGGTATTTTCTTGCTTCTCATGAGTACTCCTCCATAAATTGAATAGAGTAAAATGCTCGCATCTATCATTTCTAGCAACAGAAAATGAATTAAAATGCTTGCATTCTCTGTTAATTATTATGGATTGATTTTTAGGGTAACACAATCCGTCGAATTATTTTGCGCTTACGAAGGATATAATTATTTACCGATAATTATATCCTTACATATCATTTATGCTATTTTTTTACCATGCAATGCTCAAATAATGATATTCCGTAACAGAGAATTTTGTCATATGCATCTTCAAAATTCTTCGCATACATTCACTCATCAATCTCTTTCTCCATTGATTCTCTCTACAACAACCTTACATCTTTTCTTATAAAATGCTATACCATATAATACTATTTTATTTCTTCCATCATTTTTTAAATATTCCTCATATCTTCGATTCCGTATCTGTGTAATCGCATTCTCACAGGATTTATTCAAACCAGAGGCTACCCTTGCATGCTTCAACTCAAAAATAATCCCTGCATCCGGATCTTCCGGTTCAATAATAATATCCGCAAATCCTTCACCCGCTTCTACATTTGATCTTACCAGCCAGTTGGAATTTCCTGCCAAAAGCCCAGCTAAAAATGTATGATAAGAATTTTCTTTCTCTGCATCCGGTGCTTTCGTGTCAAAAACACTGATCGTATTACTGAGTGTCCTATTCAGATAGTTCTCTATGCATTCTGTATTTCCTTTTTCCACAGCTTTCCAGAATGCTGTTAGGTTTTCCGTATTCCTTAATATATTTTCCCTGAACCATTCCTGAATCTGCAATTTATATACTTCTCTGACCTCTCTATTAGGAATCATCAGCTTATATGCTCCGGTTTCAGTTACCCCTGCCTGCGTCAAATATCCTGTTGTAAACAAAACACTCCACAAATTATCAATACTGGTATCAATTTCATCGTATGTTAATTCTAACCGAATAAATTTCTCCATCGGCTCTCCTGCAATCAGACGCTCAATTTCATCCCGCGTTGTTTTATTTGCCTTATCAATAAAACATTTTACAAGTTCATTGCTGCTCGTATTCAACCAGTACGACTGTGGTTTTGCATCCGGTTCTTTGCACAGTCTGTCCACATGATTAATAACATCCCAAGGGCAGAAAATATCTGCATCTCCGAATCGATAACCATCATACCATTCCTTCGTTTCTTCAAGATGCGAGGCCATCCCATACGCTTTCAGCAAATTTTCAACTTCATTTTCTGTAAATCCAAACTGTTCATCAAAACGGGCATCTGTAATAGAAAGTACCTTAAAATTATTTAGACCTGTAAAAATACTTTCTTTTGAAACTCTCAAACACCCTGTTAAAACAGAAAACTGTAAAAAATTATTCGTTTTCAACGCATCTCCAAAAAGAGCTCGAATCAATGATACCATTTCTCGATAATAACCATTTTGGTATGCCTTATCCAATGGTACATCGTACTCATCGATCAAAATAATCGTCTTCTGTCCATAATGCCGAAATAACAGTTCTGACAATGTCTGCAAAGCTGATTCCAGTGTTTCTTCATCCATCGAATATTTTCCATCTTTTATCCGAATTAACGCCTTGTATCTTTCTTTTTCATTGTCTGTCAATCTGTCACTATTCTTCAAAAAGCAAAAGCGTTCTGCTTCCAGCGCAACTAATTTACTCAGCTTTGCTTTTGCTTTTTCAAATGTGTTTCCCTCTACACCTTTCATCGTCAAAAATACAATCGGGAACTTTCCCATATATTCTTCGCAAAAATCTTTTCTTTTTGAAATATAAAGATTATCAAATAAAGTCTTATCTGTTCCAATTTCAAAAAAACAGCGGAGCATACTCATATTTAAGGTTTTTCCAAAGCGTCGCGGTCTTGTAAAAAGATTGACTTTTCCCCATTGCTCAAGGAGCTGTTCAATCAGTTTTGTTTTATCAATATAGTAAAAGCCGAGTCGACGGATTTCCTGAAAATCTTCGATACCAACCGGTAATTTCAATGTTGTATCCATACTCCACTTTCTCCTTTTCAAAGTTTTATTCACTGTATAACTTTTTTACATTCTATAATAAAAAAGCCAAACATACAACCTCATTGTAACATATCAAAAAAGTTTCGGTGTGTTTATGTTATCTGACACCTTTCATCTTTACATTCATATGCTATCAGTCTGCTCAATTATTGCTGATACCTCACCCGATCTGTCCGAAGCACTAATTCTGTTCATAGTTGGAATGATAATAAAAAACGGGAATAAATACAGCAATAAATTCTTACTTTCTACAGCTATTGTAATAATGGTCGCTGTTGCTGTTACCATAAAAATCAACAGATTATTTTGCAGTTCTATCTTCTTCTCTATCTCCCCATGAAGCATTTCATACTCTTTACAAATTAATTCTGTATCCATTTATATCCCCCTCATATCATCAAGTTTCTTATTTTTAAAATCCGCTATCTTCCATAGACTCACGTGATTTTTTTGGAATATTGATATAATATTTTTTCTTTATATCATTATATAATGTAGCCATTGCAATCACATATACAACAGTTACAATAACCGATCCAATTTTGTTCAGTGTACTCTCATCTATATACTCACTCAAAATAACTCTGTTCACAGGAATAATATCCCATGCAATCAGCCATTCGAAAATAAGCATAATAGTGCAAATTATTGCTTCGAGTATCGCTACATACATTTTCATTTTTCTTGGTTTTAAATCGTATTTTCTTCCAGTTAATTTTTTTATCTGTTTCCCACCTTTTATCTTACAACCGATATCCAAATCTGCTGCACTGCCGGTATGTATGACCTGGACTACCATACCATCCTGTGGATCTGCGTAATCGAATCCTATTTTTATGAATTCGCCTTTATGCTGCATTATTGCAAACTTATTTGTTTCTTCTGTTTCCTCGATAATTCTTGCATCCAAGATAATCGTGTTTGCTGTATTACAGGAGTATATTTTCAGTTCTTTTTCCGTTACTATATCTGAAAAATTTATCACTTCATTCCCACTGTTCCATATAACGTAGTTTGTTATCGTCAGATTATCAATATCCCTGCCTTCGTATTTCAGTTCCAGCTTCGGTATACGGCTTTTCCCTTTTTCGATGATTTTGTGGGAGTTACTTACATATGAAAATTCTTTTTTTCTTTTTCCTGCAAACCATGTGTAGATTCCAAAAACAAACGACAAAATCGTACACACAGACAAGATCACCCACGCATATGGGTTGTTCATTAAAGATTTAATATCCATATTCATCCTCTGTTTCGTTTTATAGAATACGTCTGGTTCCAGTTTCCTGGCTCCAACACTTTTTAAAATCAAAAAAGCTCCATCATCCTTATCTCCGTACCTTTACCACGGATACTAAGTTTGACAGAGCAACTTCTAATGTTTTGCCCATCCCAACGCCAATATCATAATCTGAATATACCAGGGTTATTACTGACAGCCAATTGTGACAGACTAAACGTTATCGCATCTGTTACAAATTTCGGGATCTGGTTGTAAACTATCTTATTAAAAGAGTAGCATATAATTTTCCAAAAATCCAGCACAAATTCAATATTATTTTGCTATGGTTGGCAAGGACAGAACCTTAGAATCGGGATCTGCCCTCAATAACTAATGACATATCTTATATCGTTTTTTTCTGTTTACACAAAACTTGAAACAGTCTCTAATAAAACCACAATACCATTGCACCTTTGCGCTTATCAATAATAACCTTCTTTCTCTTTCCACATTCATTTGATATATATCGACATCAAGAAAATTCAAGCTAAGGGAATCAGTATTTGGGCAGATGCGACTGTTCAAATTTATTATCTAAACTTACCCGTACCCACTGTTAATTTTCCTTCAAAATAAAATGCAAATATCTAAGCCATTTTCATTCAATTCTGAACGAATTTCTTCTATCTTCTTCTCTTCGTCCTGCTCTTTCATTTCATGCCGAAGACACACGATACATTCTTTCTCCTCAGTAGTTCCTATTACATATGCCATTACATGTTCTATAGTTCTATATAGGAATCTTTAAGTATCGGACTTAATAGGTCACGTAATCTATCAACAATCTCTACTTCTCTATTTGGTTTAAATTCTGTGGTCTTTCTTATCACAACACAATCTTTCTTTAGATTTAATAGACTCCCATTAGAGGGAAACGCGTGATCCATATTTCTTTGAACGACAAACATAGCATCTAACTTTTGCTGCATAGTATTTATCAATTTATCTGTCTCTTTATTCAATTCTTTGCTTTTTATAAAATAATGCCTAGCTTGCCATATTGCATATATCGATATACCAAAACTGGCGACTTCTTTAATATCACTAAATCCAATTCCCATATTTATTTTTCTCCTATTTCTGCAATAATGTTATATCATCTACTGTAACATGCTTTTCACACGACTCATTTTTATCGCAAATACTTATATTCCCTGTTCGTTCTTCACATTTTATGTCCTGAGCCTCTGCATATCTACTGTTATTATTTCTTCGATTGTCATTTGCAGATTTTTCTTCTGTTTTTATTTTATTTTCGATTCGTATTGATGTTTCCTGTTCCATTTCTTTTATATAAAATTTGTTTTTTTCTAACAACTTCAAATAAGATAATGCTCTGATATATTTTGATCTTTTTTCAGGAAATATAAATTCACCTACCAACAATACAGCATATATAGAAACCACCATCACTGATACATCTAGAATCCTTTTTAAAATCATTTCCGAACCCAAGAGATTCTTTTCAAAGAATTTCAATGCAATATTATTCAACAATGTTAAAACCGATATTGCAAATGCCATAAATACATATAATTTCGAATATTTATTCCGTGTTTCTATCTTCTCTCGCAATATTGCATGCATCTGTGCTCTTTCTATACCCGATTTTTCTTTTAACATATCGGCAGCTTTATTCATATCAACAGTACACAGTTCTACATATTTGTCAGTTGCTTTTTCTATAGCCAATTTTTCTTTTTTACACAACATGTCACCCTCATCCTTTCTTTATATTAAGGTTATTTAAATACTAAATTTGTTTTTTATCCAATCATATATCCATTATTGTGAATCCACACGCTTAAACCAAATCTCCTGATTCTCAATAAGATTTCCGTCTCGCGTAAGTTGAAATCTATGCTCACCATTTTCAACTCTTTCCTTACCACAATTACTTATCGTACTATATTGACAAATCTAAGTCGCACCGTTTATTTGGAAGCTATTATATGTATAGATTTCCGATCCTGCCGTTGGAAAATAACATCCTCTATATCCTTTCAGCCTGCCATCTTCATCTACATATAATTCCATCACCTCAGGATTCATTCCTTCATTTTCATTCAATGTTTCCTCATCTACGCCAAAATAATAGTAACCTTCAAAATCTTTCAGATCATATCCTCCTTGAATCTGTGCAGAATCTCCTGTTGCAGCTACAGGTGGTTCTGCTACACTATATAAATCTTTTAATGTTCTTACACATTCGTCCATTTTACGTGAAAGCACTATTGGATGAGCATAATCATTTTTTGTCCGCTCATATAAATAACCTGCCTCTTCCGATGATTGATCTAGCAAATCAAAACTTCCCTGACTATTTATTTCAGATGCAGTCGGAAAATACAATTGATATGTCCTTGTTTTTTGAGAACGCCTTTCACCATTAACAACATAATTTATCTCTATTTCAAACGTATAAATTCCTGAATTTTCAGTGCTAAATGTAATATCAAAAAAATCCGTCTCATTCCCATTAATACTCACATGACTCAACACTGGCTCAAACACATAATTCTCATCAATATCATCTAAAGTATAATCCCCACAATAGTCCATTTTTTTATACCTTTTGTCTACATCCAGCTTCGTGTGATACACATGGTCTGAAAGTTCTCCATCGCCTCCCGCATTTACGCTTCTTGCAAACATAAAGAGATTTTTTTCATATTTATAATTTAAAATATTCATCTGAATACTTTCAATTGAAACACTCTGGTTTATTTCGTTTGTAATCATAAATTCCATATATGCGGTCGGGTTTTCTTCATTCTTTCCAATCTCATAAACCTTAGGATAAAGGACTTTTTCCTCTTCCTCGTATGCATATACTACTGTATAGAACATATTACTTTCAGTAATTTTTAAAGCTGGTGGATAAATAGAATACTTAAGCCACTCTATAAAAATCGTTGCCAATACCACACTATTTAAAATTATAATTATAGCATAAATATAATGTTCCAACTTATTCCTTCTTATGTAAGCATTGAATTTTCCACCATCTACCCCTTTTTTCCAAACAACTCTCAGAATGCCACTAACTATCCATACAATTCCCAAGAACACAATTCTCTTCCGATACTCCGGATATATCATTATTGTCTCTTTATTGAAAATGACCCCTAAAATTGCTATTATACCCCCAAGTGTACTTATTATATTTACCCACTTCTCTGCTTTTTCGTTCTTCATAGATATCCTTCCTCTACTTCCTAAAACTCTTGCTTCTGAAACGTTCTCATTAAATTTATTTATAGATTAGCATATTTTTACAATCGTTTCAACATTTTATGGAATTTTTATCATTTTTATCTTTATTATCTTTTTAAGAAATTTCTGTTATCGAAAATTTCGTATATATTTTTCTATTTTTTTGAATTTGTCAATTTGTTTTCTTCTTTTTTAATGTTATCATTTCATTTTTTCAAATAGTTGTGTTATTATATAGTCAATATTTCATCGAAAAGGAGCATCCATATGAACACCCAAGCATTAAAACCTGAAGTATATGATCAGCTTGTTATCAAACGAATCCTTTCTATAATGGAACAAAAACAAATAAAGCAATCAGACCTGGCGAATCTCAGCAATATAGGGCAGTCCTCTCTTTCTAAATTGTTAAAGGGCGAAATGAAATTAACGTTGCAGCATATTTTCAAAATATGTACAGCATTAAAAATAGCTCCGGAGGATCTTATAGCTATTAATAAAGATCTCTCTTCCGATTTATCTTCTTTCGACTTTGAACCGTACACAGAAAATGGTATTATAAATGAACAGTTTCTCAATGAACAGATTTTTATTCGGGATAAGAATCATCCTGCGTTTAACGGATACAAAGATAAATCCTTCTATATGTATCTGTATTCTACTATTTCTTCTGAATCTTTTTTATTGACCGGCACACTTTCCTTTGATACAAAGACCTCTTCTTTTTGCAAGACAAAAATGACATTGGACACCGGAAAGACTGATTCTAATAATAAACCTATTAAAAAATGTTATTCAGGAGAACTTATTATTTCTCTGACTATGGGATCCTGTTACTGTCTTCTTACTAATACCGATATCGGGGAAATCTGTTTTCTGAATTTTAAGCATATGTTTCTTTTTAATCAGTCTTTGGAATGTCGCATGGGAACAATATCTTCTACTTCCAGCGGTGGAAATCGCCTACCTGTCGTACAACGAATCTTAATCTCTCAAAAACCGCTTAATATAATGGGAGATGATACTTCTGACTTAGAATTTGTAAAAGGACAGCTCCGTTTAAACAGTTCCAAAATACTGATTTCTAAAACCGAGCTTGATAACTTGCAGAAACGATATGAAAACAACCAACCTATTTCTGAGTTTCTGGAGAACTTTAAAAGTCTCACTGTTCCTGAAGAATATTATCTACTCGAAGAATCCAACCTGAAAAATATCTCCTTAACCTCAGATATCAAAACCAAAGGAATTGGTATTCTTCGAGATGCCTCTGTTTCTCCAAAATACAGTAAAGTTAGTAGTAAAACTAACGAATTCACTTTTGAATATATATGTGGAAAAAGAAATGTGTAAAGAAATACGAGACGACCTTGGTCGTCTCGTAAAAGTCTATCCATAAGGGGAACCTCATAATTGATAGTTAACTGAAAAGCTTGCATTGTTTTTATGGTGATTTACTACATGAGCATGTGTACTTTCACGCCGTCTTCCATCAATAGATTATTTTGAAAGTTTCAGATTTCTGACACTCAGTGTCCACTTATTTCCAGTAACACAGTCTTTATTAAAAAGCATCGTAAAACACAGTTCTGACACGCTTTCCCACACTGAACTGTCTCTCATTTTTTTAGAAAGCGGTATGCTGAAATGACTTTCCATTGTACTGACATACAGCGGTTCATCTATGATTTTATATCCCTCACTGTTTTTTACCTCTAATTGTACTGTATGGAGATTTTCTGTACCTGCAGCGTCAAACTCCAGATGATAGCCGGATTCCCGAAACTCTCTCCAGTTCTCACAGGGCACATATTTAAAGAAAGCCATAGCAAATCCCTCTTGATTCAGTTCTTTTTCATCATCAACTTCCACCTTTGCACCAAAACCATTCTGATATGTATTTATCTTTATAATATTCTGGGCTTCCTTATTTACACACGATTTGATATCGCAAAATTCTGTATAGTCTCCAAGCAGATCAAAGGTTTTTCCTTTCTCGATAAAATCAGAAAATCGTGTCAATAATGTTTTCCCATTATCACCTGCACCTTTTGTAATTAATTCTATGTTTCTCAGAAATTCATTCCGTTTTCGCTCCCATATTATCGGTGGCATACTGCGCAGTCCAAATTCTTCTACAAGAATATCTTTTAATTCTTCCAGTCGATAATTTAATGTATCTTTATCTGTATCATCAAGTTTTATACCTATCCGAGTCTTATCTATACAACCCGTAATATCATCAAAAGAGAACCCCGGCAACAAAATTCCTGTCCATTCCTGTTTCAGCGCCCAGGCTGCACCCATCTCATTCAGCGAAGCTGCACTCGCATAATAATTTTCAGAAAGAATATATATAACACGAAGTTTATTCTGCTGAAATTCATTTATCAGCCAGTCATACACCTTATTATCTAATGGAACACAATATGGCGGCATTGATGAACAGACAATTTCATCTTTTCTGAGTCCCAACACTTCCAATAAATTTACAATTTCTCTTACATACTCTGCATCTTTACTGGAGTGTGAAATAAATATCTTATGCATACCTGTTTCCATAAATATTCCTTCTTTCTCTGTACTTTTACTTTTAATTTTACCATCCACCACGCCAACTAGCAAGCCGTAGAATCTTTAACAAGTCATCCGTTTCCTATAAATCCATTGTTTCTGCAAACACTTCATTATACAAAAAAATATTCTCCGGAACACCTACCCATTGATAAAAAAATGACTCCGGAAAATAATTTTCTTGATTAAGAACATCGTCAAATTTCCCATCCAAACCTTCTTCATGAAGCATTTCTTTTACAATCAAAATAGTATCTGCATACATTGTTGAACCGTGTAGTCTTCCAACACTTCTTTCCATCGTAAAATCTATCATTCGTCTCTTGCCTTTACTGTTTATCCCCCAAATCCATTCAGAAAATTTTTTAGATGTCTCCGCCATTTCATGAATAGCATTAGTTGCAACCACACCTGACCACGCTTCTGACAAAGTTTTATACTGCTCGCTTCCTTTTTGTGCTTCAGTTATATATGTATAAAGACGGCTAATCAACACCGTATTTCTCTTTGCATCTATCGGAATAAAAGTTCCTAATACCGCTTCTGCCCCTGCACGAATAAACATATCTGCAACATTCACCGTTCCGCTTCCTCTCGGACTAACATGACATGCACTTAAAACCACAACTGGTGGAACCGTATAATCATTCCCGTCAGCCATCCAAAATTCATTTCCTACCATCAGTCCTGCCATGTTACTCCTTCGATCATAATAACCATGCCCTGATATATGCAAAATATCTGCATCCATGTTGGCAGCAATAAACTTTTTCAAATCAGATATTGTCAATGTTTCACCGTATGAAACTTGCAATTTCTTATTTTCTTTGCTCAATCCTTTCAACACATCGACAATGGCATCAGAGCAAGCTCTAATTCCCTGATTCTGTTCATCATTTAGTACACATTCAGCAAATGCAATTTTGCATTGAGCGCCATAAAACAATTGTTTATGAGAAACATCATATTCCTTATCCAATATCTCCGTATCTGTATCATATGTGTCAAGTTCTGTTCGTGGCATGTGAAGACAGTACTCTATCGCTGGTAATATAGAGAGTAATTCTTCATCAAACAGATGCAGTCTGCCTTTATTAATTGATCTCAGTTCGGACAAATTAGGTACTTTAATAATAGGTTCTACATCTTCCATTTCCTCTTTAAACAAAATTACATATCTATAATATTTGGGAATATTGTACTTCATCTAGCATCCGCCTCTCTATATTCCAGTGGAATCAATCCACTACTATCGATTTCAAAGTATTCAAAACACGCAATGTAAATCTCAAAATTGAAATCGTAAGCGTACTTGACATTTTTGATTTTAAATTATACCTTATTTTTCATCTTACTCCTCCATCCCTCCTAATACAACATAATTTCTAACATTCACTCGACATTTATCGACATATATTCCCATGTCAATCCAGTCATCTTATAATCAGGACCACCCGTCCAACGGGTGGTTTGCTCTAGAGCGTGTCTGAAAAATAAAAGTTGCACACCCTGGGAAATGCCATGTTTTTCATGATTTTTACGGAATTAACAGCTCCGCTGTCTTATGCTTACAGGATGATCTTTGGATGGTGTTCCTCAAATGCACCCCTGGGATTTAAGGAGAGTCCGTCACACAGCCAGTGGATCTCTTTCAGAGTCACCTGACGGAGTTCGTCCGGAGTATCCGACCAGTGGAAGGCATTACGGTCGAGCCGTTTCATCAGAATCCAGAATCCGGATCCGTCCCATTGAAGGATTTTTATAGAAGTACGCCGACGGTTGCAGAACGCAAACATGCAGCGTGAGTATGGGTCGAGGTGAAATTTTAATTTGATGATAGCCGCCAGACCATTTTTTGCTATTAAATAAACAACGGCTTAACCCAGAAATCTGCTGTTAAGCCGCATCAATTATCATAGAAGATCTGAATTTACAGAAAAAAATTCACACCGTCTATATTCCTTTCATTCGCTGCCAGTAATCCTTTCTCTTTTTTCACAATCTCACTATACTACTTCGCTTATTATACGAAAGAATCCATCAAATTACAACCTCATATAATCACAAAAAGAGCAGGACATCGACTGCCCTGCTCCTCGTATGCGCCTTATTTATGCTCTCTTTCTTCCTGCAGCTACAACTGTCATTCCAGCAAGTCCGATTGCTGCAAACATTGCAACCATCATCATGGTATTGCCTTCACCTGTTTTCGGAGAAACAGTGGATGTGTTGCTTCCGGTAGTTGTTCCTGCATTTGCTTTGTCGATTGCTGCGGCTGTCTGATTATCAACCACAAAAGCAACCGGTGAAAGGGAATTAAATGTTGCTGTAATAGTACCTTCTCCTACAGAAGATTCCAGAACTTCCCATTTACTTGCTGTAGTATCATAATGTAGAACTTCAACTTTAGAAGAAGAAGTTACACCAAGGACATCAAAAGTAATGGTAATCGGGAATTTTACATCTGCATCTCCATACAGATAAACATCTTTTAAATCTACCACGGACATTCCATCCTGATATTTGTCGCCAAGAACTTCTTTCAGTTTATCAAGAGTTTTGATAGCTTCTACTTCTTTTTTCTGCTCATCTGTCAGGTTATCAAATCTTGATTCAATTGGATCAATTTTAATTCCACCAATTGTATTACCATCTGCATCAACCGCTTTGTTGATACCCGTTACCACACCACTGGCAACTACACTTGGCTGTGCAAATGCTGTAACTGTCATAGCTACAGTCAAAACTGCACTACATAATACTGCTAAAATTTTTTTCATCTCGCATACCTCCTCATTCGTTGCGCATAAACTCTATATGTCGCTATTATAGCACTATTTTATTTCTTTGTAAAACATTTTAAGCACTAATTTTTGTAACGCATCTTCGTCCACATGAAATTCTTCATTTTTTTCTCCTGGCACAACCTTTCCCGGCACATATTCAGTCTCATCGGACAAATATGTATACGATGCCATTGCTTTGATCTGTTCTACCGATAAATCCGTCACAAGATACGGTTCCATCGTCTGATACAGAGACTCATAGCTGATCTGACTTGCTGTTTCCATTTCTTTCAGTTGAGAAAACAGTGCCGAGACAAACTGTACCTGCCGTTCCATACGTCCATTGTTGCTACCTTCCACATTTGTATCTCTGCTCCGAACATACTTTTCTGCCTGAGATCCTGACAAGGTGATTTCCGCTCCCTGCTCAAAAGCAGGGTCAATATTCGTATAATCTTCCGGAACTGTAAGTGTCACACCTCCAAGTGCATCATTAAACGTACCAATTCCCTCAATGCTCATAGAAAAATACCCTTCAATCGGCAATCCGTAAAGCAATTCTTTTACTGTTTTTTTCATTGCCCAGCAACTGTTTTCACCACCAGTTCCATACGCATACTGTGTTGCCAACTGCGCATTGATCGACGTATAATAGTTGCCTGAACCGTCATAAATATCAATACCAGTCATTGAATCCCGGGAAATCTGAAGAACCTTACATGTCTTATCTGATTGATCCAGAGACAAAATCATAATGCAATCTGCCTGCCCCGCTGTTCCAGGAATATCACCGGTAAGCACCTGTGCATCCTTATCAATTCCCATAAACAGAATATTGGTGAGGTTCTTATTATACTGATAAGTTTTCCCCTCGTAAATTACATTATCGCCAGTGGTCTGTACCTGCTCTGTTTCTGTACTGACTGTTTTTTCTGTCTGATCTTTATATTTCCATGTCAGCCATCCAGCACCCACACCAATTACAAGACTCAAAGTTACACAGATAACTGCCTTGCCCGATATTTTTTTCTTATGTTTTTCTCTTCTATTGCTCATCTGTCAATACTGCTTCTACAATAAATCTCTGCTCTGTATTACTGTTACAAGTAGATAATGTCAGAAGTCTGTCCCCTTCATCTATATTTGTATCAATATATATATTTGACAAATTTCTGGAGTCTTTTAAGCTCTGCAAAAACTCTTCTTTTCCAGATGTTTTCGAATAATCAAAACAATTCAAAATATGTCTGTTATCATAAACTACAGCTGCAAAAACTTTATAGGTCAGAATATGTTCTGGTGTATAAATGATTACCTTCTGATGTTCTGTCATATAATCTTCGTCTGAAAATTTATGAAGTCCTGCAAACATGGAACCATTCTTCATATTATGTCCATATAAAACTGTATTAGGATCTGAAAAATCCTTTCGATTCTGACTTTCACTGTATATAGAACCAGGAAGTCCTTTCTTTTTTTCTACCGTATGATTAAGGTAATAGGTATCATCTGATTCACTTTGTAAAACCGGATAATCAATCTCTGTATTCGGAATCGTAATCCATGCATAAATATCCGGATTCTCTTTCTGGAGTTTTTCAAAATCCACCGGAATATCCGGTTTTACAGTTTCTTCCTGTGCAATATCATCTGTTTCCGTCATCTGTACTTTTTCTTCTTCTGTTTCTACAGAGTCTTTTTCTGTTTCCATATCCTGATACACTTTTTCCCGTTCTCTCTGCGAATGGATATATAAACCTCCATAAGTAAGCGCACCGACAAAAAGTATCGCAAACAGACAAAACAGCACTTTACGTCCTGTACTCATAGAACTTCACCCTCTTTATTTCCGTCTTCGTTTTTCTTTTTTAGCAAGACCTTTTTCTGCCGGGATTATAATAAGCGTAGGCGCATCCAGATAACGTTTGATATCATCTTCTGTATTAATAGTATCGTTCATCAGGTAGCCCACCACCAGAATACCGCATGCAAGTACCATACCTGCCAGAATTCCCATGAGAAGATTTTTCTTGAGGCTCGGACTTACCGGTGTGCTTTCCACTTCCGCCTTTTCCACTGTTGTCGGTTCATCTGATTTCATAATGTATGCCATCTGCTCAGCAGTAGCTTCTGCTACTGCATTAGCTACAAGACTTGCATCTGTCGGATCTGTACTGGTAGCTGAAATCACCAGAATACGTGTATCTGATTTATTGCTCACAGAAAGCATCTGATTCAGATCATCTCTGGTAAATGTCTTATCACTTTCCGTTTTCAGTTTTTCAATCGCACTGTCCAATACCGGTTTACTTTTTGCAATCACTTCAAAGTCAGCTGTCAGCTCACTACCCAACTGTAAATCAGCCAGAGAAGTTACTGACGTTGTCTTCGAAAGAATGTACAGCATTGCATTAGACTGATACTGTGGATTGATCATTGTTATTGTAACCAGCAATGCAAGTGCTCCGCAAAAAACGGCCGATAATAAAATCAGCCACCATTTTTTCAACAATACACGAGCAAGTTCCAGAAGATCTATTGTATCTTCATCGTACATATTCTCTTTCATCTTCTAGTCCTCCTTCATACTTTTATCGTGGCTATAATAATTGTAATACCGTTTATAATAATAATTATTTTTTCGAACTTCTACATTATTCATTGCAACTCCAAGAAAATTCGGATTTGCCGCCTTTAACTGTTCCAGTACGCTTTTTGCCATTTTTCTAGAATCTTTCCCCTCGGAAATAACCAAAACACTTCCATCACATCGTTTGGCAGCAACTGCTGCATCAACCACGCTTCCAAGCGGCGGTGTATCCACGATTACATAATCAAATGTCTTTTTCAATGCAATAATCAGTTCTTCAAATCTGGAATTTCCAAGAAGCTCTGTCGAATTTGTCGGAAATTTTCCCGATGGAATCACATACAAATTTTTTAAATTAGTTTCGTAAAGTGCCTCTGTAACACTTTTTTGTCCAGAAAGCACATGGCTGAGTCCAACTGATGTATTGTCTCCTTCTGCTCGAACTCTCCGCATCAGAACAGAACGGCGCATATCTGCGTCTACCAGCACAGTCTTTTTCTCAGACTCCGCAAAAGTCATAGCAAGACGTAATGAAACTGTACTTTTCCCATCTGCCGGAAGACAGCTGGTAATCACGATTGCTCTGTTATCCACACCGGTAAACTCAATATTACTTCGAAAACTACGAAATACTTCTCTTGCCTGCTGGCTCATTATTTCATCTTCGTTTATAAACAGTTTATTCACTGGTTTTTCTCCTTATCTATTGTACTTTTCCTTTTTGCTACTGTACAGTCACTTTCAGCTCTGCTTCATTGGAGCGGTTTCCATCACTATCAGTCACAAAATATATCAGATCATACTCACCAGATGTCGATATATCTACATGTCCTTTTACTTCAATATTATTATACAGTCGCTTCTGAGTATCTTTATCGTCTGTAATTTTCTTTACATATTTCAGAACTGCAAAACTGGAATTTTTCTCTACTGTTATTTCTTCATCTGTCAATGTAATTACCGGTGCTTCCGGATTAGTCTGCGGTTCTGTTTCCTCATCCTGGACATCTGCTTTCGTATTATCTGTTGTTTCTGTAGTTGTCTCTGTCTCCTGTTCTTCCTGTACAGACTCTTCTGCTGTTTGCTGAGTCACTTCATCACTACAAGGTACTTCTCTTACTTTTTTAGCAACGTTTTTGCTGTTATCTGTTACTGCATATGTAATACTTGCCGTTGCACCATCCTCACTAACCGTTACCTGTTCTACCACAATCTGATCAGTTACATCACCGTCACGGTCATCCTGCGCAGTTACTCCTGCAAGTAAATCTGTTCTGCTCATGCTCTGGTTATATATAAATCCATCATCTGCAATTGAAATCACAGGCGGGGTCTTATCCCTGTTCATAACCAGATACAGACATGCTCCAACAGCAGCTACAGTAATTACTGCTAACAAAGCAACTAACCATTTTTTGCCTCGTCCGCTATCCATACCTCTTTCCCTTCCTATTTTACTATTTTTCAACACCACAAGTAAACATAATAAACCCGTGGAAAATTACGCATAACTATTTTGTAATAACTTTCTTCTTTTGTCAAGCAATTTATTCAAAACCTTTCCTGATCAGCCTGTACATCTTCATCTTCCAACGCTTCCATCTGTTTTTCTGTCTGTTCCGGCACTTTTATCAGACCAAATTTCCATAAAATCGGATAGATATAAGATCTTCATTATTTTGCATTTTATTTTTTACTGATATCTGTATGTACTCACGATTGCCCTTACAGATTCCCGAATATGTTCTCCATCCTGATAAGCCTCTTTTTTCAACTCCTGCAACTGTTTCAAAAATTCTTCCCGGTCAAATTCCAGAGGCTTTCCAATGAATATTTTTTCATGCGCTGTTTTTTGTAACCCTTCTTCTGCCATCAGAAGTTCTTCATACAATTTTTCTCCCGGGCGAAGCCCTGTATATTCAATCTTAATATCTTCATCTGGTTTGAGTCCAGACAATTTTATCAAATTTCGTGCCAGATCATCTATCCGCATAGGTTCACCCATATCCAGCACAAAAATCTCTCCACCCTTAGCATACGCTCCAGCCTGTAATACCAGAGATACTGCCTCCGGAATCGTCATAAAATATCGGATAATATTTTTATCTGTCACTGTAACGGGGCCGCCCTCCTCTATCTGCTTTCGAAACAGTGGAATCACACTTCCGTTACTTCCTAACACATTTCCAAAACGAACAGCAACAAATTCTGTTTTGCTGGTCATATTCAATGTCTGTATGATCATCTCACAGATTCTTTTAGAGGCTCCCATAATATTTGTAGGATTGACCGCTTTATCTGTAGATATCAGTATAAAACGTCTGCATCCATTTTCTGATGCCGCCTTTGCCGTATTCAGTGTTCCAAACACATTATTTTTGATTGCCTCATTGGGACTGCTTTCCATCAACGGCACATGTTTATGAGCCGCTGCATGATACACCAGTTCCGGATGATACTTTTCAAAAATACTGTTTATTCTGTGAGTATTTCTTACTGATCCGATCAGGACTACCAGATTCAGCTCCGGGTAATCTCTCTTCAGTTCCTGCTGAATATCATATACTGAATTTTCATAAATATCCACAACTATCAGCAGCGCCGGATGATGCGCAGCAATCTGTCGGCAGAGTTCACTTCCAATAGAACCACCCCCGCCGGTAATCAATACTCTTTTATTCTGTACATATTGTAATACCGATTCCAGGTTTGTCTCCACCGGATCTCTTCCCAGAAGATCCTCAATCTCAACTTCCCGCAGCTTCGCGATACTGACCTCTTCATTAATTAACTGATAAACTCCCGGAAGAATTCTTAGCTTACAGCCGCTGTCCTTGCAGCATTCCAGCAGTTCTTTTTTATCTTTTGGATGCATGGTTGGAATCGCCACGATAATTTCCTGCACTTTATAATGCTTTACCGCATTCAGGATTTCTTCCCTGCCTCCGACAATCGGAATACCGAGCAATTTTGTATTCTTTTTCTGCGGATTATCATCAATAATACAGACTACTTTGTTGCTCAGATGATAACTGGACTGCAGTTCTTTAATAATCAGAGTTCCTGCATCCCCAGCCCCGATTACCATTGTAATAATCGGTTTTTCCAGACGATCTGTATATACTCTCTGTTTAAAAATTCGGAGCAGTCGATACGAAAACCTTCCCGCCATCATCAGTGGAAGTAAAATCAGCAGATAGAGAATATAATAAGATCTTGGAAGATGATATCCCATCATATACATTCCTACCAACTGCAACATGGACGACACAATACATGCCAGTGTAAGATTTAAAAGTTCTGTCACACTGGCGTAACGCCAGAGACTTTCGTATAAACTAAACAATGCAAATATTACCAATGTACACCCAATATTCACCGGTGTATATTGAATCATCGATTCCAGAAATACTTTTTTAATCATTCCCGGGCGAAATTCAAACCGGATCAAAAGCGCCATATATTCGGATATCCCTATTACCAGAATATCGTATAAGATGAGCAGTGAAACCCTTATTCGTTTTTTAGGATTTTTTAATCCTCTTATTGTTTTTTCCCACATATTGTTTTCTCTTTTCCAGTCAGTATAAAAATCTACATTTTTCATAAGATATTTTAATATTACCATTCAACATGCCAAATGGCAATAATCGTCCTTTATCTTTCCCTGATGCCTGGGCTGCATTGGCTATCTAAAGTTCATCATTTTCCAAATATTTTCTTATTCGCTCAAACTGCGGATCTCTGAAAGACGGCATGTTATATCGGTGCTGGAATCTTGCAATCAAGTATAATACAATACCCATAATTATTCCAACAGCTCTAAACGTAATATCCTGAAAAATAACGAAATAACCAACATGAATGATCTTTTTCCAGTATTCTGCACGGATTTCATGTGTGCACTGATCCATAATTTTTAGTCTCTCCTTGAAAAAATCTGTTGTTTTTCTCAAGTATGCACTAAAAATTGTTTTAGTAAAAGGCGAGCGATTTGACCTTTACATCTGATCATGGCAATACCTCCGATCATATATTTTAAAATTTTTCGTGTATAAAAACATCAAGGCCACGGTTTCCCGTGGCCCTGGTATCTTCCTTTGCTTTTACACTACCTTCCCCGGTTCGTGTATATTTACCAACATGATATCACACATAGCAAAGAAAATCAACGTTACTCTTTCACTCAGACTCTTTTATGGTGTCACATCTCTAACCTTCCTTCAACATATCATCTGTCACATTTCTGAACTTTTCCACGCTCATTGCTACATCTTCAGCCGCTTCCTCTATCGTTAGCCGTCCCCTTTTTACCTGTTTAACCAGCATCCGGAGTTCTCCAATCTCAATCCCCCTTATCTCTCCTCTAGCCTCTCTCTCGCTCAGCATATCATCAATTGCTTTACACATATCAATCTTCTCCTCTTTTTCTGAAATTTCTATCGCTGTATTCGTGATTGCTTTTATCACCAGCGCTGCCTCACGGTCTATCAGCATCCGTGAATTGTCTTTTAAGATTCTCGATAATTTTTCTTTATCTTTCGAATATTTAATATACTCTATCACTTCCCGCAGACTGGACGTAAACTTTTTCAGATCCTTTTCGGTAAGCTTCGCCGGGTCGATCAGATGGATCCGGTAATCCTGGACATAGTGCATCAGTTTTTCGTTCTGGCTTCCCATCATCTCATGTAACGATAACGGCGCATCCCATTCGTCCGCTCCAAAATGTATCACAAGCGTGACTACAGGTTTTAATACATCCTCTTTGTAAAATCCGGATAAATATTCCCCACTTGTACGTTTTCTGAAACTCTTATCACTTTTTCTGTGATTCGCAGCAGTATCTGCGACCTGCTTTCCGTATTGTAGGGCATCGTATATCATATTCCGGACAGGCATCGCATAGTGGATGTCTGTCTGATTCTCGATTCCAAGCAGGATATATGCGACCTCATCTTCCTGCATCACAACTGCGAATTTCAAAATATCATGATACTTCTGAACCAGGTCATTCGACTGCCCATTTTCCTTTTCCTGCGAACCAAACGGCAGGGCAATCTCTGTTGTATCAAGTTCTCTCAGCTGTTCCGGATCAACGACCGGTTTTCCCTCATAGATCAGGTAATTAAATGCATCTGCAAAAATGTTGTTTTTTCTCATATAGGCCTTGGTGACTGTATCCACCTTTCCCATAGGCATGCTCCTTTCCTTTCTACAAGGAACAGAGCTTCCTGCCCAGACATTCCGTTCTCTGTTCCTCCAGATTTTCTTTTTTCATATGGGGAATCAGATAACCGAATGGTTGAAGAATTGCTTCCCAGATATGTTGTATCTACTATAGCAATATGATTTGCGATTGTCAATATGCTGACGGTAAAAGATTTCTCTTATCCTCTTGGTACCAGATGTATATAAGAACATCTTCCCAAACATAACGCAGACTTCCATCATCACCAAAGTATCCATTCTGGTTTCTCAGCACGGCCAATGGTTTCTCAAATACTCTCGCACGCGTTTCTTATCTTCCGTTGTTTCTTCATAATTAATATTTTCATCGGAAAATGCCTTTCTCAATGCCCTGCGAACATAGCTATCTACTTCTGATGACAACTTTCCAAGCTCTGCCTGTGCATTACTGCCCACTAATGAGCTCACACTCCCATGTACAAACTCAGATCGTATCTTATATGCCATTCGCATGCTATGAATCACTTCCATTTTTTCCTGTTCTGTATCTGTGATAAATGCTGCCGTCATTTCAGAAACATTCTTTTTATGATTTCTTTCAATTGCAAAAAGACTTTCCAATATTGCGCAATACCAACTGATTTTTTCACATAACAGTCCTGTTTTTCGTGCCAGTTGTAATAGAATCAGGATTCTATAGAAGCTGCATCCGTTATTACTGAGTGCCGCCTCTATATTCAGTACATGTGTTCCCTGACTGTATACCGAATCTATCGGTGAATTGTTGTTACGTGCTTCGGCAAAAATCTGCATAATCGGTGTCATATATCCAAATGCATCACTAATTTCTTCGCTATTGAAAAATGTCATTTCCGCCTTACCAAATGCATTTAACTGCTGGATACTTCGACGATTTTTTGAAGAATATGTCGTATCCGTATTACACCAATAAGATAAGTCTGAATACACACTACAGTCTTTCACCATCCACAATCCCAATGCAAATATCTGAACCAAATTTGTACAACTTAATGCTTTTACTGCATAATAACTGTCTGCTTCTTCTTTATTTTCGAATTCCCATTCTCGTTGTTCTGTATCCATCCAGACAGCAATCATCGGTTTTCTTATCAAAGCCATAAAATCATACTTACCCAAATCTTCCCGGATAGATGATTGTTCTACGACGTCTGTCATTTCTTCACCTTTATATGTTAAAAGATGCGCCGGACTTTCCAGATACATCTCCACATCTATTCCCTCACCAATGGATAATATGTCAAATCGTTCTTCTGGAATATCAATATTATTTAACTGTATGAACAAATAGTTCATTCATCTACCCCTTTCATGCTTACTCTGAATAATCACCAAAGAACTGCTATTTCTTTACTGAACGTTTCAAACTTTTTTAATTTTACACCTGTTAGTTACTCCGTTCCGTAACCTTTCTACCGTTTACATCTGCCGGATGCAATAAATATTTACCTACCGTATAGTAGCAATGCATCCATGTTCCGTTTCAATCAGCATCTTTTAAATTCTTATTTTTCATATTCGTATCCCCTCGCCAAAATTTATTCTGAGATTTCCCATTGATATATCAATTCGATCCATCACCCGCCATGCTTCTTCATATTTACCTGATTTCAACAGTTGAAACATAGCAAGATAATTTTTGTGTATGTTATATACTTCTATCAGACACCATAATTCATTAGCCAACCATTCTTCCTGATTATATATGGCTTTCTGTTTTTGTTCCTTTAATTCCTGCAGAATATCTTCTCTCAATTCCATATCAGCTGTTCTAATTCTTTTTCATCAATGCTTCCATCGGCAAGTTCAATCTCCAGCAGGCCTTCCAGCAAATGCTTTACATAGTAATAAACATTCATGCCATTCGCACGGGCCGTTTCGGTAATACTGTAGATCATTGCACTTGCCTGGGCTCCACGTACTGTGTTGATCGTCATCCAGTTCTTCTTGTTATGCTCTGTAGAACATAATCGAAAGAACTGGGAAATGATCGATACCGTCAATGGAGCCACCAGTTCTGCGATCATCTACAGTATAGCCGAAACAGCGAAGGCAAACCAGCTGAAGCCATATGTGCAAATTATGCTTAAACGGAATGCCAGTTCCGCTACTGCGGAACGGCTATTCCATTTTTAACGGTACGAAGTACCGCTAGATGACATCATTCCGTTTCACGCATATTTATACCGTTCATCTCTGGTTCTCCACTGGCGGATAATACTCTGGTTCCGTTTTCTTCAAATACTCTTCCAGCATTTTCTTCAATTTTTCTATAATGCTACCATCCTTCCCAACTGAGATTCACATCCTCAGTTACGGCACATCTTACCGTAGACTTTTGCTCATAGCAACCTATTTTTTGCGGTCTTTAGGATGCCCCATCTTCTCCTTCACTTCATCCGGCACATCGATCAATCCAAACCGATAGAACATTCCGTAGATGTAAGTCACTCCCCGGATATCGCCCAGAGCTTTCGGGCGGTCTACCACTTCTCCCTTAATATTCTTCAGCGCCAGCAGCACTGAACTCCACGCTAGACTTTTACTCTTCTCCCGGCGGTCGATCCACAGCTCTTTTGTGTACTCACCGTTCCTGCCTTTTTTAATTTTGTAAGAGAATGGCAATCCAGAGTAGGTTTTAAATCCTACCCCGGCATAGGACACCACCATGCCCCAGAAGTTTTCTTCTGTCGGATCAACCCTCCACCGCTTCATTGCTCTGTATCTCCGCTGCCGCTCTGCTCCGACACTGATCTTCCCTTTTTCTGCTGTGCTTGGGAAGTACACACCTTTCCGATATGGCAGGTACGAGGTGACGGAGGCTTTGGAAAGTTTCAGAGTGTTTGCAGTTGAGAGTATGGAGGTTTTGTAGTCTTGTGTTTCACGGTATTCTTGAAAGGTAGCTTGCACCTTCTCCGCCACTTCAGATTCATACACATCGGCCGTGATGAGCAGCTTTCTTACTTTGATTGTATTTAATCCCAGTTCTTCGCCGATGGCCTGCAAGGACATCTCAGAATCATAAAGTGCCACAGCACTTTCCATCTGCTCTTTCAGATTTTTCCCGGCATCATACTCCGGCTTCAGCTTCTTACGACCGCCGCCTGGTTTTCTTGTTTTCTTCATTTTACTCATGCAGTTCCAGCAGCAGACCATCCGGGTCATGGAAGAAAGTCATCTTCTTACCAGTATAATCGTCAACCCGAATCGGCTCACATTCAATTCCCACCTTCGCCAGCTCATTCACCGTCTGCTCCACGCTCTCCACACAAAATGCAAGGTGACGCAGCCCACAGGCCTCCGGGCGGTTCACACGCTTCGGCGGGTTTTCTTCTGCAAAAATCTCCAGCTCTGTGTGTTCGTTAACACGCAGATCTAGCTTCCAATCTTTACGCTCTGGACGGTAGTTTTCTCTGATAACAGAGAAGCCCAGCTTGTTCACATAGAAATCCTTAGCTGCTTCATAGTCAGATACGATGATTGCAATATGATGTATTTTTGATAAATTCATTTTATGTCACACTCCATTTCTTTTATTTCCGTTATAAACTATATAGAGACCTTCAAAAAAACCGTGTGAACTTCCCCTGGAGTTCAGTTTGTCCACACGGCACTTATTTTTCTTGGTTCCTGGTTTGTTTCAATTTTTCGAGGATCTCATCCGCACTCATACCACCGGCCAGCAACTTCTTCAGTACTGCCTCTGCCTCGGTCTTCTTTGCTTCTTCAGCGGCCTTAGCATCTGCTTTTGCCTTCTTCGCTTCGAGCTTGGCTACTTCTTTCTCGGCGGACTTCAGTTCGCTGCGCTTAATTTTCAGGTCAGCCTTCAAAGTGTCAATGTTGGCGGTGATGGATGCAATCTCAGCAGTCAGGGAAGTAATAGATTCTTGCTTCTCTGCGATCTGGATTGCGTAGTCTTTGGTGGTATTGGTTTTGGGACGGTTCTTGCTGCCTTTCGTTCTGGGCATGGTGATAACCTCTTTCTTTTTAATGGTTTAAGTATAGCACTGTGTTGGGGTGAGGGAAATATTACCTTAACGAATACTACCATTCGTTACAGATTCCTCTATAAATTCTTGAAACTCATTAATCTCCGCAGCTTTGACATAATATCCAAGATTAGTCATAATCCTTGTACTTGACTCAACTATTTGTGTTGATGTTGGAATTGTTTTTACAACAATGTCACCTCGCGCATCATACTGAGGTCCTGCAAATAGAACTCCCAATAGCATTACCCTAGAAGAACCAAGATAAGAATTCCCATGTTTATCTCTATAGCTTCCCTCATTTAAAATATAAATTGGAGATCCAGATGAGCCCGGAAAACATGCCATATCAACAAGTCCTATGCCATCTTCGTTAAAATCCACAGCTGGATGAGCAGCAGTGTATCCCTTTCTAAAAATAGGATAATTATTTCTTGCATCTGCCAATCCTATAGGATATCCAACCATAACAAGTTCTTCCAGTGCCGAAAGATCTTTAATCTTTTCATCTGTCGCTAAAATTCCTGCATCATCAGCCATGTAAAACACTTTTTTTCCACAGCTCGCTTTAACATGTTCAAACACCGGATTAACAAAAGTGAAACAAATATCTTTCGTTGAGTGAAAATACCAATGCGCTTTAAGCTCAATTCCTATACTACTATTGGATTCGCCATCTCCGTCTTGCAAATGCAGATGAAATTTAACATTCTCGTCCTGTTTGTAATTAACAACATGTTTATTGGTAATAATCGCAGGATATGTGACTTCGCCAACCACAAAATTATAAAAAAACCCCGTTCCTGTACCAGATGCTGTTTCAAGGCGAACTGTATTAAACATCATTTTTTCAGAGATAGATTCTGGTTTCATATACAAATCCTCCCTATTTCTTTACTCACATCCTCGCCGATCGTAAGATCGTTGCCTGCTGCTCACCGCGTAGAGGTGTGTGATTATCAGAGCAGCATAGGGAGCTACCGCTCCCAGTACATCACAATTTCATCCAGTTTTACAGACGCTTTCTTGCCTTCATTACCGCACAATACATCAATCCGCCAATCATTCCACCTACTGTGTTATAGAAGATGTCTGACAGCTGGAACGTTCCCAGGCGAAGCAATAATTGCAGTATCTCAATGCTTACCGAAAAGATAAATGCCATCTTCCCACTATGCCACAATATCTTCTTCCATTCGTGTCCTATCTTTTCTTCGAATGTCCACAGCACTACTGCTGAAAACGGCACCATCATAATCACATTCTCAATACACTCGGTAGTCAGCTGCCTTTCGCCATTCACGGTCTCCCATATGCCCCATCCGCCCATAACGTCAGATAATGGATTCATCCATAGGTTCCGGTTTAACAGGGTTCGGAACAGAATAAGTGAGGTCACAAAAAATAAGAAAAACAGCTTCCGAAAGAACACACTCTCTTTGAATTTCTGATACCACGTCACTATGGCACTCTTCCAACCTTTGCCAGCATGTATTGGCTCATACGCATACAGATAGAAAAACATTGCGAGGAAAGAAAGAAGAAGTGAGAATCCAAACGGCTCGTAGAGAGCAGTCAAGATGTTGGTGAGAATCTTCCCTAATAAATCAATCGTTTCTTTCATCGTCGTTTACAGATCACTGAACAGGTCAGCCTTGTACACGCCATCCGCCAGCATTTTCTTGAAGCTATCCTTTACTGCTGCGACATCTTCGTGATAAGTCATGCCGTACCAGGTGTCGTTGGTCTTCAGAACCTTTACCGACATCTTTCCCTGCTCCAGCAATTCACCGATGAAGATAGGGATCAGATACTCTGCTTTCAGAGGATTACCCGGCACCTCCTTCTCAAAGAACTCTTTGAAACCTTCCTCCAGAACATCCAGAAAATCAGGAGTCAATCCCCACATATTCATGGAAACCAGAGAATTTGTATCGATAGCCACACCGTCTGCCTCTGAGCCGTTCGCAGTTTTTACGATGTTCTTTGTCTCCACAACCTCGGTCAGATTGTTCTGCTCATCCATCTTGCAGATACCACGAGTCACACCGCCGTTATCAGACAGCGTGTTTTTCAGCACAAAGCCAGCCATGCAGGGCTTTCCACCATTTACCAAGTAGTCATGGACGACTTTGAAGCCTTCTTTGCCGTAGTAATCGTCTGCATTGATTACAATAAACGGAGTATCAATGACCTTCTTTGCTGCAAGCACGGCCTGACCGGTTCCCCACGGCTTTGTACGGCTCTCCGGAAAAGCTCCCGGAATATCATTGATGTCCTGGAACGCATAGTCTACTGTTACATTATGAGCGGAGCAGATAGAAGCAATACGATCACCGATGACTTCTTTGAACTCTTTCTCAATATCCTTACGTATAATGAATACCACATGATTGAAACCAGCTTTGATTGCATCATGGATCGAGTAGTCCATGATGATATGTCCAGCATCATCTACCGGTTCCAACTGTTTAATTCCCGTTCCGAAGCGGCTACCAATTCCGGCGGCCATGATAAGTAATGTTGTTTTCATCTTTTATCCTCGTATTATAAAAAAGTAGTATTTATAGATAGCTCTCCAGCAGAATGCTACAATAAGTTCAAGATGCTGTGGATTGGTATTTTTCACCTACTGCAAAAACGATTGACAAAAGCGAAAGGCTTCAACCACAGCTTCTTTGTTGAAATGTTAATCAGTTAGATACCACCAGAAGGTTTATTTAGAACGAGGTTACAAGAGCAAAGAAGTCTGTTGTCCTAAACAGCATCGAAATAAATACGCCGGAGGTATCAAAATGGTTTGTGTTGGAATTGACATCGCAAAGAATACGCATTACAGTTGCAATATTCTTGGTTTTCTTCTTGACAATGCCCTGACCGTCTATGTCATGAATCCTTTGCACACCAATCTGTACTGAAAGAGTCTCAGCCTTCGCAAACCCAAAACCGATCGTCTGAATGCAAGAACGATTGCAACTGTTCTATTGTCCGATGTAGACCTCGAGTCCTACACGGATACAGCATACCACAACGAAGAGCTACAATCCTAACAAGATACAGGTTTGAGAAAGTTCGTGAAAGAGCCAAGTTAAAACAGTCAGTATCCAGACTTGTCACGATTCTGTTCGTAAATTATATCAATTATCTCGGAATCCTCCCTAGAATCAAACTTACGCGCAAAAAATCCCTTACTTCTTGTTAATAATTCATAATCTTGTGCTCGCAACGTTCTTGGATGTGATGTTTCTAGCTCGTCTGGCCAATCCATCACACGCATATTCGCCATTGTTTCTGTAGACTCCAAAATTCGATATTCGATGTCATGAAAATCAGTCTTTAACGTATCTCTCAAATACGAGTTATATAATATCGTTTGAATAAATACTTCATCTGGACACCTTGTATAAGAAAATAACTTTAATATCAGTTTTTCATTTTTTACAACATAACGCGCTGCTTCATCTGTAATAGAGAACCATTGTGACCCTTTCATATATTGCAATCCACTTTTTTTTATCCTGTCAATCCCTAACTTACTTTGCACTAATCTCGACAAGCGAGTCCAAAAATATCTTTTAAACCGAAAATGATAAATTTGATAATTATATAAAGTCTCTTGCTTCATTGCTGTACGATAAAAAGAAACATAGTTTAGTCCTCCTTCATCAAACCATTTATGGATTACATCTTGAGATTTAATTGGCAAATCATGGCCCGATAAAAGATGATAATATCCATTTTTTTCATTTTTCACTGCATATTTTAGTAAATCAAGTTCACATTTTACGACCTCTACCCCCCCCCATTTTACATCTATCCTCGGTATCTTATAAATTTTAGAATACAACAATCCATTATCTATATCGCAGATTTCTTCTGTGCATTTTTTATCTATATGTAAATAGATATCATTGTCAGGATAATCCAAAATTTCTATTAACTTTCTCAGAAGTGGAATATCATTATGAGATATGCGTGCTTCATTTTTATTTCCCTCTTAATATTTTTTTCACAATTTTTAAAGTTTCTTTAAATTCAATCATTCTACATGTACTCACAAGAAAAATCACATTTGGTATAATCATACAAATTATAAATCTAATTGCAATATTGATAATTCCTTCACCCGGAACATACTTGCAAATCCAATAAGTTAATACACATGCTACAAAAGTTATAATCGTATAGATTCCAAGTTTTTTCAAATACATCCACATGCTACAATGAAAAAGCTTTTTGTGAATCATCCATGTTTGCCACGGATACGTTACGACTGTTAAAGCCAAAATAGTCGAAAGTATAATACCATAAATACCAACAATCTGTACCAAAATAATATTCATTATTAAGTTAAATGCATTTGCTGCATAAGATCGCCACATATCCTCTTTCCATAATCCTGCTGCATCTTTATAAGCACTTTGTACAGATTTAAGTTGGAACACATAAAAATACACACAAAAACATGTGACAATTCCCATCCCAAACATAAGATCTTCACCAACCCATAATTTCATGAACGGTTGATATAGACAAAATAGACAAACTGTACACCACCCAACAATCCAAGCATTAATAAAAGAAAGATTCATGTAATCTTTGTAGTTTTTTTTGTCGCTTTCAAGAACAATACTATTACCTATAGAAGATGTAATAGATGTAAATACCACTGTTACAATCGAAATTATTGCATTCATAATATAATAATAATTATTATATTTAGCTAACGCCACCAAGCCTAAAAAAGCCGAAATAACAATACTATCAACCGAATTATATATAACACTTGTAATCTTAACTGCAAACAAGGCCATAACCTTGCTTTTTATTTCCTTAATCAAATTTGGCTCAACTTCACCACGGCAAGTATATTCAGGATACATTCTTCGAGCACATACCGCTGTAATAACATTTGCTGTAAAGGAAGTTATAGGCAAAAGTACAACATAGCCATAATAATTTCGCCACAGTAATAAAATAACTATCTGAAATACATTTTTTGCTATGCCAGTAAACATATTCACTTTACTTGCAATATCATTTCGCTGGCTTGCATTTAATACTGAAGCCTGATATGCGAAAAGCAAATAACTGCCTGCCGTATTAATCAAATAGATTGCAAATAATGTATATATATTAATATCCTTTGGAATTTCGCCTGAGATAAAATTTCTCAAAAAAGGCATAATAACTAATCCTGCTATTATTATAATTACACCGATAATTTTATAAATCTTGCGATAAAGATTCATAAGACCGCAAACTGTATCAGTGTCATTTTCCGCAATAGGTTTATACATTGCATAAACCATCGCACTTCCAACGCCTAACTCTGCAAGGCTCAAAACATTTAAAACCGAGGTGAATAAGCTACTTAGCCCTAAATACTCTGATCCCAACGAGTAAATCATAACTGTACGAACAATAAAGGGCAAAAATAGTGTTGATACTTTATATGTAATTCCCCATATTATATTTCTTGTTGCATTTTTTGTTCTACTTGCCATATTAACACTTTTACTCCCTTTCTATTATTCTTTGTCCAAGTTTACCCAACATCTTTAACTTTACAATCTTATTAAATCGGCAATAGTTTACAATTCAAAGTTTTCTGGATATGAAACGACTTTTTTTAACATTTCTGGTCGTTTTGCGTATAAAAACATCTTTGCTTTTTATCTATCCAAAGATGACAGCATTAACTTCTCAGATAACATTCGTCAATAAAAATGTTTATTTTACTACCTCGCGGTCTTATTTATTAAAAATTCATTCATACCAAACTTGACTTCCAATATCAACTTCAATAATTATTGTTACTTCTAATACTTGTGCAGCTTTTTTCAGTTTATACACAATCAATTTTAATCTTCAATATTTTTACACCAAAACACAACTAAATCTACCTTGATATTATTTTTATTCACTTGATATTATTTACGAACAACAGGAATGTTTTATAATTTGATCCGCCAATACTTTCGCTCCCATTCCAGAATCCTCGAAACCAATCTTTCTTTCAAACTCGTCACACAACAGCCTATATCTATGTTCATCAAACGTTAAAATATTATTTTCTAAGTCTTTTTCAGATTGTGCCAATTCAAACGGAACTTCTTCTAATTTAAAATACCACTCTCTTTCCTCTCTTAAATATTTATCAACATCCTTAGCCAGTAAAAAAACAGGTTTTTTGGCAAATCCAAAATCAAACATGCACCCCGAATAATCCGTAATCAAAACATCCACTGTAGCAAGCAATTCTTGCATATCTGGATAATTCGTTGCATTAATGACTCCAAGTTCTTGAGTTATTTCTTGAGCATATTCTGCCTCATTCGGATGTAATCTCATTGCAAATTCGAATTGCACTCCAAATCTTTTTTGAAGAGCCATACAAATGGTATCTGTTTCAATTCTATAGATGGATTTATCTGTATTTTTTCGAAATGTCGGCGCATATAAAACAATTTTTTTATTCCTAGCAATCCCCAACACTCTTTTTACTTTATTTTTTATATCTTTGCTATCATTCAGTAAAATTTCCATACGTGGAACATCACATTTAATTACCTGTCCTGAATACCAAAAAGAATTCCTATATTTGTCACATCTAAATTCGTTATCTGAATACATAAGATCTATTTGTTTTCCATCCGCCACTGCTTTTTTAATATAACGAATTGGAAGATTAGGCGCATCTTTTTCATTTTTCTTAAATCCTAATGTAGAATGCCATGTCTGTATATAATATTGCCCTTTTCTTTTTTGGGGTCTAAGCGTTGATTTAACATTATCCACCCAGATTCTTGCTGTAATCCAATGATATGCAGCTCTAATCGTCCCATATTTAACGACGGAAATCCCGCTAGGCATACTTATTTGAGTATCTCTTGCTACCCAAATTATTCTAAAGTCCAAATTACGTTTCAACAGTTCTTCTGCAATATACTTTGGATCATCTCCAAATCCTCTCCCCTCAAAATTATCAAACACAATTTTCTTATTATTGATCGGAAAAATATACAAAACAGAAATTATCCCCTGTTTTAATTTCCGATAAATTATCATTTTCCTTATATACTTTTTTATACGTTCAATATTCATCATTTTTATCTTTCTACTATTAAAAATGTTATTAGCTTAATTTTATATTTCCAATTCAACAAGTAAAATACTTTTTTTTCTTTTAAAATGTTAAGCATTTTCATTTTAATTTTCTTTTTTTCTTGTTCATATTCTTCTTCTTCACCATTTTTCATTTTTCTATAAAGTTCTTTTGCTTTCCTTATATAACTTTCATATTCTTTGATTTGCAGTTCTTTTTTATCCCATTTTGTAAACAATGCAATTCTAAATTCAATAGCCTCTAACGAGTCTAATTGTTTTATTGAAAAAGAAGAATTCATAATGCTGTTTTTTCTCTGACGATAAAAATAAAGTTTTTGATTTGTTATTACCATCTTGTTTGTGCAATGAAGTATTTGTGGTGTCAAAAACATGTCCTCATGTATTTTCCCCTCTGGATATCTCAAATTATATTCTTTAAAAAACTTCGCATGGTAGAGCTTATTCCACGCAACTGTGACAACCACATCATTGTCATTCATTCTCTCCAACACATCTTCATCACGTCGAATATCATATTTTATTTCCGAAGTCTCACCCCACTGGCATGATGTTCCCACACAAAAATCACATGCAACCAAATCAGCATTTTCTTTTTCTACGATATTCACTAACTCCCTTAAATAATCAGGATGTACCACATCATCACTATCTATAAATGCCAAATAATTTCCTCGTGCCACATCAATTCCGGCATTTCTCGCAGAGGAAAGTCCTCCATTTTTTTTGTGTATCACAAAAATGCAGTTGTATTTTTCTGCATACTCATCGCACATTTTTCCTGAAGAATCTGTTGATCCGTCATCTACCAGTATAATTTCAAAATGCTTCCATGTTTGTGCCAATATACTTTCAATACACTCCACAAGATATTCTTCTATATCATAAACCGGAACAATAATCGAAACAAATATTTCTTGTGACATTATCTCCTTCTCCTTTAACATCCTAATATGTTCATTAATTTTTGAGCTGATTTTTCAACTGTATAATCGCTCTGCATAAGTTCATTCATCGAATCGTATCGTTTTAAAGGAGTTTTGAGCATTGTATCTGCCCATTTTTCTGCTCCGCTTTCTAATTCAATAAAACAAACATTTCCCGTCAAATCAGTTTCTTTTGGTACTACACCTTTTGATGCAAAGCACGGAAGACCCGCTGCCTGCGCCTCTAAAAGAACAATTCCAAACCCTTCATGTCGAGATGGTAGCAAAAAGCAATCCATCGCTTGCATATATTCTTCTACATTAGGAACCATTCCCGTTATAATAACTTTATTCGACAAACCGCAAGTTTTTATTTTTTTTTCAATTTGCTCTCGTAGCTGCCCGTCTCCTACGATAAGAAGCTTACTGTTAGAGCACTTTTGAATAAAGCATTCAAACACATCAATCAAGAACTCCGGATTTTTCTGTTCAACTAATCTGCCGCAAAATCCAAAAACTATTTCAGAATCCTTAATGTTATACGTTCTTCTTATTGTTTCTCGCATTTCGCTTGAGAAAGCAAACTTTTTAAATGGAACAGCATTAGGAATAACTGTAAATTTTTCCGTATGAAAAAGCCATTTTCCTGCCAAGTCCGAACAAGCTAAATAATCCGTGACATAATACTTTTTTGTCAGATGAAAAAAAAGTTCATAAATTTTATCCTTGGCTTTAAACCGACGAGTGTAACCATTGTTATGTGCATGTATAATTCGACTTTGTATTCCTTCCTGCTTAGCTGCTATAATCAAGCGATAGGCGGTATCTACACTCTGCCAATTAATATAGATTCCTGACCATTCTGAATGCTTATGAAATAAATCTCTTGAAGTAATTGCCCCTTTTATTCTTTTTTCACTGTTCTTATAATATTCTCGATAAACATTACCTCCCAACTCTTTAATTTTCGACTCATAGGAAATCTTACCCGTATTATACGGAAATAGAAAATCAAACTGAAGTTTCGATCGATCAATTGCCTGATACATTGTCATTATATACTGTTCTGTTCCTCCAAACACCTCAGAACAGCCATATATACAAATTCTCTTCATCTCCATTTCATACTCCTTCAGATAAATTATATTTTTGAAATTGAACTCTTCTTAAAAAACAACTCATTTACAAGTAACACCACAAAAAGCATATATACATTTAACCCATGAACTTCTGTTATTCCGTAAACTGCCCAAGCTATAATTGCAAAATTGTTGGCATCATTTCTCTTTATTGCTATCAAAAAGAATAAAACAGCCAATATTATTATCCAGATCAACCCCTGTTGCATTGTAATATCTGTATAAATGTTGTCAAATGTAAAGTAATTTAACCTATATACACTATCATATGTTACTTTATCACTCAAAATTTGCTGTCCTAAAAGAGTTATTCTATAATGTTCGTATGCATACGCACCAAGGCGAATCCTACCTGATAATATTATATCTAACATGTCTAACACAGCATTAGTACCATGACTATATAAAATCACCACACCCACAGAGCACAATTCCAATATCGGAACTATTAACATCGCCACATTTTTCAACCACGATGACATTGTTTTACTATTTATTTTCCAGCAAAATAATATTACTAATAACATTGTTATCGCAACTTCATTGGTTCTTGTTCTAGTAATCATATAATTGACTATAGAAATCAAGAAAATGACAATAATATTCTTAAATTTTATCGTTGAAAAATTTAACCATATCCACATTATCAACAGATTAAATACTAATATTGAGAATCGGTTAGGATGACCAAAGCCCATATCATACCGTGATACTCCGCTGATAATTTGCAAATAGTTGTCTCCTGTAAGCGGTATTCTAAGCAATGCATACGTTAAATGCAACAAAAATAGTATTACTTCCCACTTAAAAACAAATTCAATTACATCTGATGTTTTTTCTCCTCTAATCGCAAAACATGTTACAACCGTAATAAGAATATTATAATTATCTACTACTACTACACTATATAGTGCCAAACATCCTACAACGATATAAATAAAAAGTGTTTTTATGGCATAGTGTCTCTTTAAAATGCAATGCAACACTAAACATAAACATCCGAACAATGACAAGCAAGTATCCAAAAGCTCATTATAAAATGGAATAATAGATGATGCCGCGCCATAAGTCTTTAATATAAGAATAAATATTCCCAAATAAAGAAAATTACTAATCTTGGGTAATACTTTCTTTGTTCTCATTAGCTCACCTCACAACATTTAACAAATATTCCTTTGTCGCGCTCTCTTTTGAATGAATCTTACCAGGATTCCCCAAAACAACTGAATTCGATGGCACATCAAAATTTACAAAAGAATTCGCTGCAATCAAAACATTGTTTCCTACAGTTACTCCTCCTACAATCGTTGCATTTAATCCAATATAAACAGAATCTCCTATGTTTGGCACTCCGCTCGCATCGCATCCAATTGTTGAACCCTTATACATTGATACATTTTTACCGATCACTGCTTTCGAATTAATTGTAATATCATAAGCATGATCCATCGAAAATCCACCCCCGATTTTAACAGTGTATGGTATTTCAATATGGTAATGTTTACGTAAATTCTTTAATATCACTTTATAAAATAATGTCATCCGACTTTTGGCTTTTATTTTTCTCCAACAATACATATAAAGAAAACGGTAATCTTTAAAAGATTGTCCTGTTATTTTCGCATTTCCAAACAATCGGAAATTATCCATTTCTACATCTAACATTCTATCCCTTTCTTTGTGCTGGAACTCCAACTAATATCGAATTTTTTTCTGAAAAAGATTTATTCACTACAGCATTTGCGCCAATTTTACATCCATCCACAATTTGTATTTTTCCAAATATTTTTGCTCCTGGTCCAATATAGATATTGTTTCCCAGTATTGGCCCCCCCCCCCCCGGCTTGTTTTCGCCATTTGCCCCTATCACAACTCCCACATGAATACGACAATTTTCTCCAACTCTTGCATTACCATTCACAACAATAGTTCCAAGATGTGCGATACTTAATCCTTTTTCAAATACATTTATAGGAATATGTACTCCATATCTGCATTGTTTTTTCTTCAACCGAAGTAAATAATATAATCCCCGTATTTTATGCCCTACATTAGTATGATATTCTGTTTTTCTCAATAACATTAAATATTTTGCAATAATTTGCGTTTCAAAAATATCAAACGGCAAATACATCAAAGCTTTGTTTGAAAGGAAACTAGTTTCTACATGGATATACTCTTTTAGCTGTTCTTTTGTCAGTAACATAAATCCTATTAACCTCTCCTCAAAAAATCATGAAGTTTTTCCTGTAATACATCAATTGTAAAATCGTTTGCTCGCTTCCGAGCATTCTCTTCAATTATTATTCTCTGTTCAACTGTCATTTTCGACACTTCCATTATTTTTTTTGACAGTTCGTCCTCCTTATTCGATTCTACTAAAAATCCATTAACTCCATCATCAATAATTTCAGGTATAGCACCTTTCCTTGAGGCTATACATATTTTTCCACAGCTCATTGCTTCTATAATACTAATTCCAAAACCTTCCTCCCAAATCGCCGGATGCACAAATATATCAGCATTTCCAAGTCGTTCAGAGATATTGCGTTGGGTTCCCCAAAAGGTGACCATCTGTTGTATGCCCAATTCTTTCACTTGTTCCTCAAGTTTTTTTCTATAATCCCCATCACCTACGATATGAATTCTATATTCTTGTTTAGGGTTAAGTTTTGCAGCAGCATTTAATAAAACCTGAACACCTTTTTTCTCGATCAATCTTCCAACATAAATTATTTCTACTGGTCTATGTAACCTTCCTGTGTACTCATTATTATCTTGCGAACAAATAATACCATTATAAATAACCTTAATTTTTTTATCAGAAATTGAAACGTTTTTTTGAATCGTATGTTTCACCCATCTTGAAATTGCTATGATGCCATCTGAATGTTTAAGCAAGTCATTATAAATACATTCCCTCATTTTTTTTCGTGCTGTTATTTCTTGATATGTATTATGTGCATATATATATACTTTTGCTCGCTTATTGCGGCGTAAATATAATTCTATCGCTAGCCAAATCATCGGTGCTGAATGATGAACAATAATAGCTTCAATATCAAATTTCGAAACATATTCTGTAATTATTCTATACAATCTGCCAATCTGATAATTATCTAACTTCAAACATTCCACTTTCAAATGATCTTTCTTCATCTCGTCATACAAGATTCCACCTTCATGCACGAATAAAAAATAATGTTGATCTTTTTGGGCCGTATTTCCAATATCTTTGCAAAGTTTTTCAATTCCACCAGTTTTTCCCGCATATTCCAAATTTAAAATATTCATTATATTTTCACATCACTTTTCACATATATCTATAAACTTCTCAGTTATTTTGTCAGGCGCATACCGTGAACAAATGGTTCTCTTTGACATTATACTTAAGTCATTCCTCAATTCTTCTTTTTGAATAAGATTCTCTATTGCCTGCACTAATTTTTCTTTATTCCCCGTTGGAACAAGAATTCCATTTTTTTCAGATTCAATAATATCTGATGGACCAGTAGGACAATCGGTTGAAATACATGGTATTCCAACAGCCATTGCCTCTAACAAAGTATTTGGCATTCCTTCAAAATCAGAGGAAAGTACAAATAGCGATGCTGTTCCATACATATCATCGTAATTACTACTACGTCCTTTTAAAGTCACACTTTGCTGCAAACTCAAACAATTTATATGCTCTTGAAGTTTCTCTTTCATTGATCCTTCACCATAAATATCCAATATAACATTTTCGTATTTCTGGATCACACATGCAACGGCGTCAATCAACAAATCAAAATTTTTCTGACTTTCTAGCCGACCAACACTAACAATTTTAAACCACTTTGTACTCTCGTGCCGTTCAATCTGCAATAAAGATGACGATACCGGGTTAGGAAGCACTTTAATTTTTTTCCATTCATTCTCTGGAAAATATTTTTTTTGCTGTTCGTTCTGTACAATTGTCAACTGAGATTTCTTGACCAATACATTCCGATATTTCTTCATTACCCTATTTTCCGGAAAAATTTCCGGATTGTTTCTAACAGTCTGAATGACTCTTTTTTTCCATTTCAATCCTAATAATGCCAAATCAGTTCTAATACATGTTGTCCATAAAAACGGAATAATATAATCCGGTTTTTGCTGAACAATTGCATTTCTAAGCATCTTCTCTAACCTAATTAGATAGATCACACTCATTTTTTTTCTATAATTCGCCTCGTTCAAATCTGACAGACAAATAATTTTCACATTATCACTTACCGGATACTCTTTTTCCGCTCGAAAATGCGTAATAATAACCGCCTCTCGTCCATTTCGAGCTAATTCGCTTGCTAATACTGATACCACTCTTTCTGCTCCACCTTTGGACAATGAGGGAATCACAAAGAGATATTTTTTCTTTTCCATTCTTAATCCCTCCGGAAGATATCTCTTGTATAAACTTTTTCCTTCACATCGTCCAAACTCTTATCGTAGCGGTTTGCAATGATTGCCTGACTCTGTTTCTTAAACTGATCCAAGTCATTAACAACCCGGCTACCAAAGAATGTATCCCCATCCTTCAAGGTCGGCTCGTAAACGATGACAGTTGCACCCTTAGCCTTGATTCGCTTCATGACACCCTGAATGGAACTCTGGCGGAAGTTGTCGCTGTTACTCTTCATAGTCAGCCGGTATACGCCAACCACGACTTCCTTCTCCTTGTTCTCATCCCAGCTATCATTTGCTTCGTAAGCGCCAGCAATTTCCAGTACACGGTCAGCAATAAAGTCTTTACGGGTTCTATTGCTCTCGACAATTGCTTCAATCAGATTTTCCGGTACATCTGCATAGTTAGCCAACAGCTGCTTGGTATCTTTCGGCAGGCAATATCCGCCATAGCCGAAGGATGGGTTATTGTAATGAGTACCAATACGAGGATCAAGGCAGACTCCATTGATAATCTGCTGAGTGTTCAGCCCCTTCATCTCCGCATAGGTATCAAGCTCATTGAAGTAGCTGACGCGCAGTGCCAGATATGTATTGGCGAACAGTTTAACTGCCTCTGCCTCGGTGAATCCCATGAACAGAGTATCAATATTCTCTTTGATAGCACCTTCCTGCAGGAGTTCAGCAAAGGTATATGCAGCCTTTACCAGTCTGGCATTCTCCATATCGGTACCAACAATGATACGAGAAGGATAAAGGTTGTCATACAGAGCCTTGCTCTCACGCAGAAATTCCGGACTGAAGATGATATTGTCACAATGGAACTTTTCACGGACAGATGCAGTGTAACCAACCGGAATGGTGCTCTTGATGACCATGATGGCTTCCGGATTATACTCAATCACCAGCTTGATAACTGCTTCAACAGCAGATGTGTCAAAAAAGTTCTTCTTGCTATCGTAATTTGTAGGTGCAGCAATTACTACAAAATCAGCATCAGAGTATGCTTCCTTGGCATCCAGCGTTGCCGTTAAATCCAACTCTTTTTCCGCCAGATACTTTTCAATATATTCATCCTGAATCGGAGATTTCTTATTATTAATCAGTTCTACTTTTTCAGGAATAATGTCTACAGCGGTCACCTTGTGATGCTGCGACAACAACGTGGCAATGGAAAGGCCAACATATCCCGTTCCGGCAACAGCAATCTTTAAATCTTTAAACTCTCTCATTTCTCTGTCCCTCTAATTCTCTTATTTATAAAACTCAGCGTACCACTCAGCGAAGTTCCTCAGGCCTTCACGCAGACTTGTACTCGGCTTGTAACCGAAGTCACGTTCCAGTGCGCTGGTATCTGCATAGGTCACAGGCACATCACCCGGCTGCATCGGAACCAATTTCTTGTGTGCCTCAAAGTCATAATCTTCCGGCAGAACTTTCGCTCTTACTAACTCCTCACTCAGAATCTGCACGAAGTCGAGCAGGTTCTCCGGGTTCTGATTACCGATGTTATAAACTGCATATGGCGGAATCGGCAGACCGTCCTCGCCATACTTTTTGTCTGGTGCCTTCTTCATTACACGAACAACACCCTCAACGATGTCATCCACATAAGTAAAGTCACGCTTGCAGTTGCCGTAGTTGAAGATTTTGATGGTTTCATCCTTCACCAGCTTGTTGGTGAAGCCGAAGTAGGCCATGTCCGGACGACCTGCCGGACCATACACGGTAAAGAAACGCAGACCAGTTGACGGGATGTTATACAACTTAGAATAAGCATGAGCCATCAGTTCATTGGATTTCTTAGTTGCCGCATACAAAGATACCGGGTTATCAACCTTGTCATCGGTGCTGTACGGAACCTTCTTGTTAGAACCGTAGACAGAGGAAGAAGAAGCATATACCAGATGCTCCAGACTCTCGCAATGGCGGCAGGCTTCGAGAATATTAAAGAAGCCGACCAAATTTGATTCCACATAAGCATCCGGGTTGGTGATGGAGTAACGCACACCAGCCTGCGCCGCAAGGTTAACGACCACAGATGGCTTATACTTCTCGAACAGCTCAGTGATCAGTTCCTTATCAGCGATGTTGCCTTTTACAAAAGTAAATGTGGGATACTTGGCCAGCTCGTTCAGACGGAACTCTTTCAGCGCCACATTATAGTAGGCATTCATGTTGTCGATGCCGATAACCGTAGCAGAAGGAGCTTCCTGATAAATTCGCTTCACAAGGTTAGAACCTATAAAGCCCGCTGCACCTGTGACTAGAATTATTTTATTCTCTAAATTAACTATACTCATTGCATTTGTCTCCTTATTTTTTTAAGCCTATATTTTAGGTGTCACCACCTCTGTTCAGATGAAGCACTTCCAATGTGTTGTTCATAAACCAGAGTGCCCCATGCAAATGCAGGCAGTGATACTGAAAATTCTTATAATAAAATCATCCACTGTTGCTAAAAATAGGTTCCGAGATAAAAACCACTCTCGCAGCCCCACTCTTTTTTTGAAAAGTGCAGAAAATACGCTATTTTCTAAGCATTTTCGCTATGTACGTCTCACTCCCTGCGTTCGGTTAGAGGACATTATTAATCATCAATATTCAGACTATTATTCTCGCCTATACAGTTTTAATGTTTTCTTGACGACATCATCCCAGTCATACTTTTCGCAAATAAAGTTTTCTGCCTGTTTTTTTAGCCTCATAACATTCTCCGGATGATCACAGGAGTCTTGTAATTTTGCTTGAAGGTCTCCTGCATCCGATTTTTTAAAAATAAGAGCTTTATCTTCAACAACCTCTGTGCATTCTGGAATGTCAGACACCAAGCAGCAGTTTCCATAACTCATTGCTTCCAGCAAGCTCAGCGGCATTCCCTCTAAATCCGAGGGCAATGTATAAACATAGGCATTGCTATACAGCTCATCCAGCAGCTGCCCTTGTACAAACCCGGTAAAGATAATTCTATCATCATCTTGCGCAAGTTTTTTCAATTCGTCAGCAAAAGAATCCGTGTCACTGGCGCCACCGGCAATTACCAGCTTTTTGTCTGTTTTCACCCTCTTAAATGCTTCAATCAGGTAACGAATCCCTTTTTCCGGAACCAGTCTGCCAAGATATAAAATATAGGAATCCTTGCTTAATCCAAATTCCGCCGTAATCTGTTCTGCATTCAAAACTTCCGGTCTGTTGACACCATTTGGAATAAAACGGGTCTCTCTCCCATATGTTTCTTTAAAATAATCCCGAACCCTCTTGCTCAAAACAATAATTTCGTCTGCATACTTCACAGCATTCTTTTCGCCTTGCCGAATAAACTTCGAGCCAAACCCAGACTTCCATTTCTCACGCTGCCAATCAATACCATGAATCGTAACGATTACCCGTTTTCCAAACATCCTGGGCAACCACGCAAAAAAAGCGGGACCTTCTGCATGAATATGAACCACATCATAGTTTCCCAGTGCACTGAGCAGCGCTGCCACAAATGAAGCGCTCACCGCTGCAAGTCCTTTTTTTTCGATTGTAGGAACACTTTTCTGCCAGATTCCCTTATATTCAATATCCCTATCATATTTTGCCCCGCTCACATGATGCCCTGACCTATTGTAACAAGTCACCCGGCATCCGTCTCGCGCCATCCGTGTGCAAAGCTCTTTTACAACGATTTCAATTCCGCCTTCCCGTGAAAGACGTTTCTGTCCGAACATCGCCACACTAAGCTTTTCTTCCATTATGTTCCCTCCCGCCATCTGTTCTTCACTTTACAATTCCCCGCCCTCTTTTACTTTTCTGCACTTTGTTAAGTACACCTCTCATGCCGCTGCAATAACTGAAGTGTTATTTAATATTGTATCTGTTGTTTATATGTATAACTTACTAAAGTTATCCTTTCGCAGCTTATTCTCTCTGTATAATAAGCTGCTTATAGGATTTACATCGATCCATCTTTCTTAAAGACTACCAATATCGTTTTAAACAATATTTTTATATCTAGCCCAATGTCCCAGTTTGTGATATACTCTTTATCAAGACGAACTACCTCTTCAAAATCAGTAATATCACTTCGTCCACTTACCTGCCACATGCCGGTGATTCCAGGCTTAATTGCCAGCCTTGCACGATGGTGAAGCTCATACAGATTCGTTTCTGAAATAAGGGGTGGGCGAGTACCTATAATCGACATATCGCCACGTAATACGTTAAAGAATTGCGGAAATTCATCTAAACTTGTTCGTCTGATAAAATCACCGATTCCTGTCTTATGTGTCCCATCTGGAAGTATCTTATTTCCGATAACACGAGGATCAAAGTCCAGTTTAAACATTTTTCCATCTCCAAGTTTGTTATCTTTCATAAGCTCTGCCTTACGTTCTTCGGCATCCATATACATACTGCGGAACTTGTACATTTTAAATTTCTTTCCATTCTTTCCAACTCGCTCCTGAGCAAAGAAAATTGGTCCCGGTGATGCAATATAAATTGCCGGTCCGACAAAAATACAAATGATTCCGGTAAAAATACATCCAACTAATCCACCCGCAATATCCATCAATCGTTTTAACATTAACTGTCTGGTTGATGCATAATTAATACTTGTCGTAAGGACTGTGTAGTTACCAACCTTTTCCACAAACTGTTTTTTCCCCGGCACACTTGTGATCTTTGCAAGATTAAGATGAATGGTTACTCCTGTCTCTGATAATTGCTCAATTAACTCTGATGGATACGGAAGAACTTCTGAAACAACAATCAGAACTTCGTCAATCCATTCCTGACATACATACATTGCTGCAGTCTCTTCGTTGGCAACTACCGGAACTCCATGAATTTCTCTTCCAGTCCAGTCCGCATCAATTACAGACACACCAGCTAATGTGAATCTGGCATAATTGTTTTCCTGCATACTTAACACTACCTGTTCAGCTACATCTTCTGATGTTATAATCAGCAGTTTGCGTTCTCCGCCATCCTTCATCTGTTTTCGCAGAAGTTTTTTCCAAAGTTCTCTGGCAACATAGGTGATTATGAGATAACTTATTATGGTCAACATCAATGTTAATCTTGAAAAGTCCTGCCCTTCCTGAAGCAGGAATAAATATAGAATTGCCAATGCACCTACCATAACCGCATGATTTAACGTAACTGCAAAGTCACGATAGCATCCTCTCTTTAACACGCTTTTCATGGTGCCATATGCAAAAATCACAACCAGATCTGCCAGTTCAAGGAAAACTGCCATATTGCGATAAATAATTGTTTCATATGGATTAAATCCATATCCGCTGATTGCATATGCCAGAACATACGCTAATTGCAAACAGATCATGTCTAAGATTATAAAATCTGTGTGTTTTAACCATCCTTCAGAATCTTTTCTATACATAGATTTTTTTCTTTCCCCTTCCATTTTTTTGCAATCTATTTGTTAATCTACAATCGTCCCCACAATTGTAGAAATTGCCTTCAAATTTGAGTGATTTAAAACTAGATAGGATTCTTGCTACACAAAGAAGAGCATTAATCCGGAGCATCCATGAAACCACTTTATTATATATATTTCCGCTGGAAATACGATTGGTTTCCTCTAATGACAAATCATAAGAATCATACTAAGGAATCTAGCTAAGTCAGCATTGCTACGACTGCATACACAATCAGGTCATATACCATCAGTGGCCACTGGACGTTCAGTGTATGCTTTCGTTTTTCGTTATTCACATGGATATTTCTGCTGTTTTCTTTGGATTTGCTCATTTGTTCCTCTCATCCCATGTCTCGTGGAAGGTTCTCCCTTTCATAATACTTCTTCAGAGTTGCTATTTCGCAATCACATGCTTCTACCAATATTAATTATGTGTTTTTTGAAACATTACTTGGAGTATAGAAATATATACTTCTACACATTTATAATAATTGTACCTTGACCGTCATCTTTCGTCAATATACATTTTATACTTTTTTAATAAATTCTTTAACACTTTCTTAAGCAAAATTTCCGGCTCATTTTTCCCTGCGTGGATGCAGCAGCCACAGCGTATCCCTGCGGCAACAGAATTTTATGTACCGCACATCCCCACAATACTCTCCATCCGCATGAACCACCACCGGCTGATCCAGTTCCAGGGTGATCTCTGCGCCGTCTTTGACGTCAAAGCCTTTGATCCCGCCCTGTTTTCCCAGTGCGAGGAGCGGGAGCAGGAAGAACGTTTTCCATTTCGGGATGCCGGAAGCGCTGCTGAGGGAGATATTTCCGTCGTATGGGGTGCTGTCCGGTGCCATCGGAACACCGCCGCCCTCTGCGCGCAGGTTCATGGCTGCGGCGAAGATCATGTTCTGGCAGATTTCTGTCTCTCCGTCCACGGTCACGGTTGCCCGGAAGGTTTTCATGGAAAATAAGGTCTGTACGGTCAGCATCAGGTAGGTCAGTTTTCCCAGATGGAACCGGTTCAGGACTTTTTTCAGAGTGGAATGGAGCGCTTTCTTACACACGATCGCATCCAGTCCGGCACCGGCGCTGATACCGAAGATTCTTGGTTTTGTACAGTCTTCCCAGCTTACTTCGCCGAGATCGATCCGCTGCAGGGGTTCTCCGTTTTGTTCCTGTTCGATGCAGGAGACGATTTCCTCTAGGTCATCTCTTGTATTTCGGAGGATTCCCAGGTTCCTGGCGAAATCGTTGCCGGAGCCGGTCGGGATCACGCCGAGACGGACGCGGTCAAAGTCGGGGATTCCGTTCAGGACTTCGTTGATGGTTCCGTCCCCTCCTACTACCAGCAGGTAGATCGGTCCCTCCGGGAATTTTTCACAGATCTGTCCTGCCAGTTTCATTGCGTGTTTTTCGTAGCGGGTCAGATAGGCGTTGTATGGAATTTCTTTTTCCTGTAAGTATTCTTTTGTTTCTTTCCAGACCGGTACGGCACTTCCGGTACCGGCGCCGTTATTTACGATAATCTGTATCTTGTTCATGATGTTCTCTTTCTGTATATTCCGAATTGCAGTTGCTCAATATTTCTATTGTACATCAGGATATGATTTTTTACAACGAGAACCCGTTTCCCTTTTCGAGAAATCTGTGCTACAATGGTCAACGGAGTATCTTTTATTGAAAACAAAGGAGTTTATTATTGATTATGCAAGTTACTTTTCCTTCCTATTATAAAGCCTTCTCCTGCATCGCGGATGCCTGTCCGGATACCTGTTGTGCGGGGTGGCAGATCATGATTGATGACAGAAGCCTGAAAAAATACCGCCGGTTCCAGGGTACTTTCCGAAACCGGCTGCACAATGACATCGACTGGGAGGAGCATGCGTTCCGCCAGTACGGGCATCGGTGTGCCTTTTTAAATGAAGAAAATCTCTGTGATATGTATATCGAGGCGGGATCCGGGATGCTCTGTGATACCTGCCGCAGATATCCGCGTCATATCGAGGAATTTGAGGGGATGCGGGAGATCTCGTTGTCACTCTCCTGTCCGGAGTCAGCGCGGATCATTCTCTCGCAGACAGATCCGGTGGCTTTCCGGACTTTTGAAAAAGAGACGGCTGAGGAGACCTACGATGATTTTGACTATTTTCTTTTCAGCGCGCTGATGGATACGAGAGACTACCTGCTCGCTGTGCTTCAGGATCGAAGTGTTCCGGTACGGGATCGGGTGGCTAAGCTACTGGTCTGTACACATGATTTTCAGCTCGCGGTAGCAAAACAGGAATTATTTTCCTGGGAGACGATCCGTGCACGGCATGAGCGCTCCGGCTTCTCTTCTGCTTTTCTGGAGAAGATCTCCGATCGCTGTTTTCTGGATGTGGACCGGACGGATCTGATGAAGCAGATCTGGAAGACAGTCGTACTGAAACTGGAAGTGCTCTCCCCAAGCTGGACGGGATTTCTCAGACAGACGCTTACCGATCTGTATCATGCCTGTCCGGAGGAAACCTCGTACCGGAAGCTGCTGCTTTCGTTTCAGGAGACTTTCCCGGAATGGCAGGTGCAGAAAGAACAGCTGCTGGTATACTGGCTGTACACGTATTTTTGCGGGGCGGTGTACGATGAACGGATCTTTGCCAAGGGAAAGATGGCGGTGCTCTGTACTCTTTTTATCGAGGAACTGGTACTTGGGCTGTTTGTGGAAAGACAAGAGACGCTGGCGTTCGAAGATCTGGTCTCTGTCAGCTACCGGTTCTCCCGGGAACTGGAACATTCGGATCAGAATCTGAATACACTGGAGGAACTGCTGGAGCACGAGGAAGTATTTTCTCTGGAACATCTGCTGACGCTGTGTGAGATCTGATTTGAACGCAGTATAAGTATTTTGGAAACGTATTCATTCGTTCATCTGTGCTATGACCGAATGATTGCATATAAAAAACAGGAAGTGGAGACTGTGCCATAATTTGGGACAGTTCACACTTCCTGTTTTTTATATGCAGACCCCGGAACAAACGCCCGGATCCTTTATCTGTTATTAATACAGCAGAATCGGATAGCCTTTGTCGATCGTCTCATAGATGATCTTCGCCTGATCCGGCGGCAGGTTGATGCAGCCGTGGCTTCCTTTGGTTTTATAGGTATCCCCGCCGAAGTTGGTCTGCCAGCTGGCGTCATGGAGTCCTTGTCCGTAGACGAAAGGCATCCAGTAAGTGACGGTCGTATCATAGCCGTAAACATCACTGCTCAGAGTAAACGGGCTTGCTTTGTAGGCGATCGGCCATGCCCCCCGGTATGTTTCCCTTCCATCGACCGGAAGTCCGCTGATAATATCGGTTTCCGTCACCAGTACCCCGTTTTTGTACAGCCACAAATGCTGCTGATCCAGGCTGACTTCTATGTAACTTCCGTTCAGATCATCCGTTCCGTTTCTGGAATAGCCGGATTTACTGTATACCGGTTCTCTTGTCACTGCTGCCCCGCCGTCGATATCCGTCAGAAGCTGGGCGAGTTCGCCGTCCTGATCCACGCGGTAACCGTATTCGTTGCCTTCGATCGTGATCGTCTCACCGCCTGTGGTGGTGAAAGAACGCGGTTTGTAGATCGTGTTGTATTTTGTCGCAAGATTCTTGATGTATTCCTGTGCCTGGGCGGTATCGATCGACACGCTGTCATCCGAGATCACCAGCCAGGAACAGATCGTCGCGTTATCCAGCACCTGTGTCTCGTTTCCGAAGGTGTAGGTTACGGAAACACCCTGATATTTTTGCAGGGAGGTATTTAACGCTGCTGCTTTCTCCTGTAATTCCTGAGAATCCTGCGTAACAGCTACTTTCAGATAAACATCTGAAGGAATCTCTATCTCTAGTCCTGTTTTCGGATAGTCTGTCGCAACCTGTGAACGGATCTGTTCTTCCACATAGGTCTCGACGGCTGCCTGATCCATATGATTGCCGACCACCTCGGGAACGATCACATAGGCGTTCTGTTCACCGTCATATGCTACATAGGCATCCGTCGCATCCACACGTTCCGTGGAGAGCTGAAAATGTTCTTCTGTCAGCGCTGCGGAAAATGTCTCATCGTCCCGGTTCACCTGATACGTTACGGTAAGATCCGCCTGCTTCGGGAAGTAACCGTCTTCTTTCCAGCGTTTGTCTCTCAGAGTTTTCAGATCTTTTTTCAGCTGTGTCTCGTCGATGCTGTAACCGAGATCGCCGAGTGTCGTCTGATAATCCGTCTCTCCGTTTTCCTGAAATGTCACGGGGATCTTCTGAAAATCATCCGCCAGTTTCTTCGCCGTCTCCTCCACGGTAAGTCCGGACACATCCTCTCCGAAGATTTTTATCCTGCTTCCCATGGTTTTTGTTCCCATATGGTGTGCATACCCAAACAGTCCTGCAACCAGTCCCGCCATAACCACCAGGCAGACGATCAGCAGGATCATGTATACTTTTTTTGTCTTTTCCTTACTTTTCATTTGTTTTTCCCTGCCTTTTTTCTGTCATTTCGACATTAGCTGTCAAATATAGTTTATTATACAATATTTTTGTGAAAAAGAAATGATAAAGTTCTAACAATTTTCGAATTATTTCTGCACGTATTTTTCTTTCAGTTCTTTGACTTTCGCCAGATATGCCTGATCCTGTTTTCTTTTCAGGAGTTCTGTGCGGATCGGATCTTTCACTTCATCGAATCCTGCTTCTTTGGCTTCGTTTTTCTTCTCTACTTTGATCAGGTGATAGCCAAACTGTGTTTTTACCGGTCCTACGACATGTCCCGGTTCTGCATTGAAGGCTGCGTCTTCGAATTCTTTTACCATCTGACCTTTTCCGAACTCGCCCAGGTCTCCGCCCTGTGCGCCGGACGGGCAGGTGGAAGATTCTCTCGCTGCCTCTTCAAAGGTCTTTTCGCCGTTTACGATTGTTTCCAGAATAGCTGCACATTTTTCTTCGGAATCGGTCAGGATGTGTTTTGCACTTACGGTAGCACCCTTCACAAACTGTGCTTTGTTCTGTTCGAAGTAGTCTTTTACTTCGTCATCGGATACACTTACACTCTCGATGGTTTCTTTTAACACCATCTGTACCAGGATATCCTGTCTTGCGCTTTCCATTCCTTTTTTGAATTCTTCAGTTTCCTCCAGTTTTTCGTCCTCACCGCATTTTGCCAGTGCGTGGAAGGTGATCAGCTGCTCTTTGCAGTGTTCTTTGAACTGCGGATTGGCTGCATATGCCTGCTGTTCTTTCGGCAGATGTCCGATAAATGCCTGCAGTTCTTCTTCGGTGATCTCGTGTCCGGCTACCACTGCCAGTACGTTCTGTGCCATAATAAATTCTCCTTTGTTTTCCGGATCCGCTGTCTGCTCTGACCGGATCCTGCGAGGTATTTTGCCACGGGATACCGGTATAGCGGCTGTCTCCCGTACCATGGTCGCGTAGGTTTTATTATAAAAGAAAAGCATAAAATATGCAAGGGTACGCGCCGGTATCCTTGCATATTCCACACTGCTGTTTCAGATCAGTTTCCGTTTTCTCGCCTCGTTGACCGCTGCTGCCTTGCCATTCACACCAAGTTTCCGGTAGGTCTCCCGACAGTGGTATTTTACCGTCACTTCGGCAAGTCCAAGCTGTCCGGCGATCTTGTTCATCGAATCGCCTTCCGCCTGCATCCGCAGGATCTTCAGAGCGGTATCAGAAAGTGTGACTTCCCCTTCTGCTTTGGTTCGCAGATAACCGGGATACATCTGTGCCATCCGTTTTCCTTCTTCGAGTACCTGCCTGCGAAATCCGGAATCTTTCCACCGGATCTCTTTCGTACCTTTTTTTAACAGCGGCAGCCACAGACCGGCTTCTTTTGTCAGGACACGGACAAAATGATACGATTCTGCTTCGCTCACAGCTTCCTGCAAAAGCGACGTCCACGCTTCCCGTTCCATCCGGTAACAGGTCACAGCCAGAAGCAGCGTACTTTCTATATAAATATAGGTTCGTTTCATCTCTCTGGCATAGTATAGCAGCTGTTGCAGCAGATTGCAGGCTGCTTCGTATTTGCCCTGTTGCAGGTAGACACGCGCTTTCGTCAGATACCGGAACCGTTCGAGGATGTAAAATTCACGGTTTTCATCCGGTGCCGTATCCATCCACGCCAATATCTCCGCCGTATCTCCCCGGTACAGATGTAGCCGGCATAAAAAGGCATCGATATTGTCCAACAGCCGCGGTGCTTCTTTTTCACACCGCTCCCGGAACGTTGTCATCACATGGATCGCCTCTTCGAGATCCTGACGGATCAGGTACATCCGGCAGAGCAGACCATTTGCCACAAAGACCTGTTCAATCTTGCCGCCGCTGTCCGCCTGCATGCGACCTTTCTGGATCAGTGCCATGACTTCGTAATCATCCTGCCCTTTTTCCTGAAAACTCTCGGCAAGCGCCAGCGGAACCAGACCCTTCCCATATTTTCCGAGAACAAATTCTACGACTTTTCCGATACTTCCCGCCAGTTCTTTATCTCTTCGGCTCCATTCGCAGAAATCTTTGCCACCGTTCATCATCGATGGCAGATTGCTGGTCACGGAAAGTTCCGGGATGCGTACTTTCCGGTCCGTAAGCAGCACACCCGCCGCCCGCAGCAGATCCGTCATTCCGGTGATGCCGCGGTGTGGGAGGGAGATATCCAGCGTGATCAACCGTCCTCTGGCTTCCCGCGCCTCGCTTCCTTCTGCCCGTTTCTGGTATTCTTCCAGTTCGTGATACCACCGCTCGCTCTCCTCCACATTCATCAGGATCGACTGCAGCAGGCTCATTCCCATCATCAGAACCGGATTTTCCCGGATGATCTCCTCCGGAAGCTCCAGATAGTATTTCCGCAGTTCGTAGTAATTGCCGCTGGCTACATTTTTTCTGGCATTTGCCACCAGAAGGCGGGAGATGCTTTCTGTATCATCATATATTTTATACATTTCCAGGGCTTTCGGAAGATCACCCTCCAGTTCATAGTACAGACCGGCGTTATAATACAGGCGGCGGATCTGTTCCGGGGAGCGTTTTTTGTGCAATCGCTGCTCCATCGACCGGCGCATCGGGTCTTTACAGCGCCAGATCCCGTCTTTTTCTCCCATTTTTTCAAAAAAGTTACCGGTTTCCATGCCCTGTGCCAACATATGTTCCACATGTTTGTTCCCGGTGATCATCGCCGCGAGATCTACCGTGAACTCTTTTACGACCGACACATCCATAAAGAAATCCTGCAGTTCCGTATCCCACTGATCGTATACATGACTCTCCAGATATGTCCAGACGGTCCGCATCGTCGCTTCCAGATCACCGTTTTCCATCACATAGACGCGCAGGGACATCGGATTGCCTCTGCCTATCGCCCATGCTCTCGCTAGCTGCTCATCCGACGCCTGCAGTCCATATCGTTCCAGATATTCATCCTGCTGTTCTCTGGTCAGGCAGAAGTCCTCTTCCTGAATGATCACAAATGAATATTTCATCCGCAGAGACAGCAGCCATGCCGGAAACGGGGCACGGGAGATCAGAACCACCCACAGGTCTTTTCGTTCCATCAGTTCCTGAATCTTCTGAAAATACGCGTCTTTCAGCCGGATATCCGCGATGGTGTAGAGGTCATCCAGTACCACGGTCGGCGCGCTGATTTTTCCGGTATCCAGATCTTCCGGTGTGGTGTTCAGCGCCGAAAAATACTGGTATGGTTTCTTGTCCAGAAAATGTTCGATCAGAGAAGTTTTTCCCACGCCGGTAACGCCGTACAGGTATGCCGGAAGTTCGGTCTGATATGCCGTGCGCAGTTTTTTCTCTGCGGCTGACGGCCATAAATAGACTTCTCCGTTCATTCTGTTTTCCCTCCTGCTGTATATTCTGTATGTTCTCTGCAACGGCAGCGCAGTTCTCCCGGGAGAGACAGCATGTTTTCGAATTCTTTTGTGTTGAGCGGCATCGAAAACCAGTTTCCCTGCACCAGGTCACAGCCCGCATTTTTTAACACTTCCACCTGCCGTGCCGATTCCACGCCCTCACAGACCACCTGAAATCCCAGGCTCTTGAGCATCTCGATCAGCTGTTTTAAGAACGCGGTTCCGCGATGGTCTTTTTCGCATTTTTCTATAAATCCCCGTCCCAGTTTCACGTCATTTAACGGGACTTCCCCGACCAGATTGAGGAATGAAGAACCGACGCCAAAGTTATCAAGTGCCGTCTGGAAGCCTGCCTGCTGGAAGGAGTGTAACAGGTTCCGGATATTTTCATACCGGATCGTATCGTTTTCCTTCAGTTCCATCTGGATCATCGACGGATCAACCCCGTGTTTTTGCAGGATCTCCAGATAGCGCTGTGTGGTCTGCGGATCTTCCGCGTGCAGTGCGGATACATTGACCGATACCGGACCGGGAACGATTCCGCTTCTTTTTGTTTTTTCGAGAAAGACCGCCACCTGTTCAAATACATAATAGTCCAGTTCCGTGATTTTCCCGTTTTTTTCATAAAACGGAAGGAAATGTTCCGGTTTTACCACGATCCCGTCCGGTCTGCGCCAGCGCACCAGTGCCTCCGCACCTGCGATCTTATAATTATGAAGCGATATTTTCGGCTGAAAATAGATCTCGAATTCTCTCTTTTCCATGGTTTCATCCATCAGCAGTTTCACTGCCGTCTCGCCTTTTTCGCTCTTCTGCAGCGGCACCAGTTTTTCTCCTACGGCATACTGGTTTCTTCCGGCAATCTTAGCGCGGTACAGAGCGAGATCTGCGTGTTCGAGAAGCTGTTCATAGCTGTACGCTCCGGCGCCACCCGGCAAAAAGCAGACACCCACGCTGCAGCTCATCGAAAATTCCTTCTTCGAAAAGGTCAGTTCTCCCACTTTTTTCACCAGATCCCCGACTTTCTTTTCCAGCACTTCCCGGTTGATCTCTTTTAAGAATACGGCAAATTCATCGCCGCCGGTGCGGATCAGGATGTCCTCTTTTCGAAAGAAACTCTGTAAAAAACGGGCAAATCCGGTCAGCACCTCATCGCCGAACAGATGACCGTAGACATCATTGACATTTTTAAAGCGGTCCACATCCATCATCAGGAGTCCGCAGGGCTGCTCTGCCCGTTTTTCCATCAGATAGTCGTTCACCAGCCGTTTTCCGGTATCGTGGTTGTACAGTCCGGTCATGGAATCTCTCCGCGCCTGGTCTTCGAGAAGTTCTTCTCTTTTTCGGATCTCCGTAATATCTCTGGCGCAGCCGATGATCGACGGATCATCTTCCTCCTGTTGCAGTGCATCCAGGAGGACCATCCGGTAATGACCGTTTTCCAGCATTTTCAGTTCTACGGTTCCCTGGATGTTCCCTGTCAGAAATCCACGCAGTTTTTCTCTGTTCTCCGGATAAACGGTACACAGTTCTTCGAGTCGTCCAAGAAATGGCTGCATCCGGCGCTCTTCTTTCAGCTGTTCGTCATACAGTACCAGCCGGTCGGCATCCGGGAAATATTCAAAGACGGAAATACCGGCATATTTCATCAGCACTTTTAATTTTTCCATTCGTTTTTTTCCGGTCAGAAAGCTTTTTTCTCTGTGTCTGATTCTTTCTTTTTCCATATATATTCCACATTCCTTCTATGGTTTTCACCTTTTGTATAATTATAACAAAAGAGAGAAGAAAAAGGAACTATCCAATCGGATAGTCTTGCCTTTTTCTTCCCTCTTTTTTCGACCGGTTTTTATTTTTTTCTGCGGCGCCGCATAATGTCACAGTCAGACTGTTCAGGAAGTCCGCAAACAGGCATGTGTATTCTACCCTGTTTTTCGGGGTGCTGTCAGGCAATGATGACGATTATTGTTTTGACCTTTTCGTATAAGCATAGTAGAATAAAAATGATGATTTTGTAAGGGAGGATTTGTATGAAAAACGCAAAGATTTTTAACATTCTCCGGTATATTTTCGGGGTCTTTCTGATCATTGGCGGACTGGGGAATCTGTCGGCTTCTGTTCCGTTCGGACTGCTGATCACATTTGCCGGAATCTTTATTTTCCCATTTGTCTGGAAACTGCTCGGTAAACGGATGTCGTTTGCCCGATGGCTTCCTTTTCTGGTGCCGCTTCTGTTCTTTATTGCTGCGACACCGTTTGTTCCGGCAAGTTCAGTGCAGTCGCGGACGATCGTTGTGACCGATGAGACGGATGCCACAGACAGCAGCGTGACCGATACACCGGAAGCCACACCGACCGAAACTCCGACGGCTGCGCCGACACCGGAAGAGACGAAAACGCCAACGCCGGAACCGACGAAAGAAGCCGGGGAGATGAAAGTGCATTTTCTGGATGTCGGACAGGGGTTGAGTATCCTGGTGCAGTCCGGCGGACAGACGATGATCTATGACGGCGGAGACAAAAGCACTTCAAGTTTTGTAGTTTCCTATCTGCAAAAACAGAATATTACCACGATCGATTATCTGATTTCTTCGCATTATGACAGCGACCATATGGCGGGGCTGATCGGATGCCTGAGTGCTTTCGATGTAAAAAATGTAATCTCCAGCGATTATGAACATGACAGCAAGCTGTATCAGTCGTTTATCCAGGCAGTTGCGGATCAGGGACTTACGATGCAGCATCCGGCGGTTGGAACGGAATTTTCTTTCGGAACCGGAAGTTTTCAGATTCTGGCTCCGGCAACGATCGATCCGGATGACAGCAATAAAAACTCGGTAGCCATCAAACTGACCAACGGAGATAATTCCTTTATTTTCACCGGAGATGCGGAAAGTACCAGTGAAGCGGCGATGTGTGCATCCGGTATTGATCTTTCCTGTGATGTGCTGGTTCCGGGACATCACGGTTCTGCCACAGCTACCAGCTGGGATTTCCTTCAGGCGACTGTTCCGGAATATGCGGTGATCAGCTGTGGAAAGGATAACCAGTACGGACATCCGGCGAAGGATGTGATGGACAAGCTGGAATCTATGGATATTCAGGTGTATCGTACCGATGAGCAGGGAACGATTGTTGCCGTCAGCGACGGAACGACGATCACCTGGGATCAGGAACCATGCAATGACTATACGCCGGGTGAAAAAGAAGATCAGGGCACGCAGACGCAGAAAGCGGAGACAGAAAACAGCAGTTCTTCCGGTACAAACGCTGGCAAGAGCGGAAAATCTTCCTCGAAAAGCAAGGCGGCTGCCGCCAGCGCAGGCAGCTCCAGCCAGATCACAGCCACCCCACAGGTGACGGAGACCCCACAGGATACTTCTTCCACTTCCAACGAAGAAATGGTATGGATCACGGCTACGGGTTCCAAATATCATAATAAAAATAACTGCGGACGGACTGACCCGAGCAAGGCAAGTGAGATCAGCCGGTCGGAGGCGGAAAGCCGGGGATATGAGCCTTGTAAGAAGTGTTTTGGGTAATACCTGATATTTGCATGCATCTGTAAAAAACAGCCATAAAACAAAAATCTTTTTTATTATAAGATATTTTGTTTCATGGCTGTTTTTATGTTCCTGTCTATCAGCGGTTGGTTCCGCGAACTGCCTGGAATTTACCCTTTCCCCTTACTGTACGCTCGGATGAATTTTCTCCCCTTTTCGCATCCCAGCTTATTCTACCGTCACGCTCTTTGCCAGGTTTCTCGGCTTGTCGACATCCAGACCTTTCGCCACAGATACATAATAACCCATCAGCTGCAGCGGAATCACTGCCAGTGAGGTAGCAAAATGCGGATCTGTTTTCGGAATATAGGTGACGAAATCGGCAGTATCTTCAATATTATAATTACCGTACGTTGTCAGTCCCATCAGATAAGCACCACGGCTCTTACATTCCACCATATTGCTGACGGTTTTTTCATACAGGTTCGGCTGCGTCAGACATCCGATCACCAGCGTCCCGTCTTCGATCAGAGAGATCGTTCCGTGTTTCAGTTCTCCTGCGGCGTATGCCTCGGAGTGAATATAGCTGATTTCTTTCATTTTCAGGCTGCCTTCCATGCTGATCGCATAGTCGATGCCTCGACCGATAAAGAAAATGTCTTTCGCGTTGACCTGTTTGGATGCAAACCACTGGAGACGTTCTTTGTCATCGATGATCTTCTGGATCTTCTCAGGAAGTGTCTGTAATTCTGCGATCATACCGTCATACTGTTCCTGTGTGATCTCTTCCCTTACTTTTGCAAACTGGATCGCCAGCAGATAGGAAGCGATCAGCTGGGTGCTGTAGGCTTTTGTGGTCGCCACAGAGATTTCCGGACCTGCCAGAGTGTAGAAGACATTATCCGCTTCTCTGGCGATGGAGGATCCGATAACATTGACGATTCCCAAGGTGCGGACACCCTTTGCTTTTGCCTCCCGCAGTGCGGCAAGACTGTCTGCAGTCTCACCGGACTGACTGATGATGATGGCAAGGCCATTTTTATCTAACAGCGGTTTCCGATAGCGGAATTCGGACGCCAGTTCCACACGAACCGGGATTCTTGCAAGGTCTTCGAGCACATACTGGGCTGCCATGCCTACATGATAGGCGGATCCGCATGCCACGATATAGATCTGGCTGATGTTACGGATCTCTTCTTCCGAGAGTCCCACATCATTCAGATCGATCATGCCGTCATGCAAAACGGAATTCAGTGTATCTGCTACGGCTTTCGGCTGTTCATGTATTTCTTTTATCATAAAGTGTTCAAAGCCTGCCTTCTCGGCTGCCTCCGCATCCCATTCGATGACTTTCGGCTGCTTTTCCACTTCATCACCATCCAGATTAAAGAATGTAATTTCTCCTTTTCTGACGCGCGCCATCTCCAGATTGCCGATATAATAGACATTTCGTGTGTATTTTAAGATTGCCGGAACATCGGAAGCGATATAGGACTCCCCATTTTCCACACCGAGGATCATCGGGCTGTCTTTTCTTGCCACATAAATCTCTTCTGGGTACTCCTTGAACATGATCGCCAGCGCATAGGATCCGCGGATACGGACCATGGCATGGGTCAGCGCATCTACCGGTGTGCCCTCGTATTTTTTATAGTAGTAATCCACCAGTTTGACTGCTACTTCGGTATCAGTTTCAGAATAGAAGGTATATCCTTTGCGGATCAGTTTGTCTTTTAATTCCTGATAGTTTTCGATGATACCGTTATGAACCGCTACGACATTGCCATCGTCGCTCATATGTGGGTGGGCGTTATTTTCAGACGGCTCACCGTGCGTTGCCCATCGGGTATGGCCGATGCCACAGGTTCCCGGTACAGAGTCGCCGCCGTTTGTTTTTTCCACCAGTTTTTTCAGCCGGCCTTTGGCTTTGATCACTTCTGACCGGTTTTCTCCGTCCCGGACGGCTATTCCGGCAGAGTCATATCCGCGATATTCCAGTTTTGACAGTCCGTCCAGTAAAACCGGGGCTGCGCTGTGCATTCCGGTATATCCTACGATTCCACACATATTATTTTTCTCCTCTCAGATCGTTTGCATCGTTTTATTTGTCTGTGTCAGCCGACTACGTGACCTTTGGCTTTTACTACGCTGACTACCTGATCAACGTATTTCCGGCAGCATTCCTCGGTCTCGGCTTCCACCATAACACGGAGCAGTGGTTCTGTACCGGACTCGCGTACCAGGATGCGTCCGGTATCTCCCAGTGCCTCTTCTACCGCTTTCACGGCTGCTTTCACATCCGGGTCTTCCTGTGCGGCTGTCTTATCCAGCACTCTTACATTTTCCAGCACCTGCGGATAAATGCTTAAGCCTTCGGTCAGCTGGCTCATCTTTGCTTTTTTTGCCATCATGACTTCCATCATTTTCAGACTGGTGAGGATACCGTCTCCGGTGGAAGCGTATTTTGAGAAAATAATATGACCGGACTGTTCCCCGCCGATCCGGCAGCCGTTCTGGTTCATATATTCGTATACATATTTATCTCCTACCGCAGTCTTCGCATAGCCGATGCCAAGTTCATCGAACGCTTTGTAGAGTCCGAAGTTTGACATGACGGTAGTTACTACGGTGTTGGTCAAAAGTTTTCCTCTCTCTTTCATGTATTGTCCATAAATATAAAGGATCGCATCTCCGTCCACCAGATTGCCTTTTTCATCGACGCACAGGCAGCGGTCAGCATCTCCGTCGTAGGCAAATCCTACATCCAGTCCGTTTTCCACTACATATTTCTGCAGTCCTTCGATGTGGGTGGATCCGGCGTTGTTGTTGATGTTGATTCCGTCCGGCTGGGCGTTGATCACATAGGTTTTAGCTCCGAGTGCATCAAATACTGTTTTGGCAATGTTCCAAGAACTTCCGTTGGCACAGTCCAGACCGACTTTTTTTCCTTTGAACGAATACATGCCAAGTGAGATCAGATAACCGACATAGCGGTTTCTTCCCGCTACATAGTCCACGGTACATCCGATCCGGTTTTTGTGTGCGTACGGCACTTCTTCGTAAGTCTCACCGAATACTTCCACTTTTCCGTCCAGGTAATCCTCTACGAGAGCGATGGTTTCTTCTTCCATCTTCTCTCCGTTTCCATTGATCAGTTTGATCCCATTATCATAATATGGGTTATGGCTCGCGGAGATCATGATTCCGCAGTCAAAATTATCGGTTCTTGCCACATAGGCAACGGATGGGGTCGTCGTTACATGAAGCAGATACGCATCTGCCCCGGAAGCCACCAGACCACCTACCAGTGTATACTCAAACATATAACTGGAACGCCGGGTATCTTTTCCGATGACGATTCTCGCCGGAGTGTCATCCCCGTTTCTGCGTTTCAGTTCTCCATAATACCAGCCAAGGAAACGACCGATCTTATATGCGTGGTCTGCAGTTAAGTTTTCATTGGCTTCCCCACGGAAACCATCCGTTCCAAAATATTTACCCATTCTCCTTTTTCCCTTCGTATTCACGTTTCGGCTGCACAGGGCAGCGTCTGTTCTCGTGTGTTTGTCGGTTACTTTCATGATTTTATTGAATTTTTTGGAGATTCAATGGTTCTATCATAGTACAAATGGGGGGAAGTTGCAAGTACTTTCACATTTTTCTTAATGAAGTCAATTCAAATCTTTCTTTTCTTCATTTATATATTTCTTCGCATCCTTTAAAAAGCTCCCTGCGATCAGCAGAATTACTACTCCGATCGGGAAGGCGGCTACGATGCTTACGCTTTGCAGGTTGCTCATTGAACTTTCTGCGAAGAGGAGAGCGATGGGAAGGGCGATCAGCAGGAGACACCACATCAGCTGGATTCCCCGGTGGGGCTGTTCGCCTTCTTCGAGTTTGCGGTAACTGTAGCAGGAGGCTGTCAGAGCGATGGAGTCGAAGGAGGTTGCGTAGAAAGCAATCATCGTCAGAAGTACGACTACCATGATGACCGGCGCGCACGGCATGGTTTTGATCATGGAGACGATCATTCCATAGAGGTCGCCGTCTTTCAGGTACTGTGCGATAAAATCTGCCTTTCCGGTTACCTGCATTCCCATGGAATAGTTTCCGAGAATGATGAAGCTTACCAGGGTGGATCCCACGCCGAAGACATATCCGCCGAGGATCGTCTGGCGGACGGTTCTGCCGCGGGAGATGCTTCCGATGAAGAATGGAGCTGCCACACACCACACCATCCAGTATGCCCAGTAATAGATGGTCCAGGTCTGCGGGAAGTTTGAGGTTCTCAGCGGATCCGTGTAGGTGGACAGTCCGATAAAATTCTGAATCATCGTTCCCAGCGAGGTCAGCCCTGTCTCGATGATATATCGGGTTTCTCCTCCAAAAAGGAGTACAACCGCCAGCAGACCGAAAAACAGGTAAATACAGATATTTGCCAGCCGGCTGATTCCCTTAAATCCATGCAGCAGAGAATATGTATATACAGCACATGTTATCAGCAGAATAATTACATTGATGACTGTCCGGCTCACTGTAATGTGGAACAGTTCCCCAATGATCGTTGCCATCAGCGGTGTTGCCACACTGAAGGTTGTCGCCGTTCCCGCAAGCAAGGCAAATACCGCCAGCAGATCAATGATTCTTCCTGCCCAACCATCCGTATATTTTCCAAGAATCGGGCGGCAGGCTTCGGAGTATTTCTGGCGGTTTCTTTTTCGCACATGGAGCATGAAACCAAATGCCACCGCCAGTACCAGATAAAATCCCCACGGGATAAAGCTCCAGTGGAACAGCGGATAGACACCAGCCCACTCCTGGATGCTTCCCATTTCCTCCAGATGCGGATCGGTTGCATATAATACCCATTCCGAGAAAGAGTAAAATAAAATATCGGCTGCCAGACCGCAGGTAAACATCATCGCACCCCAGGAAAAGAACGAATATTTTGGCTTCTCTCCTTTTTCACCGAGTACAATATCTCCGTATTTTGATCCCGCGATATACAGAGACAGCAGGAAAATCCCAAGTCCGATCACCAGATAATACGTACCGAAGGTGTCTCCGAAGAAAAAGCGGATCTGGCTCAGGATTGCATTGGACTGTTCCGGAAGAAGGAAAAACAGGATACACAGCGCGATTACGATTCCCAGCGGAACCAGTGTGATCATCCAGTCGATTGTTCCTTTTGTATTTGTTTTCTTTTTATTCATCACTATTTTACTCCTTTTCGGTGAGGTAACTGCGGTAGCTGTCATCCAGAGCGATCAACTCTTCCAGGTTGTCCACCTCGATCAGATCGCCTGGATTCATCGGTCGGATGCCAAGCTTGTATTCTTTCGGATAACAGAACATCGCCACATCATCCCAGTAGATCTGTCTGTTTTGCTTTTCTTCAAATTCCACTTCCAGGTGATGTTTCAGCCGTTTTCCATCCTCTTTGCTCCACCGGGAAATGCTGTACAGCTGCCAGCCACCCTTTCCTCCGGTTCTACAGCAGGAAACGACGATTCCGTCTTCTACCGTCTGCAGCCACTCATCCGTCTCTTCGTCCGTCCAGATACTGTTATAACCGGATCGTTCGAACTCCGGGGAAAGGATCGTTTTGTTATACACGATCTGATCTCCGTCCAGGATCATCGCATTTTCGATATGATCCCGCGCTACATACAGGGAGGAAATGTTGTTGCAGGTGTCATAATAAGGATTTTCTATGATCGTCACGCCCGGATATTCCTTTTCCAGTGTGTAAAACTGTTCTTTCAGATAACCGACTACGATGTAGATTTCCGTAATCCCGTTGTCATGAAGTCCCCGGATCACGGTATCGATCATCCGCACACCATGCACTTTCACCAGCGGTTTCGGTGTGGTCAGCGTGACCGGCCGCATCCGGTTGCCGAGACCCGCTGCCATAATAATTGCCCGTTCTGCTCTATTCATTTTTTGCACTCCTTTGCTCTGTCTGTTTTTATTCCAGTTCTTCCTGCACGATCTTATAGTATTCTTTCGCATACCGGTACTGCCGCAGCGAATATTCACCAAACTCTACGCCAAGGCTTTTCTTATACTCGCACCAGTTGCTCCACAAAAGTCCGCATGCCGCAATATAACAGTATATCTTGATCCGGATCTCTCTTTTACATCCTTCCGGAAAATACACATCAATCAACGCATCCACCTGTTCCCTTCCATACATCGCATAAATAGCAAACATCGCGATATCCACGTGCGGATCCTGCATCCCGGCGTACTCCCAGTCGATCAGGCGGATCTCTTCTTCTCCGTTTTTTTGTGTAAACAGAAAATTGTCCGGCACTGCATCGATATGCGTCAGCACTTTTTCTCCACTCCACTGTTCGATATACGGACGTAGCTCCAGCACATGCGCTTTTGTTTTCTGATAATCCCGGTAATCCGACGGTGTACCGTTCCATAACGTTTCATAAAATTCTATCTGACCGAAGATATCAAAAGTATGCTCCACCTGTAGTTTCATCTCATGAAACCGGCGTAGCCGCTTCATGCATTTTGCCACATCGTCCGGATTTTCCGGATCGCAGACTCTTGCGCCTTCCAGAAATTCTGTGATCTTATAGCCATTTTCCGGATTGATATAGGCGATGTCATCGCAGATCTTCTTTCCGTCAATGGTACGATAAACTGCTGCCTCTTTTTTGCGGTCGATCAGCTGCTCCGTTCCCTCGCCCGGGATACGCATAATGTATTTTTTCCCTTTGCTGCTAAATAAGAAGGATCGGTTCGTCATTCCTTTTTTCAGCACGGTGATATCGGTAATTTCATCCTGTCTTACATCGAGTGCCTGACAGATCACCTGGATGGCATCGGTTTTCAGCTGGTTGGAATGGCTGTCAAGTTCCCGCAACTGTTCATAAGTGTTGATTTCCACTACATCGGAACTGTGCACCACCTTAGCTGCAACGATCATTTTATCTTTTCGGTATAATGCTTCTTCCCAGAAAGCACCGTCATACCGGAAATCCCTGCTGAGTTTCTCGATGTTTTCTGCAACGGTACCGGCCTCTTCGCCAGTCAGATAACAGATTCCGATCATTGCATTGCCGCCGTTTCCTTCCTGCACCGTGACCAATTCCATTTTTCGGTTGACGCGGACAGAACTTTCATTTTCCACGAGATCGCTGACCATGTACCAGGAGTAGGACTCGTATGCATCGAAGGGATTCTGGTCGCACCAGATATCACAGGGAATGATATAGGCATTTTTCAGATGGTTTCTTACCAGATATACGGAATGTAGATTATTTTTTGTCATGTATTCCGCATTCACCACCAGTTCCACCCCGAACTCATCGATCAGATATTCATATCGCTCTTTCATAAATCCGACCACCACATAGATTTCCCGGATCCCCGCTTCGTGAAGCTGGCGGATCTGACGTTCGATCAGAGGCTCTTTGTTAACTTCCAGCAGGCCTTTTGGAACTTCCGTATTGATCGGAACCATCCGCATCCCAAATCCTGCCGCAAGGATGATCGCCCTTTGCGGGGAACGCGCCCGGAATTCTTTTTTCGCTTTTCCGGTTGGCTGCAATTGCTCATCCAGATACTCCTGCACCACCAGTTCTTTCACCGAACGGTTCACCACCCCCAGCGAATGTCCCGAACTCTCTGCCAGGATCCGCTGATTGCTAAAAGGTTCCCGTAGTAATATTTTCATGATATCGCTTTCTTGTTTGTTCATATACAGCGCTTTTTCTCCTTTTGTGAACACATAGTTTTTAAATAACCCGGTCTTCCCCTGGAAAACCGGGTATAGATTACTTTTGATTTACTTTAACACAGTAAAAAGCATTTGTCAAATATTTTCTTTTTCATGGACCAATTTGGGTTATCGCTGCAGTCGTCAAGGTTTCGACTCGTTGCTCGTGCAAATTACATCTCACGAATCTTCTCCTGCAAAATTTTTCCCACAACCTCTGCAAACTGCTGGATATTCTGGATTCGTACAAAATCTCTGCCGAAGATCCGGTGGGCGGTCTGGAGTCCGCGTTCGGTTCCCATGAAGATACCAACGACCTGAATGTTTCTCCGTTTCAGCTGCTGCACCTGTTCGGTGGTGTCTTCCACAGCGATCTGGTCTGTGTATTCCCTGTTTTTGTAAAATGCGCCCTCTGCGGCGATCTGGTCATCCTGCGGGCTGCCGTCTGTGAGTACCAGAAGCAGTTTCTTTTCCTGTTCACTCTGTGCCATCAGATGTCCCGCCCCGCGAAGTGCCAGTCCGTCGCGGTTATTTCCCGCTGCCACATAGGAAAATACTTCTTCCGCTTTTCTGTTTTCCCCATAGGACTGAAACAGCCGCAAAACGGTATAACCTCGAATACTGCAATAGGAATACACCTGTAGCGGGATCCCGCAAAGATCCAGACTTTTTGCGAGAATATATGCCTGCGCCGCGATCTGTTCCTGACTGTTTTTTCTGGAAGAGGAGGCATCGATCAGAATATCCACCGAAAATCCTGCCTCAGAGACTTCTTCTCTTTTTTCAAATACCCGCGGATCTTCCAGATACAGTGCACGCCAGACCTGGCTGGCCCGGATATTTCCCTGTCTTGCCTGCACCGGAACATCGTCCATCCGGGCGTCCAGTTCCAGACGGAGTTTTTCCGTCATTCTGCGGATACTGTTCTCATATACTGTCCTGTTTTTCTCGTAATGCTGTCGGTTTTTTTCTGCCTGCCGTCTGCTGTTTTCACGAAATTCCCGGATCTCCCGGGACTCTCTTTTATTTATCGCGCCAGGTTCGAAAACCTGACCGATATCTTCTGCTGTGTGGCTCGCTGTTTCGCCGCGATCTGTCGCCTCTCTCTCCGTACTTTCTTCCTGATGCCTTACGGTTGTATTGCTCCCTGTCTGTGTCACCGGCTCTTCCATCGGATATCCCCGTGTGATATACAGATGACTGTTTTTATGATTTTCCGTACACACCTCGTCTTCGAGCAGTTTCTGTTCCCTCGGTGTATAAATATTTGCGCCAAAACATCCCTCGATATATGCCCGGTCTTTTTCTTCATCTCCCTGGCGGGAAAGCTGCAACAGATAATGTCTGGCTTTTTCCATCGTTCCGCCATTTCCCGACTCTTCCCATGACAGATCGTCATATCGTTTTGTCTTCACATAGGTCGCATGCATCTTTCCAATCGAATGAAACGCCGGAAGCAACTTTTGTAGAAAATAGGTTCCCCGTTCTTTTTTTATCATTTTCGGTTCATAGGAAAAATATTTCCACAGAATTTCTTTCATCTTCGCAAGGATCTGTTCGATGCCCATCTCCCCGGTAAAGGTCAGCTCCCGGAGCAGTTCTTCTGTCCGTCCGGATAAACCGGAGGACTTTCCGAGAATCTCCGCGCAGTGACCGTTTCGCAGCTGATCGATCAGTTCATACTCTTTCAGTACACGATATCTTGCCAGATTTTCCTGCGCGTATTCCTGACGAAGCTCGGCAAGCACCGGACGGTGTATTTTCTCTTTTTCGTATAATGCCTGTTCCAGACCGATCCACAACATTCCCTGATACAGTTCTTCCTGCCTGCCACCGAGCATATGAAAAAATGTTTCCAGCTTTTCAGCATCATACCACTTATAACTGAGTCCGATGATCATGTTTAAATACATATCTGCCGTTCCGTCAGGTGCATAGGCAAGAAACAGCGGCTCCAGACCGTAGTGACCTGCCGCTGCCCACACAAAATTTCTCGCTCTCCGTTCTTCCTGCATCTCCTGTTGTTCCATGTTTCTGTCCTTCTGTTCTATCTCCTGTTTTTTCTGTCATCTGCTGCCTGTCCGTTTTTTTCAAACAGATCCTCCGGTTTCAGTTTTTTCGAGATTCTTCCACGAATCGTATCCTGAATCAGTGTCTGTTCATACGAATCAAAAGTTTTGTTGGTGATTCCCATATCCAGGGCATCCAGTACATCCAGCCCCTTTTCCATCAGTGCCACGCCATCCAGAAGGCCGCGAAGATCCATCGCACGGGAGGAAATCTGTGCATTTTCACATTTTTTCTGAAGATCCAGATAAACAGCTGCCAGTTCTCTTGCCCCGTCGGTTTTCAAAGTCGGATAATGATCCTGTAATAATAAGATCAGATGCTCCTGTGAGATCATCGGCATCTGGATCACCACAAACCGGGATACCAGCGCTTCATTCAGTTCTTTGGTTCCCGCATAGCCGTAATTCATCGTTGCGATAAACCGGGTCGCCGGATGAAGTTCGATCCGTTCATATCCCGGCACATCGATACTTCTTCGAAAATCAAGCGTACCATGAAGTACTGCCAGCGCTTCGCTTTTTGCCATATTGATCTCATCCAGCACGGCAAATCCACCATTTTGCACTGCACAGCAGATAGGACCCGGTCGGAAAACTACCTCCTGATTCTTAAAGGTATCCATACCGATCAGAGATGCCGCGTCCATATTGACATGGAAAGAGACATCCCAGCGGGGACGCCCAAACGCAGCGGCAAGATTTTCCGCGAAAATATTTTTTCCGGTCGCTTTATGTCCCACCAGCAGGATATTTTTCCCGCAAAGAAGCGCCGTCACTGCTTTTTCCCAGATATCCGTTCCATAATAAATATTGTCCGGAACAGGTATTCTGGACTGAAGCTGCTCCTCCACCGGATATTGTTCCCGGAAAGAGAGAATCGATTGTTTTAATTCTGGTCGGATCTGCAGATGCTCTATGATATCAAACACGGTTGGTTACTTCCTTTCTTTCTGATTGCTGTAATTATCATATCACAAATCTGTTTTTTGTAAATTTAATTCTGTTGTGAATACACGCCTTTCATGATAAGATATTTGCATAGACTGTTTTATAAGAGGTAAATTTATGAAAAAAAAACAGATTCGCCTGACGATTCCTGCTGTTTTTCTTGCAGCTATCTTACTGATATTTTTTGGTTTCTTTTATTGGAAGGAGCATAAAACATTGATCATTGACCAGAATCCAGCTGTTTATACTTATGAAGATCTGGTGTCAGATACTGATATTTTAAAGTCCCGCTATGCTTCTGTTTTTTCTGCAGACAGTCTTGGAGAAACTGTGGATGGACGGCAGATTCTTCATTTTGTCATCGGGGACAAAGAAGCTTCCAGGAAAATACTGATCAATGGAGGCATCCATGCGCGGGAATACATCACCTGTCAGCTGGTTATGAAGCAGACGGTATCTTTTCTTGAACATCTGGTAAGCGGAGATTCTTATGGGGACACCCCTTATGAAGAGTTACTTCGAGATACGGCGATCCATGTGATCTGTATGGTGAATCCGGATGGGATCTCCATCAGTCAGTTGGGACTCGATGGCGTACAGACGGATGCCGTCCGGGAGAATCTGAGCCAGATTGCACAGCTGGATGGGGCTTCTCTTGCTGACAGCACTTATCTGAACCGCTGGAAAGCCAATGCAAACGGTGTGGATCTGAACCGGAATTTCGATGCTTTGTGGGACAGTTATGCAGATCCTGCCGGACATCCCTCCTCCGACCATTACAAGGGAACAGCTCCCGGATGCGAAATCGAGAGTGCTGCCTTGATTCAACTTACGTTACAACAGCAGTTTACCCGCACGATCAGCTATCACACCCAGGGAGATGTGATCTACTGGTATTTCGGGCAGGAGGGGGATCTGTATGACCAGACGCTCTCGTTCGCCAACACCATCGCAGCAACAACCGGTTATCCGCTCGATGCTGATTATCAGTCCCTCGATCCCGCAGGCTACAAAGACTGGGCAATTCAGAATCAGGGGATCCCCAGCCTGACCATCGAAGTCGGACTTCAGGACAGCCCTGTGCCTGCGGAACAGTTTGCAACAATCTGGGCGGAGAATCAGTTTGTGTGGGAAGAAACGCTGAAAATTCGCTGAAATACTTTTGAACAGTAATTACATGAAAACAGCCATATAAAAGAAACTTTGAGGGACATCTCATTCTTCTATATGGCTGCTTTTATATTTTATTTCGTAACTGTTCAGTACCTTCACAGTTACGAGTCAAAATGCATTTAAAATCACCTTCGGTGATGGCATTTTGACTTGTATGTCTCGGGATTTTGGCATATTCATGCCAAAACACCTCGCGGGATACTACCTACTGAATAGTTACTTTTATTTCTTTTTAAATCCAACTGTCATCTCCACCAGTGATTGCCAGGCTCAGCAGAGCATCCATTTTTTCTACTTCTTCTACGCCTTCAATTTTTTCAATGAGTTCTGCGGTATCAAGAACATCCTCCAGAGACTCATCCGGGCCGATTTCATAGTCAATCTCTGCTTCACAATCCGGGCAGGGAATTTTTTTCATAGTTTGTAGGGATAAAAAGCGGTTTCCACATTTTTTACATTCATAAAATCCACACTCTCTGGTGCCATCGGGTACATAATACATTGTTATTCTCCTCTTTTCTTTTGACAACAGGTTATCATCCGCCTGTCATCCTTTTTACTTGTATTTCATTTTACCATTCTCACAATCGGATAGCAAGAATATCTGCTGCATCGCATTTTCATCTTGCTATTTTTCCCTGTAGTCGATACAATAACTACAGATGTTTTTCGGCTCACAGAGCTTAACTTGCGGAGCCGACGCAGACTATTATGTAGGGAGATTATATATTATGATACGTTTTAACAATGATTACAATCACGGCGCTCATCCGAAGATTCTGGAGGCGCTCACGGTTATCAATAACGATAGTTTTGGAGGATACGGCGAAGACGAATGGTGTAAAAAGGCAGCTGATCTGATCCGTAAAAAGGTGAATTGTCCGAATGCCGCCGTTCACTTTTTCCCAGGTGCTACACAGGCGAACTTTATTGTGATCGCCAGCGCACTCTCTTCTGTACAGAGTGTAATCGCTGCAGATACCGGGCATATTAACTGTCATGAGGCTGCATCTGTGGAAAATACAAATCATAAGATTCAGACGCTTCCAAATAAAGATGGAAAGATTACCGCTGCACAGATTGATGCCTGTGCCCGTTCCTATTACGAAGAAAATGAACCGGAATATTACACAGAGCCTAAAATGGTATACATTTCTTTTCCTACCGAACAGGGAACTTTGTATTCACTCGAAGAGTTGAAAGCGATCCGCAAAGTATGTGATAAATACGGAATGTATCTGTTCGTGGACGGTGCACGGCTTGGATATGGGCTTGGCGCCGCAGAAAATGATATCCGGGTTGAAGACTTTGCAGCACTTACGGATGTTTTTTATTTTGGCGGAACGAAATGTGGCGCACTGTTTGGAGAAGCTGTTGTGATCACTTCGGACAATCTGAAACGCAGATTTAAGGCTTATATGAAACAGAACGGAGCGGTTCTGGCAAAAGGATGGCTTCTGGGATTGCAATTTTATACGTTACTGGAGAATAATCTTTATTTTGAAATTACACGGAAAGCAGATATGCTGGCTATGAAGATCCGGGATGCTTTTGCAAAAAAAGGGATTCCTTTCTGGGTGGAGAGTCCTACGAATCAGCAGTTTGTGATTCTCTCCCCTCAGCAGCAGGATATTCTTGGCAAAAATTATACATTTGAAAAAACCGGAAATACACCGGACGGAATTGTTGCAAGATTTTGTACAAGCTGGGCTACTACAGAAGAGGAAGTCGCGCAGTTAATTGCGGATATTGAAAAATTGTAATTGCGAACACATTAAAAAAACATTATTTTATATACGCGGCATTTCTTGTATATAAAATAATGTTTTTAATGCATCTTATACTGTTTTGATCGTCTCCCCCGCCGAGTGTTTCACACTCTCAAACACATCCTGAAACGTTGCTCCGCTCTCTTTACAGAGCCGTGTCACCGACTCGTACTCCGGGTAGACTTTTCTCAATCCATCTTTTTCACAGATCTTTACCTCGGCTTCCCCATAAGGCGTCTGTACTATTTTTTTCGTTCTCCGAAGCACCGTCCGATCCATGTTCTGTCTGCGGATGCCGATGGTCGTAGTTTCCCGGAAGATGATCTCTTCCAGTTTCTCGCGATCTTCTTCCATACAGATCACATTCAGCTGCCATCCCGGACGGTTTTTCTTCATAAAGACAGGAGTGTAGTGCACATCTCTGGCACCGGCATCCATCAGGGAGCCGAGAACATAGCCAAGCTGTTCACCGGTGCTGTCGTCGATGTTGGCTTCCAGTTTACAGATTTTGTCTTCTCTCTTCTCTTCCGTCTCGATCAGCATCGCGCGGAGAATACCCGGGCACTCGTATTTGCGTTTGCCGGCGCCGATTCCCACATTGAGGATGCGGAATGTCTCAGGGAGCGTTTCTTCTGTGCGGACTGCTGCCGCAAAAGCTGCTCCTGTCGGGGTTACCAGTTCTCCTTCTACCTGTGTCATCCGCAGTTTCAGACCGCTGTTCTGGACGATATTGGTAACCGCCGGAACCGGTACAGGAAGGATACCATGCTGGCAGCGCACGGTTCCCTTTCCCTCACAAAGAAACGGAACGATCACGCCATCCACCTGCAGGCTGTCCATGCAGACCGCAGCTGCAACAATATCCACAATAGAATCTACTGCCCCCACCTCATGAAAATGTACCTGATCCTCCGGTACATTGTGCGCTTTCGCTTCTGCTTTCGCCAGAATCCGGAAAATATGTTTTGCCAGTTCTTTCGCCGTATCCGTCATCTCACACCGGTCAATGATCGGGAAAATATCTCCCAGTCCGCGATGTTCGTGATGATGGTGATGGTGCTCCTCTTCATGCCCAGTTCCATCCTGCGTATGTATCGTTTCCGCCTGTTCCGGATCATGACGATGCTCCTCTGCATGTACATGTACATGATCATGGTGATGTTCATGGTCGTGATGATGCTCATGGTCATGTGTATGGCTGTGTCCGTGAAGATACGCCATATCATGATCGTGATTCTCATGCTGTGCATCCAGTTTTACCAAAAAATCCCAGGCGTCGATCCCGGATTTTTTTACCTGTTTTAATTCATAGGAAAATCCTTCCACCGGCATATGATCCAGTACCCGAAACAGTGGTGTCCGGTCTTTCATAAGCCCGGACAGTGCTGCCACCGTCATATCCCCGCTAATTCCTGAATAACATTCCAAATATAATTTCTGTCCCATTTCTTCGTTTCCCTTGTTTTATTTCTTTCTTACTATGAATTCCTTTTATAATGTTCTTTTGCCAGCGTATCACCCAGTCTGGAAAGATCGTAATATTTGTTTACCAGACCGATATCGATGCCTTCCGGACATGGATGACAGTGTTTGCAGTATACGCATTTTCCCTTGGTCTCATCCGGGGTCAGGGTGCTGATGATCGAATAGTTTCTCTCTTCTTCCCTCCAGTGCTTTTCCGATTCCCGGGAAGATTGCGGCATGACCGCCCGTAAGGTCGATATAATTAATTCCATGATCCAGCGCATAACAGATGTATTATACCCCTTAAACCATACTTCAGGTCAATCCTTTCCGGCAAATTTCATCCGGATTTTTGGGAAAGCTATTTTTTGCACTCTCTGCCTCTCGGATCATCCCATCATATTTTCTATAAAAATCCCATATCCTTTCGTCGGATCGTTAACAAATACATGAGTTACCGCACCGATCAGTTTGCCGTTCTGGATCACAGGGGATCCGCTCATTCCCTGAACGATTCCACCGGTTTTTGACAGGAGGTCGGAATCTGTGATCCGAAGGACAAAGCATTTGTTCGTGTCCCTTGCATTCGCATCAATTTCGAGAATCTCACATGCGTATTCCCGGATTCCATCCCCGATATCGCAGCGGATCGCGGCAGCTCCGGTCTGGATCTCCTGTTTGAGTCCTAGCGGGATCTTTTCCATGGATTCCGTGTATTTACCCGGATCTAACTGCCCGCGGATGCCATACTGGGAATTACCGCTGATCGTTCCGATCCGGTTTTCTTCCCTGTAATTGATCACGCCTCGCAGTTCCCCCGGTGTACCGGCAGTTCCTTTCTGGATCGATAAAATATCCGCATGGTAGAGATCACCATCTGAGATTTCCAGCCGTTCTCCCGTATCCACATCGCTGATTCCGTGACCAAGTGCTCCGAAGGTTCCGTCAGGTTCCACAAACGTCAATGTTCCGATCCCCTGAATATTATCCCGCACCCAGATACCAAGTTTATAGGAACCGTCTGCGGTCTGTACCGGGGTCATTTCCAGCTGAATCGTCTCCTGGTGGCGGATCACCTGCATTTCCATCGGTTCGCCCTGATTTTCTTTCACCAGTTGCATCAGCTGTTTTTTCCCTGTAAGGACTTCTCCGTCAATCTCACAGATATAATCTCCCGGCTGGATAATATGTTCTGCCGGTGTCCGGCGGATTCCCTCCCGGTCCGTAATCTCGCCGCTGTCGATCACAAGGACGCCTTTTGTCTCCATGTAGATCCCAACGGGCGATCCGCCAGCCAGCACTTCCTGCTTCTCCACGGTATTGACTTTGATCGTTTTTAATGGAAGTACACCAAGCCAGCTGCACCGGATCTGATAGCTGCCATTTTGCGAAACCTCCACGGTCTCATCGTAAGAGATCAGCGGATCGTCAAAAAATGTCTCCCAGTCCGTCTCCTCGTCTGCATAGACAAACAGTTCATCCGGTATGTTTTCCTTCAAAGTTCCATATATTAATACAAATAAACCCAGCAGCGTCCCCACCAGAGCGTACCACAAAAATTTTCGATATTTTTTCTGTCTTTCCTGCAAGTTTCCGCCACATCCTTTCGTTTTTGTCTTCTCCGTTAGTATGTGACAAAGCGTTTATTTCACACTTGCAGTTTTTTGTTGTTTTTCATTATTTATCCAGAAGCTTGGAAAATTCTTCTGCGGACATCGGCTTATAATAGTAGAAACCCTGTAAGTAATCGCAGCCATGCGCACGCAGGAAATCACTTTGCTGCTGATTTTCAATGCCTTCTGCAACGACTTTCATTCCCATCCGATGCGCCAGATCAATGATCGATACCACGATTGCATCACTTTTTTGATCTTTTCCGATTTTTTTGACAAATCCCATATCCAGCTTCAAGGCGTCAAACGTATAATCTCGTACCGTCTCGAACGTGGAAACTCCGGTTCCAAAATCATCCAGAAAAATCTGAACACCCTGTTGTCTCAGACTTTCCAGGAATTCTTCTCCCTGCGTGCTGATAATTGTGCATGCAGATTCAATAATCTCATATCGAAAATACTGTTTCGGAACCTTTGTTTCCTGAATCTCCGTAAAGATCCGCTCCGTCATCCGCCCGTCCATCAGATCCATCCTTGAAAGATTCACTGCCACCGGAACCATTCGTTTTTCCTGACAATACCGTTCTTCCTGAAACCGATGAACCGTCTGGTCAATATAGGTATCCAGTTTTGTGATATATCCGCTGTCCTCCAGTTCCGGTACAAACACCGACGGAACCATCGGTTCTGCCCCTGAACTGTTCCAGCGAACGAGCGCTTCCGCTGATACAATTTCCCCGGTCTGTCCATCTACCACCGGCTGGTAACAGACTACGAATTCTTCCTGTTCCAGCGCCTTTTCCAGATTCAGAAGTGCCAGATTTTTCTGCCCGTACTCGGTCTTCATATCCTCCTGATAAATCTCATACGGCTGCATATACTGGTTGGAAATCTTATTTTTTGCCATTTTTGCCAGATCGCACATCTGAGAAACATCCAGATCACAGTGCTCCGGAATGTAATAAATTCCACAGCGGCCGTAGATTTCCACCTGTTCCCCGCGGATCCGCACCGGATACTGCAACAGTTTTCCCAGTTCGGAAAGTTCCAGATTCTTCACATCGACGAGTGCATGGAACCGGTCAGCAGATACCCGTCCCAGTGCCAGTGGGCGAAGCACGCTGTTCTGGATCCGATCCATATAGGAGCGGATGATCTTATCCCCATTTTCATAGCCATAGACATCATTCAAACCAGAAAACTTGCGGATATTAAAATAAATTACAGCAAACTGATACTGATCTGCATTCTTTTTCAAAATATGCTCTGTCTTTCGAAGAAATCCGCTGCGGTTCAGATAACCGGTCAGAGGATCCTTTTCCATCTCCACCGTCCGGTCTTCCACTGCGATCAGCACCTCCCGGTACTCTTTATCCAGCCATCGGTAAGTATATCGTTCTGCTCCGCGCTCCTCATTATAAACCGTAAGTGAATATGTCCCTGCCATCTGTAAGTTTTCTTCCATATAGTCCAGACGAGTGGAAGTTACAAACCAGTCTCTGTCTTTCTTTTCCACCCGATGTTCACACAGTTTTTCAATAAATTCACGATATTCCAGCGGCTGGTCACAGACCAGTTCCATATCATCAAATGTATGTTTCCGTACAAATACTGTTTTTTCCTGAATATCCAGCACAGCGATCATCCGGTATTTATCCTGTAAAAGTACCTGGCTGATCACCCGATTGACATACGGGATGGTATCATTTCTCCAGATTGCACAGCACTCGATCGTGTGTTTCCGGGGATGTTCAAACATCTCTATATTTACATGATAATAAGTAATGTACTTTCCTTTTCTGAACCGGTAGCCAAGCTGTACCTGTCTTTGCCCCGACTGGAAAAGCCGCAGCAGTTCTCCCTGCATAAAAGTACGACGGAATTTCTGTTCTTCTTCGTTATCCATAATGTACGGATAAATCTGCTTTTTCAGCCACGCCGTGACTCCACCGGCGCGCCCTATCTCGCCTTCCCAGCACGCCTGTTCCGGGTTTTTTACTTCCCATACGATATTATTCGAAATGTCAATATACAGACCATACTGATCCCCGTCTTCTCCGAGAAGCATCAGTCGCTGTATCCGTTTTTCGTAGGATGTCTCTTTTAAAGATCCTCCCATGGTATTCCCCCTATAGTTCTTCCTTCTTCTTTCGTGCCAGTTCTTTCATCTCTTTTGCGCTTTCCATCGTATGTTCGGTGATCTGCGCGCCACCAAGGATCCTTGCAATCTCCTCTACCGAAGCGTCTTCATCCAGCAGACGAATCTGTGTTCTTGTCACCTGATGATCCGTCTTTTTGGCGATCTCAAAATGTTCATCCGCCATCGCTGCGATCTGCGGCAGATGCGTGATACAGATCACCTGATGATTTCTTCCGATCACTGCCATCTTCTCCGATACTTTCTGTGCCGTTCTTCCGCTGATACCGGTGTCGATCTCGTCAAAGATCAGCGTCTCTGTCTCATCTTTATCCGCAAGGATCGTTTTGATCGCCAGCATGATACGGGAAAGCTCACCGCCGGATACCACTTTTGCCAGCGGTCGTAACGGTTCTCCCGGGTTTGTGGAAATCGTAAAGCAGATTTTATCGTTTCCATTTGCCGTATAGTGTTCCGTAATCTCAAAATCAATCTCAAACTTCACATCCAGGAAATTCAGATCCTGTAATCCCTGAATGATCCGCTCTTCCAGCTGTTTTCCATAATTTTTACGCAATTCAGACAATTCACCACAGACAGCTGCCAGTTCCTCCTCCGCTTTTTGCATCTCTTTTTCCAGTTTTTCTTTATACTGTTCAAAATGATACAGGCGATCCAGTTCTTTCTGCTTTTCTTCCTGGCATGCCAGAATCTCTTTTACGGTAGAACCGTATTTCGCTTTCAGACGGTTCAGCAGGTTCAGTCTCTGTTCTGTCTCATAGAATTCTTCCTCGGAAAACGTCATATTTTCCACATAGTCGCTGACTTCACGATTCACATCAGATAGCAGACTTTCCACATCCTGTAAAAGGCTTGCAATCTGCTGCAGCGCTTCATCGACTCCAAGCATCCGGTTTGTCTCCTGTACGGCCCGGCCGACCAGATCCTGTGCGCCGTTGTCGTTGCCTGTATAGCCTCTGACTGCTGCCATCGCTTCGAGGATATTTCTGCTCGATGACATCTTTTTGTACTGTTTTTCCAGTTCTTCATCCTCGCCCGGGCGAAGTCCTGCTTCCTCGATCTCCTGCAATTCAAATGCCAGAAAAGAAATTTCCCGTTTTCTGGTTTCTTCGTCCAGTTGATAGGATGTCAGTTCTTTCTTTTTCTGACTCCAGATCTGAAAATGCTCCCGGACGGTCTGTTTTTTCTCCTGAATTGCTTCTTTCCCGTAGGCATCCAGAATCTTTAACTGCTGATCCTGGTACAACAGGGACTGGTGTTCGTGTTGCCCGTGTATATCCAAAAGAAGAGAAGAGATCTCCCGGATCTGGGCAGCCGTACAAACCTCACCATTTAATCGGCTGATACTCCGGTTTCCGGTGAGTTTTCTGGATATAATGATCTGCCCTTCTTCCACAGAGATTTCCTTCTCTTTTAATCGTTCCACGCATCCTGGATTGTCCACCTGAAAAATGAGTTCCACCAGCGCAGGTTTTTCTTCATCGCGCAGCATTTCTCTGGACATTTTCTGTCCGAGTGCAAGGTTTACGGAACCCATCAGGATAGATTTACCGGCTCCTGTCTCACCGGTAAGAATATTTAATCCCGGCCCGAATTCCACTTCTGCCTCATCGATGAGGGCCAGGTTTTTTACATGTAAATATGTTAGCATTCTGCTCCTTTTTAAGTAATGTACTCCATGTTAATAAAAATTTTGTCTATACAATCATTTTCCGAATCTTTTCCATCAGTACCAGACCTTCGTCTGCACTTCGTGCCACACACATCAGCGTATTGTCCCCTGCGATGCTGCCTACAATCTCCGGAATCTGCATCTCATCAAGTGCTGCAGCGGCCGCCATCGCCATACCGGATACGGTCTTTACGATCAGGATATTCTGTGCCAGATCCATCGACTGGAAAGAGGTACGCAGCACATTCGTGTATTTTCTGCTCATCTCCTGATCGACGCTTTGCAGTACCGCATAGCGGGAACCTCCGCCCGGTTTGGATATTTTCGTCAGTTTCAGTTCCCGGATATCTCTCGATACCGTTGCCTGTGTCACCTGAAAACCGCTTTCGTTCAGTTTTTCTGCCAGTTCCTCCTGCGTCTCGATATCATACTGACTGATCAGACGGATGATCTGGGAATGTCTCTCTATCTTCATGATTATTCGCTCCTAATTATTTCGCATCTTCTTACGAAGAATTTCCAGAAAACTAATGTTGTTGATCTTGATGATCCTGGTTGCCTTGGTTGATTTTTCGATCCGTATCCGGTCACCGGTCACCATCGGCATCGCGGCTGCACCGTCAAAATACGCCATGCCGCTCTCGATACTGCCATCTCTTCCCTCTCCCAGTTCCACCTCGATCACATCTTCCGGTGAAAATACAATGCTTCTGGTATTCAGGGTATGCGGTGCCAGCGGTGTCATCAGAATCATGGATGCCGCAGGAGATATGATCGGACCACCGGCAGACAGACTGTAGCCGGTCGATCCCGTCGGCGTGGAAATAATGATTCCATCCGCCTTGTAGGTGTTCAGATAAGTATCATTGACATAATTGTTAAACCGTACCACACGCAGAGAGCCCTCTCTGCTAATCACAATATCATTCAGGGCGATATCGCTGCCCGCTGCCTGCCCTTCATGGATCAAGGTTCCGAACAGCATCATTCGCTTTTCAATCGTAAACCGGTCACTCATCAGCCGGTCCATCGCCGGGTAGATCGAATACTGGTCGATCTCCGCCAGATAACCGAGCGTTCCCATATTGATACCAAACAACGGAATCTCCAGATCCACCACGTCCCTTGCCGCCTGAAGAAGCGTTCCATCTCCCCCAAGCACAATGATACATTCCGTTCCCCCCGGGATCCGTTCCGGATCTGTATACGAATAGGACTGTCCTTCTTTCTTCTCACCTGCCGGCAGAATCACACATTCTTTCTGATGATTTTTCAGATAGTCTGCAATCTTTCCGGCAACCGCCTGATTCTTCCCTCTTCTGTTTTCTGCTCCGTTGACTATGATCGTAAATTTATCCATGATGCTCACTCTCTGTTTCCCGTATCATCCTGTATTTTCAGCGTTTCTGTGCAGGATGCGGGGTTGTTGATGACAGTTCTTTGTGTGCCGCCTCCACGACTTTTGCAATCTCAAATGGTACTTCCTCGCAGTGTTCTCCTTCCGGAAGTTTTTTCAGATGCAGCAGGTATTCAATATTTCCCTCCGGTCCCTTGATCGGGGAAAATTCCAGATGACACGGTGCAAAAGAAATACTCTGTGCATACGCGGTCACCATCTCGATGACCTCCCGGTGCACTGCCGGATCTCTCACCACACCTTTTTTGCCTACTTTTTCTCTTCCCGCCTCGAACTGCGGTTTGATCAGACATACGACCTCTCCGTCTTCGGTCAGCAGATTTCTCACCGGAAGAAGAACTTTGGTCAGAGAAATAAATGATACATCGATCGAAGTAAACTGGGATAATTCCTGAATATCTTCCGGCACGACATAACGGATATTGGTCCGTTCCATGCAGACCACACGCTCATCATTTCTTAATTTCCAGTCCAGCTGTCCGTGTCCGACATCGATGGAATATACTTTCACCGCACCGTTTTGCAGCATGCAGTCGGTAAATCCTCCGGTAGAAGCTCCGACATCCATGCAGACCTTATCTTTCAGCGTAACACCGAAGTGTGTCATGGCTTTTTCCAGTTTCAGTCCACCTCGGCTGACATACGGTAAGGTATGTCCTTTTACCGTGATCTCTACCGTATCTTTAAACATGGATCCCGCTTTATCTTCTCTCTGTCCGTCAACCAGCACATTGCCCGCCATAATGATCGCTTTCGCTTTTTCTCTTGACGGTGCCAGTCCACGGCTGACTACCAGTACATCCAATCGTTCTTTCATTCCTGTATCTCCTGTCTTATTTCTGTATCTGCAGTTTTGCTCTGTCCGTAACTGTTCACTGCTTTCACAGTTACGCATACTGAATAACTACTTCGTTTTTACTTTCGTCTGCCACTGAAGCACCCGTTCTGTCACCGAATCACTGTCCATCTGCTGCTGACGCAACAGATCCTCCACACTTCCATGCGGCACAAACCGGTCTTCGATCGCAACGATCCGCACTGCCGGACCATGCATTCTGCTTCCATAATATGTCATCACCTGTTCTCCGAAACCGCCGGATTTTACATTTTCTTCCATGGTGACGATCAGACTGTGATCTTCTTTTATAATATCCAGAAGCTCCGTATCCAGTGGTTTCACAAACCGCATATTTACCAGTGTCGGTTCATATCCCTTTTTACGGAGATTTTCTGTCACCTGTACGGCCGTCCGTACCATATTTCCCACTGCCAGAATGGCAATTTCTTTTCCTTTTTCCAGAACTTCCGCTTTTCCCATCTCGATCGGTGCCCGGTACTCTTCCAACCCGGTATAGGCTTCGCCTCTCGGATATCGGATCGCCACCGGACCGTTCTGCCGGATGGCAAATTTCATCATATCGGAAAGTTCCCATTTATTTTTCGGTGCCATGACGGTCATATTCGGCATCATGGACAGGTAACTTAAGTCAAAACATCCATGATGTGTCTCTCCATCACTTCCCACTAAACCTGCGCGGTCCACGGCAAATACGACCGGAAGATTCTGCATACACACATCGTGCAGGATCTGATCGATCGCGCGCTGCAAAAATGACGAATAAATCGCGACCACCGGGCGAAGGCCTCCAAGTGCCAGTCCCGCAGCGAAAGTCACCGCGTGTTCTTCTGCGATTCCCACATCAAACAGGCGATCCGGGAACATATTGCCGAACCGTTTCAGTCCGGTTCCCGGTACCATTGCTGCCGATACCGCCACTACATCCGGTTCCCGGTCGCCGAATTTTCTCATAACAGTCGAAAAAATATCTGTATAGGATGGATTTCCATTCGATTTTGGAAGTCCGGTCTCTATCTCATAAGGTGCTGCCCCGTGAAATCTGGCCGGATGGCGCATCGCCGGTTCATATCCACGGCCTTTTTCTGTCAGCACATGGATCAGTACCGGACCCTGCTTCCGTTTTGCTTCCTGCAACACTTTTCCCAGTTGCCGCATATCGTGTCCATCCACCGGACCAAGATAGGTCAGTCCCATATTTTCAAAAAGCATTCCAGGAATCACCAGCTGTTTGATGCTGCTTTTTGTCTTATGAAGTGCATCCACCATGCCATCTCCCACTTTGGGAATCTTTTTCAGAGCGTTGGTTACGCCCATTTTCAACTCAGTATAAGGTGCCGCCATCCGGATATGATCCAGATAGGAGGACATTCCACCCACATTCCGGGTGATCGACATCTCATTATCATTCAGAATAATAATAAAATTCTTCTTTAATTCCGCCGCATTATTCAACGCTTCATACGCCATACCGCCGGTCAGCGCTCCATCACCGATCACAGAAACAACCTGATAGTTCTCCCCTTTCAGGTCTCTCGCCTGCACCAGCCCCAGTCCTGCAGATATCGAAGTAGAACTGTGCCCGGTATCAAACGCATCACAGTCGCTTTCTTTTCTCTTCGGAAATCCACTTAAGCCACCCGTCTTTCGAAGGGTGGCAAACTGTTCTTTTCTTCCTGTCAGAATCTTATGTGTATAAGCCTGATGACCTACATCCCAGACCAGCTTATCTTCCGGAAAATGTAAAAATCGGTGCAAAGCAATGGTCAGCTCCACCACACCCAGATTCGATGCAAGGTGTCCGCCGGTCTCACTGAGCGACCGGATCAAAAAATCACGGATTTCCTGTGCCAGCTGCTCACATTCCGAAAGAGATAATTGTTTTACATCATTCGCCTCTTTGATCTTTTCCAGTATCATACGCATTCATCCTTTTTAATTTCTCCTGTTCACCAGATATCCTATCAATTCCCGGAGAAATTCATTTTTCTGAGGTAATGTATCCAGAAGTTCCAGTGCTTCCTCTGAAATTCTCTCCACGTCCTCCGCCGCACCCTCAAGTCCGCGAAGTGTCACATAGGTCTGTTTCTGATTCTTTTCATCGCTGTGAATCGGTTTTCCCAGTTCTTCTTCCGTGCTTGTCACATCCAGGATATCGTCCCGGATCTGGAACGCCAGCCCTACTTTACTGCCGATCTGTTCCATCTGCGCGTTCTCTTCCTCAGTGGCTCCTGCCAGAATCGCTCCCACCATCAGGGAAGCCTCAATCAGAGCCGAGGTTTTGTTTTCATATATATAATCCAGCATCTGCCGCCCCATGGGTTTTCCTTCGTTGGTCACATCCACGCTCTGGCCCCCGAGCATCCCATACATGCCGGTCTTTCTCGTAAGTAATGTCATGGCTTTTCCAATCGCCGGATTCGCCGGTTCCATGGAAAATGCCGCACTGGCTGTCTCATATGCATAATTCAGTAATGCATCGCCGCTTAAAATCCCCAGTGCCTCCCCGTATACTGCATGGGTGGTCTTTTTTCCTCTCCGGTACTGATCGTTGTCAATGGCCGGAAGGTCATCGTGAATCAGAGAAGAGGTATGGATCATCTCCATCGCTGCCTGAAAAGGCTCAATGACAGCTGATGTCCCTCCAAACATCCGATACGCCTCGCCCATCAGGATCGGTCGCAGCCGTTTTCCTCCGGCCTCCATGCTGTAATTCATCGCTTCCGCCAGCTGTGCGGCAAATCCTTCTTCTTTTGGAAGATAGTTTCGGATGATCTCTTCGCATTGCTCTTTCTTTTCCTGCAATTCTTTTTTAAAATTCACTCTATTCACCAACCTTACGGGATTTTCTCATTATTTTGTAATCGTTATCATCTTTTTTTCTACCGTGTCAATCTTACTGTTACACGTTTTCACCAGTTCCATACCTTTCTGATATAAAGCAAAGGAATCTTCCAGTGAAATATCTTTTCCTTCCAGCTGTTCCAGGATCGCATCGAGTTCCTGAAACGCCTCTTCCATGCTTACTGTTTTTCTTGGCATATTTTCTGTCTCTTTTCTATTTCTAACGCCTGTCAGCGACAACTATTCACAGTTATCCGTTTCTTTGCCTCTGCTGACGTTCCACGCATCCGAGTTCTCTGTTTTTTCTACGTTCGACCAGATCACACCGTCTTTGACATAAGTCTTCATCCGTTCTCCCTCCCGTACCTGTCCTACGGAAGAAATCCGGGTTCCGTCCTCATGTTCCATATAGCCGAGTCCCTGCTGCAGTTTTTCGAGTGGAGATACGCCGCGCAACCGTTCCGCATACAGATACAGTCTTGTTTTCTCCATCTGCAGCTTCTTTTCCATCCGCTCGGTAAGTTTCTCTTCCGCCCGCAGCAGATACATCCGTTTCTCTCGGATCTGGTTTTCCGGACTGAGATATGCCAGACGTGCTGCTTTCTCCGTCAGTCTCTGCCTGGTCATCTCCAGTTTGCTGTCCATGGACAGTTCCAGTCTCCGCACATAACCCGCGAGTAGCTCCTGCCACCCACGATAATCAAAAACAGCAAGTTCCGCTGCCGCCGACGGTGTCGGTGCGCGAAGATCCGCCACATAATCGGCAATCGTCACATCCGTCTCATGACCTACCGCGGAAATGATCGGGGTAGAACAGTTAAAAATCGCTCTTGCCACAATTTCTTCGTTAAATGCCCACAGATCCTCCATGGATCCGCCGCCACGCCCGACAATGATCACATCCACGCCAAGCTGATCCAGCGCTTCGATTCCTTCCACGATGCTCTCTGCCGCACCCTCTCCCTGCACCTGCGCCGGGTAGAGGATGATCTGCACGTATGGATTTCTCCGGGCTGTCACATTTCGGATATCCTGAATCACCGCACCGGTGGGCGCTGTCACCACACCTACTGTCTGAACGAATGACGGAATCGGCTGTTTGTATTCCGGTGCAAACATTCCCATCTCTTCAAGTTCTTCTTTTAACGCAAGAAATCGTTCATAGAGAATCCCTGCACCTTCCAGTGTGATCTTTCTCGCATACATCTGGTATTTTCCATCGCGTTCGTATACGTCCACACTGCCCGTAACAACCACCCGGTCACCGTTTTTCATCGCAAACGCCAGCCCTTTTCTCTGTCCTGCAAACATCACGCACGCCAGAGAACCACTGCCGTCTTTCAGTGAAAAATAAATATGCCCGGAACTGTGGTATTTGCAGTTGCTCACCTCACCGCCTACGGAGATTCGGCTCAGCATAAAGTCCTGGGTGAACATATTTTTAATATATCTGTTGACCTGTTCTACAGAATATACACTACTCATCGGCTTCTTTCGCCAGTTTTCCCAGTACACCGTTGATAAATGCCGGTGCTTCGTTTCCGCCGAATTTCTTTGCCAGTTCTACGGCTTCGTTGATCGCCACTTTTCCCGGTACATCATCGTCGTAACGCAGTTCATAAACTGCCAGACGCAGGATAGAAAGTTCTACTTTTCCCATACGGCTGGTTTTCCATCCTTTGCTTGCCTCGTTCAGTGCTTCATCGATCTCCGGCAGTTTTTCACGGATTTTTTCAAATTTGTCCTGAATATAACTCTGATCTTTGTCCTGGATGTCTTCGATTCCTTCCAGATACAGTTGCTTCTGTTCTGCCATCTCCTGATTGTCGTTAAATTCTGTCATGAACAGCAGCTGAAAAATGCTTTCTCTTAATTCTCTTCTTCCCATGGTTTTCTCCTCGTATTCGTCAGTAGTAAAAAAGGGAGCCTCATCCAGACCCCCTTTCCTTCCGTCCTGCGTTCTATTTTATTTTCCTTCTTCCAGTGCTACACCGGCAATGCTGATGTTTACATCGGAAACTTCCAGACCAGTCATATTTTCAATGGCTGTTTTTACTTTTTCCTGTACTTTCTTGCAGGTTTCCGGAATACTGTATCCGTACTCCAGATTCAGATTCAGATTCACGCATACCACGTTCTCCAGAACATCTACTTTTACACCTTTGGACAGGTTTTTCATACCCAGTTTTCCAACCAGTTCGTTGGTGATGTTTCCTGCCATAGAAGCCACGCCTTCTACTTCGGTCGCTGCCAGACCTGCGATAATTGCCACAACTTCATCTGCAATCTGTACTTTTCCAATGGTCTGATCGTCATATATGGTATACGTGTCACGCATATCTTTTTTATTTTCTGTCATCTCAAACCCTCCTTATAATCAAGAGTTGTCCTGATTTTTTCTGATTTTTCAGTCAGGAACCATTATTTATATTTATTATATCAAAAAATTGCGTAAATTAAAAGGGGAATTGCCTTAGTTTTTGCTGAATTCTTCCAATTTCAGGTTTTCGTTTCGATCCAGTGTCATACCTACGCTCCAGGAGTTTACGAACAGGAGCAGCGGATTGCCCTTCATGTCTTTTACCTTCTTCATATCGGAGGTTCCGGTCAGTTTTTCCACATCAACTTCTTCTTTGTTAGCGATCCAGCGGATATGTTCGTATGGCAGGTTTTCCAGACGGATATCTACGTTGTATTCGTTTTCCAGACGGTATTTTAATACATCAAACTGCAGGACACCGACAACGCCGACGATGATCTCTTCCATTCCTCCCATGTATTCCTGGAAGATCTGGATAGCACCCTCCTGTGCGATCTGGTTGACACCTTTGACGAACTGTTTTCGTTTCATGCTGTCTAACAGACGGACTCTTGCAAAGTGTTCCGGTGCAAAGGTCGGGATTCCTTCGTAGGCAAATTTTTTACCCGGTGTGCACACGGTATCTCCGATGGAGAAAATACCCGGGTCGAAAACGCCAATAATATCTCCTGCATACGCCTCTTCTACGATATGGCGATCCTGTGCCATCATCTGCTGTGGCTGGGAAAGTCGCATCTTTTTATCGCCCTGTACATGGTAGACTTCCATTCCGGCATCGAATTTGCCGGAGCAGATACGCATAAATGCGATTCGGTCTCTGTGGGCTTTGTTCATGTTTGCCTGAATCTTAAAGACAAACGCGGAAAATTCTTCCGTCATCGGATCGATCACGCCACAGTCTGCAGTTCTTGGCAGCGGTGAGGTGGTCATCGTCAGGAAATGCTGCAGGAAGGTTTCCACACCGAAGTTTGTCAGAGCAGATCCGAAGAATACCGGAGAGAGTTTTCCGCAGCTTACAGCTTCCATGTCAAATTCTGCGCTTGCGCCGTCTAACAGTTCGATCTCATCCATCAGCTGTTCTTTCTGATCTTCATCCATGACTTCGTCGATTTTTGCATCGTCGATATCGATTTCTTCGATATGACCTTCTTTGGTTCCTTTCATGGTATCGGAGAAGGTCAGGACTTTTTTGGTATCTCGGTCATAGACACCGCGGAATTTTTTTCCGGATCCGATCGGCCAATTGACCGGGCAGGTCGGGATACCGAGTTCTTTTTCGATATCGTCTAAGAGTTCGAAGGTGTCGTTGGCATCGCGGTCCATTTTATTGATAAATGTAAAGATCGGGATGTGGCGCATGGCACAGACTTTGAAGAGTTTTCTGGTCTGTGCTTCCACTCCTTTGGATGCGTCGATGACCATGACGGCGGAATCGGCTGCCATCAGGGTTCGATAGGTATCTTCGGAGAAGTCCTGATGTCCCGGGGTGTCCAGGATGTTGATGCAGTAGCCATCGTAGTTGAACTGGAGTACGGAGGATGTTACGGAGATTCCTCGTTCTTTTTCGATTTCCATCCAGTCGGATACGGCGTGACGGGCGGTTGCTTTTCCTTTTACGCTTCCGGCGAGGTTGATGGCGCCGCCGTAGAGAAGGAATTTTTCAGTCAGGGTGGTTTTTCCGGCATCGGGGTGGGATATGATGGCGAAGGTTCGCCGTTTTTGAATTTCTTTTGTGTAGTCTGTCACAGGGGTTTTCCTCCATTTTTCGAATTGGGTTTTGTTGGTTTGTTATTTGAATTCCGGTTGCTTTTATATATGTAGGAACCGGATTGGGTTTTTGCTCATACGGTAGATATTGTAGTATATGGGATTTGGGGATGTCAAGGGGTTTTTGTGGAGGTTTTGTCTAGGGGCCGAAACAGATCCCGGAGGCAGGGCGGCGACAACCGCTGGTAACGCAAATCCGAACTAAGCATTAACTTCGACTAAAACGCTCAGCAAAGGCTTCGCGCCTAAGTCTACGTAAATGCTGGATTTCGTCTTTGCTAAAAGCACCAGCAAAAGGCTGTCGCCGCCCTGCCCCCGGGTTCCGTTTCTGGTTACTGACTAAAACTGACGTGGATGGAAATTTAAAAATATCTGATAGTAAAAAGCGACTGATTTTTTATATGTTATATTATGCATATAAGAAATTAGTCGCTTTTTGTTCTTTATTCTTCTGTTAATTCCTGTTTGATATAAGTTAAAAAGGTTTCGGCGAGTGGGGTTAGGGGGGTGTTTTCGCGTTTTACATAGCCGAAGGTTATTTTGCTGGACTCGTGGGTGAGGCGGATGCTGGGGCGGGATTTTGTTTTGGCTGGGGTGAGAGTGTCACCGCTGATATTGGCGAGGTTTCCGTGATCCAGTATTTTTTCCATGATGTAGTCGCTGTTGGTTACGACGGAGACGTCGATTTTACCGAGAGTCAGGTTGTCGTCTGTGTCCAGTTTCCAGCCTTCGTAGTTGCTGGCGTCTTCGAGGAAGTTCTGGATATAATGTAGATTCTGAATTTCTTCCTGGGTGAGCGGTTTTCCCTCTTTTTGCAGGTGTCCGCCGCCGGGGTACAGGCAGGTGTCCAGTTCTTTCAGGGGGACGAATTCCAGTTGTTTTCGTACCAGCAGGTATTGCAGATCGGTCTGCTGGCGGGTGGTCACGTAGAGGAAGCCGAGTTCGTCTTTGTATTCATGGATGCGTTCCAGCACTTCACGCATTTTTCCCGTGTGTGCCTGACAGTGCAGGTTTTCTTTTTCATGCAACTGATAGAATTTTACAAAGCAATCCGCCATCCAGGAACTCGGATTGAACGAAATATTCAGCCACTGGGTGTCTCCCGCAGTGGACAGTTCTGCCATCGCTTCCACATTTTCCAGTACACGGCTGGCGTAAGCGTACGCCTGTTTACCGTTTGGTGTCAGGCTGATTCCGTGGGGATTTCTGACGAAAAGGGATGCCTGCATCTCCTCTTCCAGTGCCCGGATCACTTTACTCACGCTGGACTGCGTGGTATACAAAACAGATGCCGCCTCGCTGAAAGAGCCGACATCTGCACAGGTTATGAAGCATTTTAACTGTTTGATATCGATCATAAGTCACCTTTTTTTCCACAGACTGCAAATAATGGGGTCGGATTATAGAACGCATTTTTTTCCATATAGACACGCTGGCTGACTCCCACATCAATCTGGAACTGCTGCACGCCGCTGTTACTGAGAGCCTCCAGATCCCAGGCAGGGCGGGCGTAATTGCTGATGGAGAGCTGGCGTTTGATATCTTCGCACTCCTGCATCAGTGTATTTTCAATCTGGTTATGAGCGTGATTTTTCGGAAGATCTGAGGTGTCTGTAAAATCAACGGCTCCGTAATTGGCGTCAAAGTTTAACAGCACACCGCCCGGTTTCAGCACGCGCATCCATTCTTTATAGGCTTTCTGCGCATCCGGAAGCGTCCAGGTCAGATTTCGGGAAATCACGAAGTCAAAGGTATTGTCATCGTACTCCGGATTTTCCGCATCCATCACATGAAATTCACAATCTGCCCCTTCTTCTTTCGCCAGTTCTCTCGCATGGAGGATCATATCCGGTGTCAGATCGATACCGGTTACCTGATGCCCTCTCTTTGCCAGCAGAATCGTGAAGAATCCGGTTCCACATCCCACATCCAGAATCCGCAGATGTTCCCCTTTCGGTAAATACTTATCAATTTCTTCCATCCAGCGTCCCGCCAGCGGACTGTGCAGTTCTTCTCTTCGCTGTTCTTTAAAATCCGAGCTTCGTTTCGTCCAGTAACCGGCGATTTTCTCTTTCCGGTCATCTTTTTCGTAGGCGATTCTTCCGTAGGCGATCATCGGTCCTTCTTTTGTGACCTGTAAACTTCCGGTCTGGAAAAGGATCACACCATCATACTCACCATAACTTGTCTCCAGTGTTTTTCCTTCGTAATCGGTCACTTTTCCAAGTTTTTCGCCCTCCAGGAACATATCGCCCGGTTTTTTCTCCGGATACCACAAACCAGCCTGGTTCGCTGACTGATACACCACATCATTCACTTCCATCGGATAGTGGTTCCAGTAGCCGCGGTTTGTCCGGTAAATGCCGAGGTAACGCAGGATATTTTTCAGATCCCGCTTATTGGATTCTACTTCTTCTCTCGTCCATCGTCCCATGCCGCCGCGTTCGATCAGGATACTCGGGATTCCGCAGGATGCAGCATAGTTATAAGAACCGCCGGACGCCACATTAGAACGTACCATATATGGAACATCCACATGTTGTGCCATCTTTCTGGCGATCTCGATAACTTCTTTTTCTCCTTTTCCCGCATAATATACAAATGGGGTCAGATCTTCATAATTATCTCCGCTGTGCAGATCGATATAGTAATCCGCCACACTGTGCAAATCTTTTTCCATCGCACTGGCAAGTCTCTGCGTCCTTGTCCCCTGTGCCTCTCCCGGGAACTGCCAGTTCAGATTTTTCCCATCTTCCATACAGAGACTTCCCGCTCTCTGTTCAAATTCATCAGGACAGACCACTTTCACGATCACTACGGTTCCTGTGATTTTTTCGATCTTTAATTCATTGGCAAGCTCCACAGCCGTCTCCACGCCGACATATTCCCCTGCATGTACAGCAGCCGTGATCAGCACCGTCTTTCCCTCTTCTTCTCCATGCAGGACTGCTGCCGGAAGAACAAACTCCCCGTCTCCGATTGTCAGCATTCCCTGCCATCTCTCTCCCGGGGCTATCTCCTGTCCTGCTATCTGAAATTTATTTTCGTTTCTCATAATGTTCCTCTTTCATTATTTAACTGCTTCAATACCAAACATCGGTGTAGAATGATAATTCACTTTTTCTACCTCGGACCATACCTGTTTCCAGACCTCCGCGTCTACTGTGATATGTTCCGCACCCAGTTTCTCCAACACATTCTGATCCCACTGCGGACGTCCGATCCTGCTGAGCGGTACCTGTCTTGCGATCTCTTCCATCGTGTCGATATCCGTACAGGTATAATGATCCTCCAGCCCGGACTCGGTCACCATCTCACGGTCTTTCTCATACTCCGCTCTCTTTTCCGCATCAAATAAATGATGATACCAGTTGGCATCGTAATTTAACAAAACTCCGCCCTTTTTCAGTACCCGCATCCATTCTTTATACGCCTGTGCCGGATCTTCGAGATTCCAGGTCAGATTCCGGCTGACTACCGCGTCAAAGGTTTCATCCGCAAAATCAAGATGCTGAGCATCCATCTGACGATAGGTGATCTTCTTGGCAAGTGCTCCCGCATTCTTTTTTGCTTCTTCCAGCATGGCTTCCGTATAATCCACCGCCATCACCGAATAACCGGCTTCCGCAAGAATAATCGAAAAAAATCCGGGACCGGTTCCGATATCCAGGATCTTATAGGTTTCGTTTGTTCTGTTTTCCGGAAAATGGCTCTCAAGTTCCCGTCTCCAGTTCGTCCGGTTGTCTCCCGCCAGTTCTTCCTGATTGACCTGAGAGTACCCTTCGGCTCTGTCGGTCCAATAGTCCTCTATCTGTTCCAGTAATTCCATATATTCCGTTCCTCCGCTTAACTTAGATGTACGCCCGACCATTTCCTCTATATCTGATACGCGCATGTACCATCCACTCATAAATGCCATTATGTCGTGATTTCATCACTCCATAATTTCGCCGTTCGCCAAGAGTGAGCAAGCTCCCTCTGGCTCTCTTCCGCTCATTATATCATGATTGTTTCTTTTTTCACAAGCCTCTATGGGGGATATTTTTTCTTCACTTTTGCACATAACTATGCTATACTGATAAAGTCTATTCAGCTTTTTTCAGCCAAATGGACAAATCAGTTTTTATTTTAACCAAAGAAAGGGATAAACTATGTTAAGTACAATCGAATCCATCAATTCGGCGGTCAACAATTTTATCTGGGGAGTCCCTGCTATGATCTGTATCATCGGTGTCGGTTTGTATCTGACCCTTCGCACCCATTTTTTACAGATCCGTAAATTTCCCTATGCAATCAAGACCACCATCGGACGTATGTTCCGAAAAAAAGACGCATCTGACGGTTCTCTGACGCCATTCCAGGCAGTCTGTACCGCTCTCGCCGCGACGGTCGGTACCGGTAATATCTCCGGAGTCGCGGGTGCCATCGCCATCGGTGGGCCTGGTGCCGTCTTCTGGATGTGGATCTCGGCTCTGCTTGGCATGTGTACCAAATTCGCCGAAGTAACACTTGCCGTTCATTTCCGTGAGACGAACGCGCAGGGAGATCTCGTCGGCGGACCTATGTACTATATAAAAAATGGTCTGAAAAAACACTGGCACTGGCTGGCATACCTGTTTTCCGCTTTTGGTGTCCTTACCGTATTCGGTACCGGTAATGCCACACAGGTCAATACGATCACAACGGCTGTCGATTCCGCACTGATCAATTTCCACCTGATTTCTGGTCAGTCTGTCAGCACACTGAATCTGATCATCGGAATCGTGATCACGATCCTGGTCGGTCTGATCCTTCTTGGCGGTATCAAACGAATCGGAAGTGTGACGGAAAAACTGGTTCCTTTTATGGCACTGTTTTATATTCTTCTGGCACTTGGTGTTGTACTGATCAACTTCCGTAATATTCCGCATGTTTTTTATTCTATTATTTATGGTGCTTTTCGCCCGCGTGCTGTAACCGGCGGTGTTGTGGGAAGCTTCTTTCTCAGCATGAAAAAAGGAGTTTCCCGTGGTATCTTCTCCAACGAAGCAGGTCTTGGTACCGGATCCATCGCCCATGCCTGTGCGGATACCAGAAAACCGGTGAAACAGGGTCTGTTCGGTATCTTTGAAGTATTTGCCGATACCATTGTCATCTGCACCCTGACTGCTCTGGTTATTCTGTGCAGCGGCACCCCGGTCACTTATGGACATGCTGCCGGTGCAGAACTCACGATATCAGGATTTACTTCTGTATATGGCAGTTGGATTTCTGTTTTTACAGCCGTTGCGATGTGTTGTTTCGCTTTTTCTACAATCATCGGATGGGGACTGTATGGAGCAAGATGTATCGAGTTTCTGTTTTCCAGTGAAAAGATCGTAAAGCCGTTTATGGTTGTGTATTCTCTGGTAGCGATTCTTGGTGCTACCGTGGAACTTGGACTTCTGTGGAGTATCGCAGAGACCTTTAATGGGTTGATGGCGATCCCGAACCTGATCGCGGTGTTCCTGTTGTCGGGAACCGTTGTGAAACTGGTGAAGGAGTATTTTGCTACCGAAGGAAAATAAATATTTTAATTCCTGACATACAAGAAGGAGCTGACGCACTGATTTTCGTGCGACAGCTCCTTTTTGTATACATATTTTATTTTCTCATTCATTTCACATCTGCACTCTGTGTATCCACACATACCGCATGTATCGCAAACCGTTTTTCATAGCCCTGTCCCGTACAGGTCGACAATGTCAGGATTTTGTCGGAAGACTGCGGAGTTATTCCGGTCTGGATTGAAGAATTATTTACCATATGATCGATCAATTTCTGATATTCTTCTCCCGGCTGGTAGCCGATAAGGATATTATAATAATCGGAAAAATCCGGCTGATTCAGTCCTTCCAGAAAAATACTGGCTGCAATATGTATCTTTCCATGCAGATTTTTCCGCAGATATGTCTCATTATCCCCGGAATACAGCACCGGATAATCAATGCCCATCTCGTCCGGATCATCAAAACGGATCCATGCCACAATATCCGCATTTTCTTTTCGCAGTTTCTCAAACTCCACCGTTACCTCGGTAAGCCACCAGTCCTTCTTTTTCTCTCTTTTCCCTCTGTAACATCGGTTTTGTCACTGACATATGTTTCTGCCAGTGCCTCATATTCTTTCTCCTGTTAGTTTTAACAAACTACCATCGTCATTATGAAATGTCCCGTCGGAAATGTCAATCTTTTTCTCTTGTCTGGCCGTCAGTTCCTATTTTATTCTTTTCAATTCATATTCTCTCGTTCCAAGACCGATCTTCTCCGCCTGATCCAGCGTTGCTTTCCACTCGATGTTTGGGTTGGAATCTTTGAAATGGTCGTGGTGGCAGTGCCATCCTTCTTCTGCCAGATGTTCTCCGAGCTGGCTGTTTGCAATCGGTGTTGCCTGCAGACAGGCATCTGCACACGCCTGATCCAGCGCTACCGGGTCGAAACTTGCAAACATTCCGATATCCGGAAGAATCGGTGCGTCGTTTTCTCCATGGCAGTCACAGTTTGGGCTGATATCCTGTACCAGTGCAATATGGAAATGTGGACGGCCATGACAGACAGCCTGTGCATATTCAGCCATTTTCCGGTCAAGCAGTTCGTTGGCACTGCTGTTTGGATTGTATACCGCATCAAAACTGCAGGCTCCGATACATCGTCCGCAACCTTTACACTTATCGTAATCAATCACTGCTTTTTTATTGACATATGTAATCGCATCACTGCCGCATTCCTTTGCACAGCGGTGGCAGCCACGACAGATTTCCTCATTGATCGCCGGTTTTCCGCTTGCGTGCTGCTGCATCTTTCCCGCACGGCTTCCACAGCCCATACCAATGTTTTTGATAGCTCCGCCGAATCCGGTCGCTTCATGTCCTTTAAAATGACTCAGACTGATAAAGATATCTGCATCCATGATCGCATGTCCGATCAATGCAGTCTTACAGTACTCTCCATTCACAACAGGAACTTCCACTTCATCTGTTCCACGCAGTCCGTCACCGATGATAATCTGACATCCGGTTGTAGTCGTGTTGAATCCGTTAAGATTTGCACAGTCCAGATGCTCCAGTGCGTTCTTTCTGCTTCCCGGATACAGAGTATTGCAGTCTGTCAGAAACGGCATTCCTCCCTGTTCTTTGCACAGATCAGCAATAACTTTCGCATAGTTCGGGCGAAGAAAAGCCAGGTTCCCCAGTTCTCCAAAATGCATCTTGATTGCTACAAACTTTCCATCCATATCGATATCTTTGATACCTGCTGCGACACAGAGTTTTTTCAGCTTGACCAGCTGGCTGGTTCCTACCGGACATCGGAAATCCGTAAAATAAACGGTTGATTTCTCCATAGTTTATTCCTCCTGTAAATTCTTTTTAGATAAGAATACCACAGCAGGTGTACCCGGTGTCAAGTATTTCCTCAGGATTCATTTTTCTTCCTTCTGGCGCTCCTTATTTCCGGCAGACGTCGATACTCCAACGGTAAAACACCATATGTTTCGGCAAATAATATCTTTGTCTGGAAATAACCGATACATTTTGTTTCTCCCATCTCTGCGTACAACTCGTTCCAGGTTGTAAAACCAGACTTCATCTCTGTGTTCACAGTCTGCGAACCATAATGTATTCTTCCTCTTTATCCTCCACAGTTTCAAACCCGAGTTTTTTATACATCCGTGCGGCATAATTCGCTTTCTGCACTGACAGAGATACCTGTGGATAGCCCTGTTGTTTTAATGCGGTAAGCATGTGCTGCATCAATGCGGTTCCGATTCCGCAATGCCGGAATTCCTCAAGAACCGATATTGCAAGTGAAGGCGTATCATTATCTACATGCCCATAATCATCCATGATCCGGCACCAGACCGCTCCTGCTATTTTCCCAGACGTTTCCGCAACATAACAGCTATCATTTTTCTTTTTCCCAAAATCCGCAACATACACCTGCAACTCCGGCTCTTTGACGATCTCTTTCGGCGGTGCTTTGGTTCCTTCGGGGATAAAAATTGCTTCATATAGAAAATCGTCTAAGATCTTTATTTCCTCCTGATGTAATTTTCTTATCCGATACGAAACATACTTCATTGTGCCAACCTCCTGTGTGTCATCACTGTTTTCTCGGATTATCCAGCACATAAATCACACCGGCAAATCCCGTAATGACAGAAAATAGAATAGCACACCCCATCGATTCTCCCAGTGCTGCTCCGAAATAATATCCGATCACACCGGCCAGCACCATGCCAATTACTGATATTACGGTTCTGAATCTATCCATACGCATCCCCTCCTGCTTTTCTGTTCTCGCCTGTTTACTCTTTACACACATCCTTTTCGTTCCTTCCGCAAATTATTTTCATATATTTTATTTCCGATTCCAGTTTGCCATGCTGCTGCCCTGCTGTTCCAGGATTCTCTTCCTGAAGCTGCGGCACAAATTTACGCACATCGTCACTGTGGGAAAAATCAGATTTTGTTGTGACCTTTCCAACGCTATTTTTCTATATTTTAACACAACCGTCCTGCTATCGTATAGACATTTTGTCTGTATATGCATGATTTCCGAAAAAATATGTGTATTTACAACGATTACTCCGAAAAATCCTCACACAGGGATTCTTTCTTCTGGTATACTAAAAGCCAAAGAAAGCAGAAAGGACGTACTTATGAATATACAATTAATTACACTCGATATTGATGGAACTCTTACCAACGATCAGAAACAGATCACTCCTGCTACCCAGGATGCCCTTCTTTCCGTTCAGGAAAACGGAACACGGCTGGTACTTGCTTCCGCGCGACCGCTCCATGGACTTCTGGAATTTGCTGAACTGTTACAGTTAAAGAAATATCACGGAATCCTGATGGCATATAACGGCGGAAAAATCATAGATGCTGCAAGTGAAGCAATTCTCTCCGAGACACATATGTCTATAGAAGTGACCCGAAAACTCCTTCGTTTTTTGGAAACCCTTCCGGTAACTGTGATTCTCGATGACGGCACACAATTCTATGTGACTGATCCTTCCGGCTATAAGGTGGAATACGAATGTCACTGTAACCGGATGTCCTGTACGCAGGTGGACAACCTGGCGGATTTTCTGAATTTTGCACCGGTAAAACTGTTGCTTTCGGTGGATCCCTCTTTACTTTTTGAAGTGCAGAAAACCATCGCTTTGCATCTGCCTCCTGATCTTACCGTTGTCCGTACCGCACCTTTCTATCTGGAGATCATTCCCATCTCTATTAACAAAGGAAAAGGTCTCTCCGATATCTGTGACCGTCTGGAAATCCCGCTCTCTGCCTCCGCTGCATTCGGTGACTCAGAAAATGATATTCCGATGTTAAAAGCTGCCGGATGGGGTGTTGCTATGGGAAATGCAGAAGATGCGGTAAAAGAAGCGGCAGATACCGTCACGATCACAAACAACGAGGACGGAATCGCCATTGCCTTAAAGGAGGAATCTCAGATATGAAAGTCGTAATCGCCATCGATTCATTTAAAGGAAGTATCAGTTCTCTGGACGCCGGAGCTGCCATCCGCGAAGGAATCCACCGGGTATTCCCGGATGCAGAAGTGCTTGTCCGCCCTCTGGCTGACGGTGGGGAGGGAACTGTGGAGGCTCTCGCACGCGGCATGAACGGCCGGATCCGTACAGTAACCGTCACCGGTCCGCTGGGTACACCTGTAGAGGCAGCTTATGGAATCCTTGATGATTCAAAGACCGCCATTATCGAAATGTCCGCCGCTGCGGGAATCACTCTGGTAGACGAACCGAATCGAAATCCGTTATATACAACCACCTACGGCGTAGGTGAACTGATCCGCGACGCTATCGTCAACGGATGCCGGAACTTCATCGTCGGAATCGGTGGAAGTGCCACAAACGACGGCGGCATCGGTATGCTTCAGGCTCTCGGATATGAATTTCGGGATAACAACGGACAGCCGGTTCCCTTCGGAGCCAGCGGTCTGTCACAGATTGCAACGATCCATGACACACACGTTCTCCCGGAACTTAAAGATTGTCACTTTAAGATTGCCTGCGATGTAACAAACCCACTCTGCGGTCCACAGGGATGCAGTGCCATCTTCGGTCCGCAAAAAGGCGCAACCCCGGACATGATTCGCCAGATGGATCAATGGCTTGCCTTCTACGCCAGCATCACCCGGGAAACATACCCGAACGCTGACCCCAGCCACCCCGGCACCGGCGCCGCCGGAGGACTTGGCTTCGCCTTTCTCTCTTACACAAACGCCACCCTCCAGTCCGGCATCCAGATCATCCTCGAAGAAACCCGGCTGGAATCCTACATCCAAGACGCCGGCATCGTCATCACCGGTGAAGGTTGCCTCGATGGCCAGACCATCATGGGCAAAGCCCCCATCGGCGTCGCCGCCATCGCCAAAAAATACAACAAAACCGTCCTCGCCTTCTCCGGCTGCACCACCAAAGAAGCCACCCTCTGCAACCAGCACGGCATCGACGCCTTCTTCCCCATCCTCCACACCATAACCACCCTGGAAGAAGCCATGCACCCCGAAACCACCCGCCAAAACCTGACCGACACCGCCGAACAGGTCTTCCGCCTGATCCAGGCAGTACAGATACACTAAATTACTCTCCTGCACATTCCGGCTATATCAAATATTGACTTAATCCACTGGATCAATTATAAATATACACCACAAAAAAACCGAGGCTGAGATCCCTCTTCTCCCCTCGGTTTTATCTATATAATACTATGTTCCATTTATATGATATGTTGTTTGGTTCAAAAGGTATTCTGCCCCCTTTGATACCGTATTGTTCCGTACTTCGTACTTTCACAATCCTCATAGCATAATATAATGCAGTTTTCAGCAGCTCTCCTTTCAGAACCTCCTACTTCAAAATCCTCTCGTTCATCTTTCAAGTTCTCAGCCAGCACCCAGCCTGAAAACAGACCGCGCTGTCTGCAGCAACACTTTGTGGGCGTTTAGGGGAAGCTTTGAAATCCAGCCCTTACGTAGACTTAGGCTCGAGCGCTCTCGCGAGAGTCTTAGTCGAAGTTAGGGATTAGTTCAAAGTTCCCCTGCCCACGTTGCCGCAGACAGCGCGGTCTGTTTTCGGGAGTCCGTCTTGAACACCCTTTCTATATGGCATGTTCCCCCAGCTTACTCAGCCCAGGTCCCATCCACAAAAATATCCACTTCACTGCCATCTTCCCGGATCCCCACAATATGCAGATCATCTGAGCCAACCATAAAGTCCATATGGATCATAGAATCATTAATCCCTTTCGCATAGATCTCCTCATCCGTCATATCCATAAATCCTTCAATAACCTCAGAAAATCCACGTCCGGCAGCCACATGACAGCAAGCATTTTCATCAAACAAAGTATTATAAAACATTAACCCAGACTGGTTGATCGGAGACTCCTTCGGAACCAGTGCCACTTCACCAAGCATGGAAGCACCCTCATCCATCGCAAACATTTTCTTCAGGACTTCTTCCCCCTGTTCAGCGTGGCAGTCTACCACTCTTCCGTCTTTAAAATCAACCGTAAAATGATCGATGACCTGTCCGGAGCGGCTTAATGGTTTGGTAGAAACCAGACGTCCTTCACATTTTCCCTTCATCGGGCTTGTGAAAACTTCCTCCGTCGGCATGTTCGGAACAAAGAACGCACGATTCAGATGATTGATATCTCCTGCACTGCCCCATTTTGCTCCCGGAATCAGATCCACACGAAAATCCGTACCGTTGCTGCTTGTATAATGCAGTGTTTTAAAATTCTGTTCATTTAACCAATTTGCTTTCTGCGTCATCCGTTCGTTATGTGCCTGCCAGATCTTTTCCGCATCCTCACCATCTTTCAGATATACGCAGTCAAAGATCGCATCCCACAGTTTTTCCACTGCCACATCCTCTGTATCATCCGGAAATACTTTTTTCGCCCATTTTCCAGAAGCTGCTGCCACGATCAGCCACTGATGTTTACCATCGATTTGATCACGGTATTTTTTCATGACTTTCTGACGCATCTGGCTGACGGTAGAGATCAGATCCGGGGAGATTCCTGCCAGTTCATCCGGGTCAGAAGAATCAATAAAGATACGAACCGGCAAATCCACAGTCATCTGTTTCGCCCGCTCCTCTTCCCATACCGGTACTTCACCGAGTACATCAGCTGCCGCATACTGATAATGCAGTTTGTTGATTTCTCCGCACTCCCAGAACATCTCTACATAACTTGCACCTGCTTTGTAACACTCTTCAGTCACCATCTTTACCAGCGGAATCTGATCTACGCCTGCCTGCAGACGGACGCGCTGTCCTTTCTGTACATTGGCTCCGATCTTTACGATCAGTTTCGCATACTCTCTTAATTTGTTCTCGTTCATACTACCTTCTCCAGTCATTTTCTCATATTCTGTCATCGGCTGTCACTCATCTGCGACACCCACAGTTACTTATGAGTATACCCGCTTTTTGTACGGGATGCAAGCACGGTCTTTCTCCTGTTCAGTCACACGAAAAACGCCTCGCGAATATTACCAGCGAACGGTAACACATGCGATAATCAATTGCTTCTTGTAACTTCCTGCCCCGTATACTATAATACGATGCGAGTGGCAAAAGTAAATTTTGCCATTCATTGATGTAATCGGATTGCTCCATTGCTACGCAATTCCCGCAACCCTTGAACACTTCGAACTTCCATAAAATGGCGTATTTACATCATAATACAGAAAGACATATAGTTACCGATGACAAAATCTCGCACAGGAGGGACACACATGGAGTATCTGGATATCGTAGATGAACAGGGACAACCGACCGGGGAAATCATTTCCCGCACCCTTGCACACACGAAAGGAATCCGCCATCGAACAGCTCATATCTGGATCGTTCGCAGGAAAAACGAACATTTTCAGGTTCTGATGCAAAAACGCGCAATGAGCAAAGATTCTTTTCCCGGAAAATACGATACGTCTTCCGCCGGTCATATTCAGGCAGGCGATGAACCACTTGCATCCGGCCTGCGGGAACTTGCGGAAGAGCTGGGCATCCACGCCAAACCGGAGGATCTGGAATTTGCCGGATGCATCCACGGAAATTTTGCAGAAGAATTCCACGGAAAAATCTTCCGGGACAACGAAATTGCCTTTGTCTATGTCTATCAGCAGCCTGTCGATATCGAGACACTCGTCCTGCAAAAAGAGGAGGTGGAATCGGTGCGGTGGTTTGATCTGGAAGAAACATACCAGAACTGTCGAAACCGTAACACGCAGTTTTGTGCCCCTGTCCCGGGACTCGAAGTTGTACGGCAATACCTGTACAGTTGAGCAGGATTTCACGGGGAGATCCTGTAGAAGCTCCCTCCACACTGTGCATTCTCATAATTTCCTGCAACGCTTTCCATGCAAGTTTTACATAAATTTTTCATTACTGCGCATGCGTATTTTACACAGTTTTTTTATAATCATGACAGTAAAAGAAAACAATAGGAATAAGATCAAACACAGAAATGAGGGATCGTTATGTATAAGACTGTATGGAATTTTATGAACCATCATGTAAAAAGCTCACATGTTTCAGCAATGTTTCTCGCAGCGCTGCTGGCGGGATGGACACTGATCGGACTGCTTGCCGGTTCTGTTGTCTGCCTGATCAGCACCATTTCCCTTTCTACCAAAACAGTTGTCCTCTTTTGTTCTGCGGGTTACACAGGTCTGATTTTCGGATTCTTTGGAGGTATCTTCTATCTGTATCAAAAAACTTCGCCTCACAAAGAATCCTCTATAAATGCACCATTACCACTCGGAACCCAAAAGGCAGCTTAAGCTGCCTTTTTTTATGATCCCGATGGGATTCTCACCAGAAGTTTCTGTCCGTCCTTTTCCACCATCGTCAGCACCGGAATATGTTTCTTTCTCAGCGCATGCACAACCGGATACCCTGCAAACATATGATCTGCCACATAAACCGCCTCCGGTTTATATTTCAGGATCTGCTTTACCTGTGTTTTCACAAACGCTTTCCATTCCTGCTTTTCCATCACAACTTCCCCGTAGATTCCATGAAGTTCCAGCTCCGGAAGTTCCGCATAATCCATATGAATGATCCGCGCAGTCTGCAGACCCTGCAGTTTTCCAAGCAGTTCATCTGTCGCTGCACCTCCACCAAAGTTCACAAGTACCGGTTCTTCCCTGTACTCTGCAAGGCTGATCTCGCATGCTTTCACCGCATCTTCCAACGTCCCTGTGGTCAGCAGAAAGCCTCCTTTATGACAGAATCCCGCACTTACCAGCCCTGTTTCTTTCTGTAATTCTTCATTTTCCAGACCCAGCCATTCGGATGGGAAACTGCATTTGTAATTCAGTGAATATTCTTTCTTCTGTGGCTGGATACAGTATCCGCCCCGGTTGGACGGAAAGATCACAAAGGCTATCTCCGTCTCGGACAGTCTTTTCTGACACGGTACAAATTCCGGAAGAATCAGAATCTTCGCCTCGTTTTCTTTCTTTTCGCCGGACTGTAACGCTCTCTCATGCGCTTCGAGAATCTCTTCCACCCGTCTGTCCGCCCGTTCATTTCCCAGATACCGCTCGAATTTATTCTCCAGAATCATCCCTGCCACACTGACCGCCTGGAAAAATGCTTCGTCGTTGCTCCCGCTGGCATCCCAGGTCGGATTAAAGTTTCCGATCAGCGCCGCCAGTTCATTCTTCTCACCGGTATTATCGTTGTTATCTAATGGCTGTACAAACGCTTCATCAAATTTCTGTGCCAGTTCTTCTCCCAGGATCTCTGCCCCCAGTGCTTCCCACAAAAGCCCAAGCGCCGCATACGCAACTCCGTTCTCCCGGATCCGACTGTCTTTCTGGTGATGATCGTACTGCCCTCTTCCGATATCAAAAACAATCCCCTCGAAGTCTTCCGGCACTTTATTCCCCCTTGTGATCGTAATCTCCGGGTTCAGATATAACAGCAGAGCTGCAGAAAACACATCATCTGCATGAAACTTTCCGCCGTGGGTAAAAGCAGACGCATGTTCCTGTCTGATCTGTTTTAATAATGTATTTGTTTTCATTATATATTCTCCTCGTATCTCATCGGATTCTATCATGATCTCCATTCGTTGTTCGCCGACATCGCATCCTGCTGAAAAGCAAAATGCAAAAAGGGAAGCATCGGCTCTGACAGATAACCGATGCTTCCGTCCTAGAGCGTGTCTGAAAAAGGCTTTTTCAGACACGCTCTAGTTTTTATTTTCTGTACCTGCAAATCCTCTGGCTGCCAGATCATTCCATGCTTCTTCATCGAACTCATTGTTCTTATAATAATATTTTCTGTCTTCATCTGTGATCATACGGATCACTTTGCACGGATTACCGGCTGCGATCGCCCAGTCCGGGATATCTTTGGTCACGACACTTCCGGCACCGATGATTACATTGTTACCGATCTTTACGCCCGGGCAGATCACGCTGTTGCCACCGATCCAGCAGTTATCTCCGATGGAAACCGGAATTCCATATTCATACGCACTGTTTCTCGAATCCGGATGCACCGGGTGACCTGCGGTATAGATTGCCACATTCGGAGCCATCTGACAGTTATCTCCGATCGTAACTTTACCTACATCCAGAATCGTGCAGTTATAGTTTGCAAAGAAGTTCTTACCCACTTCAATGTTAAAACCATAATCACAGTAGAATGGCGGATTGATAAAAGCGCCGTCTGATTTTCCCAGCAATTCTTTTACAATCGCCCCGATCTTATCAAAGTCCGAACGATCTGCTGTATTTAACTCCTGTGTCAGTCTTCTTGCCGGTTTCTGCTGTTCAAGGACCTCATCATCTGATATGTAAGGCAGTCCTGCGTCTCTTCTTTCAATATTGTTCATAATTTATTCTCCCCATCTTTTCTGATTTTTTGTATTTTGCAAACTTTTTTATTTATCTTTTACAAAAATAATATATTTCTGTTGATTTTTATACCAATATTTGACATACTTATATAACAATCGTTCGTAACTGTTCAGTATCCTCGCGGGATACTATCTGTTGAACAGTTTCAAGCATTTATAAAGAAGGTGATTTCTATAAAAGTCAACCCACATACCGTTTTAAATTCTGATTTTTCTGAAAATGTGGTCTATAATCTTTCGGATTTTCCAGCCTATATAAAGCTGGGGCAGCTGTCTACCTATCCGAATTTTCGTGCTACCAGTCACTGGCATGATGATTTTGAATTTATTTTGCTGCTGGACGACGAGTTGTCCTATGATGTCAACGGGCATCATATTTCGCTTCGGGCCGGGGAAGGTATTTTTATAAACAGTCAGTGTTTTCATTATAGCTATTCTGATCGCTATGCCGATTGCAATTTTATCTGTATTCTGCTCTCGCCCCATCTTCTTTCTGTCAACGAATATTTTATGCGGCAATTTCTGGATCCTCTGATGCAGAATACGAGTTTTCCTTACCAGAAACTGATTCCTGCTATTTCCTGGCAAAATATGATTCTTCGTGATCTTCTGAGCCTGTACGAAGAATCTACGGACAAGCTGAAGCCTTTTCTTATTCTGGAAAAATTTTCTCATATACTCGGTCTTCTCTCCGAAAATATGGATTCTGTTTCTGATGTAAAAACCAATACGGATGATATCCAGTCGCTCACGTTAATGATTGGATTTGTGCAGAAAAATTATCAGAATAAAATCCTGCTCCGGGATATTTCCGCTGTTGGAAACTGTTGTAAGACCAAATGTACGATGCTGTTTCAGAAATATCTCGGAGTTCCGCCTGTGCAGTATGTAACGCAATACCGTCTGGAAAAGGCAAGTACACTTCTGCGAAGCACTGGCTTTTCGGTTACGGAGATTGCCTATATCTGTGGTTTTTCCAATACCAGTTATTTTTGTGAGCTTTTTCATAAATACTATCATACCACGCCGAAACTTTACCGAAATCAGATCGTGTGAATCTATCGGTGTTCTGTGTTATAATAAAACCAGTAGATTACGAAATACAGTACAATCTGGTCTCAAAGGGGGAAAATACTTTTGCCTCCAACATTTCTATATGTTTAAAGGGGGATTTTTATGGATTTAAATATTGCATTTTTACAGCTTCTTCCCGGGAAAACGCAGGAAGAAAATCTGGAAAAGGGACTGCTGGCATGCCGGAAATCAAAAGAAAAAGGGGCGGATATCGCTTTGTTTCCGGAAATCTGGAATATCGGCTATGATATCGACCAGGAACCGGAGACGCTTCGGAAACTGGCGGTTTCTGTAGACAGTCCTTTTGTAACCGTATTTCAGGAACTTGCAAAAGAATTGCAAATGGCGATCGGTATCACGTTTCTTGAAAGTTACCATCCGGCGCCGCGCAATACGATCTGTCTGTTTGATATGTATGGAAAACCGGTGCTCCGCTATGCGAAGGTGCATACCTGCGCGTTTGATGTGGAGGCAAGACTTACACCGGGAGATACTTTTTATGTCAAGACTTTACAGACCGCCAAAGGACCGATAAAGGTCGGTGCCATGATCTGTTATGACAGGGAATTCCCGGAAAGTGCCCGGATCATGATGTTAAAAGGAGCGGAACTGATTCTTGTTCCAAATGCCTGTCCGATGGAGATCAACCGGCTGGCACAGCTGCGGGGACGGACTTATGAAAATATGCTTGCCATCGCAACCTGCAACTATCCGGCTCCGCATCCGGACTGCAACGGGCACTCTACGCTTTTTGATGGTGTGGTTTATCTGCCTGATGAACCCGGTTCCCGGGATACCTGTGTGCTGGAAACACCGGAAGAAGAAGGCATCTATCTCGCGACTCTGGATCTTTCCATGCTGCGGAGCTACCGCGAGGAAGAACGCCCCGGTGCCTGGCGTCATCCGGAAAAATATGGGATTCTGACGGATACGGAAATTGCATACCCGTTTTGCCCGTAATACAGATATAACGTAGTTTTTCGCTGATAATATTTCTGCTTCTGCAAAAGTGCAAAAATGTATAAACAGCGATATCGTGCAAGTATATAGCTTGTACGATATCGCTTTTTTTCTCTTCTTTATATAATATATTACATCATGAGTTGCACTTTTCGGTGCTTGTCACTCCTCTCCCAGTTATCAGGGACACCTATTCACCGCTACTAATAAACAAACTGCATTTACCTCTGCTCGTTGGCATCTATGATATCGTAAACTTCGTGCAGATCCGCGATCTCATAATCAATCTTGACATCTGCATACCGCTCTTTATGATCCGGGTTGTACCAGCAGGTCTGGATTCCGGCGTTGTTGCCACCGCGGATATCGCTGGTAAGAGAATCTCCCACGATCAGTACCTGGTCTTTTTCTACAGGACCGATGGTTTCAAACATCCTTTCAAAAAACTCCACGTTTGGTTTTTCCACGCCTAGGGCCTCGGACAAAAAGATGCCGTCCATCAATTCTCCCAGACCGGAAAGACGCAGTTTTTTCTCCTGGGCAACGACCGTGCCGTTTGAAACCACATATTGTTTCACTTTTCCCTGCAGGGACTTCACAATTTCATAACTGTCGTCCCGAAACACGATCGTATCTCCCAGGCAAAGCTGATACCGGTCATTGAACGCCTCCGCCACATCGCTGCGGATCCCCTCCGTCTCAAAAAACTCCCGGAATCTTCCGACCAGCACTTCTGGTTTGGTAAGTTCTCCACATTCCAGCCGCTCCCAGTACGACCGGTTGATCTGCGAATACCGCCCGATCATCTCATCCGTACACGCTCCCAGAGCAAATTCCTGAAACAGTTTCTTTATCGCCGCCTTTTCCGCCGCCAGGAAATCCAGCAACGTGGCATCTACATCCCATAAAATTGTCGTAATCATACTTTTCTCCTCTGTAATCATACCTTTTGTTTCGGCACAAACTCTATTTTGAGTACCATTCCCATACCATCCGCTAGTCTTTTCAGCAAATTCACGGAAGGATTTCTGGTTCCATTTTCCAGTTTGCTGATATCAGCCTGATTGATGCCTGTACGTTCGGCAAGTTCCTTTTGTGTAAGGTTCTGAGAGGTTCTTGCTTCTACAATCGCCCTGATAACATCCGTCTCTGGCTGAATACTTTCATATTCTTTCACAAATTCTGTATCTCTCATCTGTTCAGCTTTATACTCTTTTAATGTCTTCATGATCTTCCCATCCTTTCCTGAAAATCTGCTCTTCGCTTTTTCGCCAGTTTGATTTGTCCTGATGGTGTCTTCTGCGTCTTCTTTATAAAACCATTTGTAAGTATTATCTTTCTTTCATAATAAAAGAAATACACCACCCTGGTTATATTATTTCCAACAGTACACCGGATTTCAAATATTCCATCATCAAGCATTTTACTGTATGGTTCTCTAAGTTGATTATCTTTTTCTTCCAGCCATTCAAGCAGTCCGACCATTTTGGCACGCATTCTAGCATCTGGCATCCTTTACTATAAATTTTTTTGCATCAATCAGGCTTTCTTCTTTACACTTCAGACAAAACAAAGAAAAATTTGTAAGTACCGTATCTATCGTCTGCCTTCACCTTCCGGCAGCAATGTAACAAAATAATAAATAATTCCAAATACAGCTATACTTCCTATCATAATACCGATCATCTGATTGACACTTACCACATTCCCATGAAATACCGGATTGCAATCAAGAGTGTCTCTTATCACTTCAACCATTTCATCCGGATAATGTTTTCTCTCCATCTCTCTGAACACTCCGTGAAGCATATGATTCTTGATCAATGAAGTGGCATATGTACTCGGAAGATAAGACAGCACCTTCTGAAGACCTGATCCAAAATTTGAAATTGGCATATAAGCACCACATATAAAACCATATCCTGCACTGACAATGGTACCCACAGCCGAAAGCTGTCCCTGGGTTGTCAATGGAAAGCTAATGATACTTGAAAGCGTACTTCCAAACAGGACGAGCAATATCATATCAAATAATACCCATAATACATCTGCTGCATTCATATACCATCCCATTTTAAGCAGATATCCCAGACATAATATAAGCGCAAGTCCATTGACCATCAATGAATTAGCTACTGTTGACAGAAAATATCCCAAATAAATTTT
>ERZ506929.12-NODE-12-length-201391-cov-13.025688_pt1 | contig 201391 bp, 145 predicted proteins | sample MGYA00513173_ERZ506929 | MGnify/ENA metagenome assembly ERZ506929 | reverse complement strand
CGCCACTGGTGTTCCTCCTAATATCTACGCATTTCACCGCTACACTAGGAATTCCACTTGCCTCTCCGACACTCTAGCTCAGCAGTTCCAAATGCAGTCCCGGGGTTGAGCCCCGGGCTTTCACATCTGGCTTGCCGTGCCGTCTACGCTCCCTTTACACCCAGTAAATCCGGATAACGCTTGCCCCCTACGTATTACCGCGGCTGCTGGCACGTAGTTAGCCGGGGCTTCTTAGTCAGGTACCGTCATTTTCTTCCCTGCTGATAGAAGTTTACATACCGAAATACTTCATCCTTCACGCGGCGTCGCTGCATCAGGGTTTCCCCCATTGTGCAATATTCCCCACTGCTGCCTCCCGTAGGAGTCTGGGCCGTGTCTCAGTCCCAATGTGGCCGGTCACCCTCTCAGGTCGGCTACTGATCGTCGGCTTGGTAGGCCGTTACCCCACCAACTACCTAATCAGACGCGGGTCCATCTCATACCACCGGAGTTTTTACCACTGTACCATGCGGTACCGTGGTCTTATGCGGTATTAGCAGTCATTTCTAACTGTTATCCCCCTGTATGAGGCAGGTTACCCACGCGTTACTCACCCGTCCGCCGCTCAGTCACAAAAGTCTTCATCCGAAGAATCAAACTTAAGTGCTTCGCTCGACTTGCATGTGTTAAGCACGCCGCCAGCGTTCATCCTGAGCCAGGATCAAACTCTCGTTAAAAATCTTTAATTCCGATTTGACTCGGACTTAAAATCAAGTTCGTTCCAGTTCAAGAAAACTACTAGCTTTCTTATCCCCTTTACTGTTTTAAGGTTCGACATTAAATGTCTGTTCTGAATAATTCTCTTTAGAATTTTCAGGGTTGTTGTCTATTGTTTAATTATCAAGGTTCGTTGTTGTTTTGTTCAACAGCTTGTTTAGTATATCATATACTCAACTGCTTGTCAAGAACTTTTTTAACTTATTTTTTGCTTTCTTTTTACAAATCTTTCAAATAATTTGTTTGCGAAAGCTTATATATAATACCATGTATTTTTCGAAGTGTCAAGATGTTTTTTCAACTTTTTTCAACTTTTTTCAACTTTTCTTTTTATACATTTTTCAGCATCATATATGGCCGTAAAAAAACTATCTGAAAGCTCGTTTCAGACAGTTCTCACTGGCCTAACGGAGAAAGAGGGATTTGAACCCTCGCGCCGGTTACCCGACCTACACCCTTAGCAGGGGCGCCTCTTCAGCCTCTTGAGTATTTCTCCAGCAAAATTGATTATACTAAAGGTTTACCCTAATGTCAATCATTTTTTCACTTTATTTTTCAACTTTATTTTTTACCTTATTTTTCAATTCTGACTTTCGGCTGATATTTTCAAATTCTTACTTCACATTTACGCTGGCTCAATTTTCTTTCCTCTGAGTACTCTTATGCTCTTTTGTCAATGAAAATCCGCGTCCGCTGACTTCTCTGACCTCACTTACGATTACAAAGCTTTCTGGATCAATATTCTTTACAATACGCTCCAACTGATGCAGTTCACGATTTGACACAACAACGAGAAGCGCCTGGTGGTCTTCCTGTGAATATCCACCCTCTGCACGCAGAATTGTAAGTCCCCGGTCCAGATGCCCGATAATCGCCTGACGAATCTGCTCCGGATTTCTGCTGATGATCTTAACCTCCATTTTAGATCCACCAAAGAGTAATACCTTATTCAGCACTGTTGTATAGATTATAACAAGAATAACTCCAGACAGATTGGATAGGTAAATGTACTTACAATAGTCGTAAATGCGAATTTCTTTCCAAGAAAAATAAATCCGACCACCAGCATCACAATATTAAATCCCAGCACGAACATCGAAACGGATAATCCGGTCAATCTGTCACTAAAAGTGCAATACCTGTCGTTCCTCCGGTCGGCAGCCCTGACGGAAACAGAAATTATTCCCCGCTGTAACTAAAAAAGGTCCACCGGACCTTTTTGTCGTATGCTTGGCAACAGAAAGAAAGACCAAGAGTTCATTATAAACTCTTGGTCTTTCTTTTTTGGGGACTATTCTTTTTTCACAGCCCCCTCAATCATTTACTTTATAAATTTTTTCTTCTGCGAAGTACGATAATCACAACCACAATTGCTGCAATAGAAAGAATTGCAAATAATCCAATCTGGGCTGTATCTCCTGTTTTCACAGTTTTTACTACATCCACAAATTTTTGATTATGATTTTCTTTCGTATTTTTTGTTACTTTTGTCACGCCAAGTTTTTTATCATAGATCCTTAAGGCTGTATCACTTGTCTTCTCCGCATCCGGACCTGATATAATGCTCAGAATTCCATATGCATCAATTATAAATTCTGTATCTTCAGCAAGATCATATCCTTCTGGTGCAGATACCTCACGTAAAATATACGATGTATCAACATTCAATTTTCGTTCGAATGACTCGGCTGAATCTCCTGTCGTCCACTCTGCTACAATCTTACCGGAGGATTTCTCAAGAATCTGCATCTTGGCTCCTGTCACAAATTCATGATTTGTATAATCCAGTTTTGATACACTAAGTTTTGTCACTTCATCACTGACTCCCGGTGCCTCGGCAAGTACTATAGCATCTTTGTTATGGTCTGCTTCAAGGGCACTAATCTGTGCATCTTCCGCTGTCAGAGAGTCAAGACTGAACATCACTGCCTGTGTACTTCTACTACTTCTTTTTGCTGTCAGTTGGTTAATCGTACCATCTGCAGATACCGTGAATTTCTTTGTTGCATATTCGTCAACAGTATGACCTGCTGGAGCTGAAACTTCTTTGAAGTAATAAGTTCCTGGTTCTACATTTTCAAATGTCATATAACCATTTTCATCTGATATCTGTGTGCCTATCAGAATGTCGCGGCCTTCACCACTAAGTACTTTATACAGTGCATAAGTTGCTCCCTTAAGCGGATCTTTACTGCCGTCTTTAGAAGTCTTCTGTACGCGTATGCTGATTGGATTATATGTATTTACAAATGTCGGCTCTTCTGTCGGTGCATTATCTTCAAGATAAGTAATGGCCGCCTCAAGATTTCCTGTTGTATCATCCTTTGTTACACTTACATTGACCTTGATTTCTCTGTCATCATAAGTAATTTGTCCCGGATCTGACGGAATCAATTCTTTAATTGTGTAATTATAATCTCCAACTTCATCAAATATAATGGAATCAAAGAGTACAGAACCATTGTCTGTATTTTTCTTAGTATCAATCAAGTTATTATTCTCATCAAACAACTGGAATGTAAATTCTCCCGGCTGAAGTTCAGCATTATTTAATACTTTCTTAACCGCTGGATCAATAGCTGCTGCTGTTACAGACATCTTATTTTCAAATGAGATTCCATCTACACTCTCGGATGAGTTATCCACATTTGTTCCATTTTTTATGTAAGTTATAGACGTATCCATGTTTTCATCCACATTTACCGTAACGGTATATACAGACGGATCATATTCAATATCGCTAACGTTATTTTCACCCTGCTCATTAATCTCTTTTACAGTGTAAGAATAAGTTCCTGCTGTATAATATGGAATTGTACGGAATGTAATCTTACCGGAAGCATCGTTTGTTTTTGTGTCAATCAATGTTCCATTTGAATCATACAGTCCAAATCGGAATTCTCCGGCTTCCAGATTACCACCTTTCAATGTCTTAGTTCCTGTAATCGTGGCAAGAGCATAATCCATACTCATTGTCATAAAGTGATAGTTATTAAATATCAGGAATTCATCGTCCTCTACTGGCTCAAATGTATTTCCGTCATCACCTTCGTATCCATCATAAGGAACAACGCTCTTCTCGACTGTTATCTGACCGTCCTTACTTACTGTTACCTTTGCCCTGTAGACAGCCTCGTCATAGTACATATTAGCTTCCTGCTGTTCTGGTACATTTTCAGAAATCGTGTAGTAATAATCTCCAGGTGTATCGTAGTTGATCTCTGTAAATGTAATATTTCCAGCTGCATCATTGGAAACCGTCTCACTGTATGCATCTTCGCCTGTCAATGCATTTGCATATGTATCATCTGTTCTTGTAAGGGTGAAGCTAAATGCTCCGGCTGTTGATGCCAGCTCACCATCTACATATTTCTGTCCTGTAAATGATGTGGATACTTTGATTCCGTTATTGAATACAACCGACTCAACATTTTCTGTTGTTGTCTGTCCGTCTGCACCAATTACAAGTTTCTTGTACTCAGATGCTGTTGCTGTTAATGCTGCTGCCGTATCATCCTTTGTCACGTCCACTTTTACAATATAAGCTGCATTGTCGTAAACAATATTGGCTTCCGGATTCTCCGGAGCTGCTTCACTGATCTTGTAGTAATGCGTTCCGGCATCTTTGTATGTCAATTCATCAAAGGTAATGAGTCCACTCTTATCATTACTTGCTGTAACTACTTTTGTTCCAGCTGTTACATTTCCATTTTCGTCACACTCTTCCATCTTGAAATCAAATTCTTTTTCAGATGGACTTCCTGCCAGATTCTTGGTTGCTGTCAGCTGAATCTTTGCGTCGGAATATGTGATTGTCTGGTTATTAAATGTAATGTCTTTTGTATCTGATACCGTGTTGTTGGCATCTGTCTTCTTAGTATCTGTTACTGTAGCCTTAAGAGAAACTTTTCCGTCTTCTACAGTCTTAGCAACGGTTACAGTTACAAGATAGCTTGATGTATCATACTTGATTCCTGATTTCGGATTGTTCTGGTTCTCTGTAATCTTGTAATAATGCGTTCCCTCGTCTGTGTATGTGTAAGCCGGGAATGTAAACTTACCAGTGTTATCATTGGATACTGACTGTGGTGCTTCACCTTCAAGTGCATCACCTGATGCATTTGTCTCAACGATGTCAAAACTATACTCACCAGCTTTGGACACTTTCTTTCCATCCAGTGTCTTCATACCTTCTAAGCTTACAGAAGCACTCATGTTATTTGCAAATGTAATACTGTTATTCTCAACCTTTGTTCCAGTTTTTGTTTTGTAGTCGAAATCTTTGTAATATACAGCGTTTGTAGTAAGACCTGTACCACTTTCACTGTTATCATCTTCAACCACTACAACCACCGTATATACAGTGTTGTCGTAAGCAATTCCAGTGGTATCTGCGCTGTCATTTATTTCTCTTACATCATAGTAATGGATTCCTGCTTTCGTATAAGAAATGGCTGGGAACTGGATTACTCCGTTCGCATCGTTTTTAATAACTCCGCTCTTGTAGCCACTCTCTAATAATCCGCCATCTGCTGATTTTTCAACAACTGTATAACGGAAAGCTTCTGCTGAAGGTTTATCATTCAAAGTCTTATTACCTGTAAATGTAATGGAACCATAACGTACACGGTTTGTAAATGCTGCAACATTATTATTGGCAATCTCTGTTCCGTTGACGGTTGTACCATTCTTATCTTTCAGAGCTGTCTGATCTGCATATTTTACAACGTCCTGAATCTGTGCTGTAAATGCATCTCCTGCCTCATTATTGGCAACTTTTACATGTACAAGATAAATGCTCTCATCGTAATCCATTCCCGCTATTGCCGGATTAGATGACTGCTTTTCAGAAATTCTGTAGTAGTAATCTCCTGTGGCATTATACTCGTAATCCGGAAATGTAATGCTTCCGTCTGCCTTATTCTTCACTGTCTTAATTGAAGCATCTTTTTTAACTGTTCCATTTGCATCAGCTTCTGCAATGTCAAATGAAAATTCACCATCCTGAAGTGTTAATGCTGCTCCAGTTGACTGATTTTTTCCAAGAAGTGTCTTCTGTCCATTGAGCTGAATACTTGTCTTTTTCGTCTTATTCTGGAATGTCATATCTGCTGATGTCTGGTCTGTAATCTGACCTCCATTGGCATTCTTGTAATACTGAACACTTGCAGAAAGATTTAATCCATTCTTTTCTACCGTTACAACTGCTGTGTAGTAAGATTTATCATATGCGATATTCTCCTTGTTTCCAGCTTTCTCTGTAACCTTGTAGTAATAAGTTCCCGGTGCTGTAAATGGAATATCTTTGGATTCGATTGCTCCATTTGCACCATTCTTTACTTCTTCTGTGTATCCATTTGCAACTGCTGTTCCATTTTCATCGACCTGGATAATGTCAAATGTAAATGCATCTTTTTTTGCCTTATCGTTGTCAAGCATCTTCGTTCCGTGAAGTCGGATGCTTGTCTGCATCTTATTGGCAAAGTCTAAAGTACCTTTGCTTTCTTTATTCTTGGATGTATCAGAATAATTGTAATCTTTATAATACTTTGTGCTTGCAACAAGTCCGTCTGCAGTCTTTGTGACTTTTACAACAGCTGTGTATGTTGTCTTGTCGTAATGAACACTGTTGCCTATCTGTGAATTCTCACTGATCTCATAGTAATGAGTTCCGGATTTGGTGTAATCGATAGTCGGGAACTGGATTGCTCCGTTTTCTCCCTCACCAGTCTTGTTCGTAATGTTATCGGAAATTGTATTAACTACATTTCCGTCTTTATCTTTTTCTACAACTTTGAAAGAGAATTTATCTTTTGCCTCAGAACCATTGACTGTCTTATTACCAGTAAATGTTACCTGTGCTTTTAATGTCTTATTTGCAAATGTAATCTTATCTGCATTTGCTGCTGATTCCGAATTCATCTGATCAGCACTTGCATATTTTCTGTATGTAACAGAAGCTGTCAGGGAACCATCATTCTGTGCTGCTACTGACACATGTGCAATATATACACTCGGGTCATATTCCATGCCATCAGCATTTGCATTTACCTCTGTAACTTTATAGTAATAATCGCCTGCGGCATTGTAAGTAAATTCTGGAAATTCAATTGCTGCGGTTTCTGTTGTATTATTTGTTACTTCCCAGCTCTGGGCGTTATCTTTCACTGTTCCTTTTTCATCAGCTACTTCAACGACCTGATACTTATATGATGCTGTTGACGGCTGCCCATTCAAAGTCTTATTTCCTTGAAGGGAAGCCTTTACTTCTCTTACAATTGATGTATTTGAAAATGCTGCTCCTGTATCACTATTAACCAGATTGCCGTCCTTATAGTAGGCAACTGTTGCAGTCATGTTCTCATCTACAGTCACCACAACTTTGTAAACAGATGCATCATATCTGATATTCACATCACTGCCTGATACTTCTGAAATCTTGTAATAATATGTTCCAGGTGTCGTGTAAGTAATCTCATCAAAACTGATCTGACCATTCTCACCATTCTTTACATTCTGCTGATGGCCATTCTCAAGTACCGTTCCATTTTCATCAGTCTGCTGAAGAAGGAATGAGAATGCATCTTTCTGGGCGGAAGTTCCGTTTAAAGTCTTCGTACCTTTCAGAGTAACCTTCACAGATGCTGGTTTCTGTTCATTTCCCGGTTTCCATGGATTCTTATGAATCTCACCTTTAATATTCTCTACCGTATCTGCAAATACAGAACCGTTATGTGTTGCATAGATATCGACTGTTGCGTTCGGTGCAAGAATTGTTCCAGAATATAACTCTCCAAAAGTAATTTCTCCCTGCTGTGTACCAAAGTTCAGAAGGATTCTTCCTCCTGTTACGTCATAACCACCTGTTCCAGTTCCATTAATTGTAAAATGTGGTTTTGTAAATTCTGTTGCTACATCATATTCAATATTAAATGTAACAGATCCTGTGCTTCCAAGTCCTGTAATATCTACATTACTGCCTGATTGACTTTCCTTTTCCTGACCCCATTTTTGTAATTCACTTGCTTTAATATTAATAATATTATTGACATTAGGTTTACATTCAATCGTACGAACATGTCCGGATTTAGTTATAGTCCTTCCATTTGGATCTTTGAATGTCACACCTTCTGTATCTGATTTTCCGTACATTGCACTTGCATATTGTCTTAACCCAGCCATTGCCTCATCAAAATTAATCTTATATGAGGAATTCTTAATGTTCACAACATCTTTCATTTTGTTGGATGGACCAAGATTGATTACTGAACCATTTGCAAGTTTCAGATTAAAGTTTGAATCCTGTGTATTTATCTCATATAAATCTCCTATAATCAGTGGATCTGCCTTACGGAAGAACTCACTGTTCATAGAATTTAATTCAAAGTTCTCTACATAGTTCAAATTAAAATCTCTTGCCTGTACTTCATCAGAGTTACCACTATTTGTATTGGCAAGCTTAAGATTTTTTACTGCAATATTACCTTCCATATCTACGTGGTTCTTGTAATTATTTGCAAATACTGCAAAATCATTAACACTTCCAAGTGATGTTGCGGTAGGATTGGTAAATGTTTTATCGTTGTAAAAAGACTCATAATAGTCAGAAATGGTCAGTGTAACTGTTCCACTTGCTATATCTACTGTTGATACTGTTTTTACACTATTTTTACTGTTATCACCTTTTAAAACAGTAATCGTAAATGAATTTTTATTAAACCCCTTTACTTCAAATGTTCCACCATTATTCTTCTTCAAATTGCCTGTCATTCCATTGGATGGATTCAGATTTGAAGCGGAAATCTTTTGATTATTTTCTGCATTACCAGTGTCAAACTTAATCTTAAATTCTGTATTATTTTGATTCGTAATTCCATCTGTATTAACTACTAGCGTAATACTATCATACCCGCTTCCGCTGACGCTTCCGTCTGTATTAGCAGCCAGTGTTGGAGCAACATCTGAAGCAGTTGCAGCTGCAACTGCATTTTCATTTGCCTGTGCGATATCTGCCTGGTTCTGCTCTGCATTGTTATCTGCGGAACTGGAGGCTTTTGCAGCTGCCTGAGTATTTTTACTTTCTTCTGCCTGTGTGGCATCATCAGAAGTATTCTGATCTTCTTGAACTTCTTCGACCTGAGCACTTCCGGTACTTTTCGGTTCTTCTGTATTAACAGCTTCCTGTTTCTGGTTTTCTTCACTCTGAGTTTCTACTGCCGCCTGATCTTCCTTTGCATATAGGGATGTTCCTAACTGATAAGATGCATTTGCTGCGACAAGTGCAATTGCAAGTATCAAGGCGAGCCAACGTCTTGTATGTTTCATATTGTCCTACCTCCCCTTCTCATTGCGTTTCTTAGTTGCCATAAAGATTCCAAAGATGACCAGCAGCAATACAATTGCAACTGCGATGACCATTCCGACTTTGTTTTCAAGTAATGTTTGAGCTAATGGTGTTCCTTCGTCTTTGGATGTCTTTTTGTTATCGAGTTTCTGATCTGCCAACGGCACCTGATCATCTGCACTCTGTACAACCTGAGATGTAGTGCCTTCTGTGTTGCCATCACCAAGTACGGTTGTGGATGCTCCTACTGTTTCACCAGTTGCTGCATTCGTTGTTCCTGGATTTTGTGCAACTGCCACGGTTGTTCCCGGTACCACTCTGTAGATTACATCATCTACAGTAATCTCTCCACCATCTACTACCACATAAGTAATTTCTGTATCTGCATTGATAGTATCCTGGCTATCACGATAGTAGATCGTATACTGACGGATATTTGAGTAGTAGCTATGACGGATTGTATCACTCTGTCCTTTCAGACGAATATATGTATGACCGTTGTTCTGATATTCAGCCGGACAATCAATTACTGCATCTTCTTCATTTGTCACAGTAATTGTCTGTGTCGTAATCTGCGAGCGATCTGCGATGTTCACATATTTGACTGTGATATCGTATCCATTTTCAGGAATCCATTTTTCTTTGTTATAATAATAGATGTTCGTCGTTCTGGATTTATCGCCGTATGTATGTTTGTAAGATGACTGCATGGAAGAATCCAACGTGTAAGTTACACCATCGTTTTCAATGGTGGATGCTACATCATAAGTTTGTGATTCATCAACTCCAATCTGTTGCGTAACAGTCTTAAGTGTCTTACCAGTCATCAAATCAATCAGATTGATGTTCCAGTCATAAGCTGTCTGACTATCTACTTTTTGATATGCAATCTTTATACTCTTACCATTGTCTTCTTTTTTTAGAACTGCCTGGGCTTTTTCGTCAACTGCTTTATAATAATTCACAATACTCTTACCATTTTCATCGGTAGATGTCTGGCTGAAGGTTTTAGGTGCCTGATAAGTATATGTTCCGTAATATGTAATATTTTCAGAACTAAGTACATTTCCAGAATCATCGGTAAGCTGAACTCCGGCCTTATAAATATTGCTGTTTTTTGTGGAATCATGTTTCACATAGTCAACACTGTAACCGGAACTGGATTTATTATCGTCGTAACCGACAGAAACATTTCCATTTCCATTCAAATCATAATCAACATCGTTCACTACGCAAGATTCACTTGCCTCATATGTTCTGCTTTTTTCAGCTTCGCTTACAACTCCATTTGCCATCGGCACGTTTGTACTTGTATCACCTGTTAGATTTGCCTGCACTTGATAAAGTTTTGCAGAAGCTTTAATATTCTTGTCGACCCCATATACCTCTACTGTATATACAGAATTTCCGTCATAATTCTCCAGGTCAAGTACAAGAGTATCTCCTTTGAATGCCTGCTTCTTAGTGATTTCTTTATTATCTTCTTTTAAATCATAAAACAGAATATCTTTTCCTGTCTCATTATCAATCTGCATACTCCAGTGATTCTGCTGGTTTTTAGCATCCGAAGACCCTTTCAATATCTCCGTTGTATTTCCTGTAATGGTTATTGATTTCGCTGCATCCTGTGCATAAACCATGTAAGGATTTACGGTTGCTACGCCTGTAAATGTCAAAATTGCGGCTGTGATTGCAGCTATTCGTTTTCCACGTCCTGCATTTCCTTTCATCTTATTCATTCCCTTCTCTTTTATTTTGTACACGTAAAGTTTGAATATAGTTCCATTTTACGAAACATAAATACTATTATTTTCTTCTTCACTTATATTAAGACTTTTTCATAATTTTCTTTTTCCCTGGCCAAAGCCCAGTTATAAGCAAATCTTGAAGCACCTGCGTACTGAAACATCTTAGTTTTCTGTACGTTGTTTGGTATCAGCATTACTTTTATGGCTTTTACCATCTGTTTCCTCCTGTATCAATTCCCGGATAAGTTTCTTAGCTTTGTTCGCTCGTTTTCCTTGTAATTTGCAACTGAATACTGTGATTATTTGAACCAGATCTTCAACAAGTTCCTGCTGTTCAGATTTTTCAGTATTATCAATAATCTCAATCTCACAATTATAAAGTGAAGCGATATATTCTATCAACTCAAAACCAAATCGCAATAGCCTGTCTTTATATAAAACAACAACCTTTTCAACTTGATTTTGAGATATTCGCCTGATCAATTCCTGAAGTCCTTTTTTCTTATAATCAATTCCGGAACCGATATCACTTATTATCTCAAATGGCTGTCCTTTTGCCAGAAGATATGTCTTAACATTATCAATCTGTCGTTCCAGATCATCTTTTTGTTTATGACTGGAAACACGACAATATCCAATTGTAATGCGGTTTTTAGGCTTTACATTTATTACCTGGTTGAGTTGCTCATCAGAATAATATCTATAGCCACTTACTGTAGTATGATGCGGATGAAGTTTTCCATTGGCATCCCAATTTCGTAATGTCTGGGCAGATACGCCTATGATTTTGAAAATTCATGTATAGAATAATATTTACTCAAAGAATCATCTCATTTCAATAATATTCCACTCTAATATCTTATAAAACTTAACATGCGCTTATATAATTTTATAATCTATATTTAACTGTTAATACCTTCCTTTTGTCTTATATGTATTCCTTGAATTTTTCCGGATAGTTACAAAAATCACAGAACAAAGAATAGCAATTTCCGGTAAAATAAAAAAAAATCTTATTGCATATCAAATACTGCAATAAAAGTCTCTCCATTTTCCTGAAGTACCGGATGGCTCCACCGTACTGACGACACTACAAACGCAGATTTCCAAACATAGGTTACTCCTTTTAATTAGGTTTGATTGTACAATGATCCCTGACTCCTTGTCAATATTCATTTTTTTGAATATATACCAAACAGACGGATGGTCATCCACCTTATAATGAGTTATACTATGAGTATGAAGAGAGCCAGTTTTACCCAATACCGATATCTGTCAAAATTTTACATCAAAAAGGAGTACAACACTTATGACCATCAAAGAACTTTTCGCGCCGTCCGATATGACGGTGGGAAAACCCTGGGAGAAAATTGTAATTTTTACGATTCCCATGCTGATCGGCAATATCGCTCAGCAGCTTTACAACACCGTGGACAGTATTGTCATCGGAAAATATGTGGGCGACAACGCCCTGGCGGCAGTAGGAAGCGCCAGCCCGATCCTGAACCTGCTTCTGGTACTTTTTGTAGGAATCTCCGTAGGTGCCGGCGTTATGGTATCTCAGTATTTTGGTGCAAGACAGCGGGAAGAGCTGTCCATGACGATCGGTAACTGCGTCACACTGACCGCAATTTCTTCCCTGATCATTATGTTTCTGGGAGCCGTTCTCTCGCGGCCGCTTCTGGAACTTCTGAACACGCCCGACTCGATCATTGACTGGTGCACCTCGTATCTGGTCATTCTGATGGTGGGATGTATAGGATGTGCATATTATAATATTTTATGTGGTATCCTGCGTGGACTCGGCGATTCTATCTCGGCACTGATCTACCTTCTGGTGGCAACTGTCCTGAATATCATTCTGGATATCGTCTTCGTTTCCCGCTTTCAGATGGGTGTCGCCGGTGTCGCCTATGCAACCGTCATCGCACAGGCAGTATCCGCCATCCTCTGTTTCTGGAAACTGCTGCGGATGACAGATATCTTTGATTTCAAATTCCGCCATCTGAAGATGAAAAAGAAATACACACTGGAGATCATCCGGCTGGGACTCCCCTCCGGCATCACCCAGGCCATCTTTTCCATGGCCATGGTTATCGTACAGTCTCTGACGAACAGTTTCGGCGAGATGGTCATCGCAGCCAATGTCATCATCATGCGTGTGGATGGTTTTGCGATGATGCCGAATTTCTCTTTCGGAACTGCCATGACTACCTACGCCGGACAGAATGTGGGCGCACATCGCATGGACCGCGTGGAGCAGGGAGCCCGTCAGGGAACCTCCATTGCACTGGGAACCTCCGCGGTGATCACTCTTCTGATCCTGGTCTTCGGTAAAAACCTGATGGCAATCTTTACCGATACTTCGGAACTGGTAACTCTCAGTGCCAACATGATGAAGATACTCGCCGTTGGCTACCTTGCCATGGCCATCACCCAGTCCCTCTCCGGCGTCATGCGTGGAGCAGGTGATACCATGACCCCCATGTGGATCTCCATGATCACCACCGTTGTGATTCGTGTGCCTCTGGCTTACGGTCTTGCTTTCCTCACCAAAACCCCGGAACTTCCAAACGGAAGATATCAGGTGCTCTGGATCTCCCTGCTGGTATGCTGGTGTATGGGTGCGCTGCTGACATTTCTCTTCTATAAGAGAGGAAACTGGAAGAAAAAAGCGCTGACAGCCGATACGAACGCATAAAGAATCACATTTACCGTGCGGAGTAGATATTTCCATTTTGAAAACAGCCACCTTCTCACTTTATCTTGTTCAAAAAAACGGATACAGAAATGATTTTTCACCATTCTGTATCCGTTTTCTGTTTTTTGTATAACAATTTATTTCACTTTTCCGAAGACCCGGAAACTGTTCTTCCAGGTGATTTCTTCTACTTCTTCCCGGGATACGCCCTTAATCTCGGCGATTTTCGCCACCACATACGGAATATTCAGCGAAGAGTTTCGCTTTCCGCGGTTCGGAACCGGTGCAAGGTACGGGCTGTCCGTCTCTAAGAGCAGAGATTCCAGTGGAGCATATTCAACCACTTCCACCGGCTTCCTTGCATTCTTAAAGGTCAGTACACCACCTATGCCGAGGGAAAGCCCCATATCCAGGTATTCCCGTGCCATCTCTTTTCCGTATGAAAAGCAGTGCACCACACCGCCGATATCCCCGGCATGAAGCCGTTTCATGGTATCCAGCGTATCTTTTGCCGCATCACGGCTGTGAATGATAAACGGGAGTTTTTCTTCTCTCGCCACTTCCAGCTGCCGTTCAAACCAGTAGATCTGTTTTTCGTGGTTTTCTTTATCCCAGTAATAGTCCAGACCGATCTCTCCTACTGCCACCGTTTTTTCCATCCGGCAGATCTGATGCATCCGCTGGATCTTCTCTTCATCGAGCGCACCCACATCATCGGGATGGACACCCACCGCACCGTAAATATACGGATAGCGTTCCATCAGATCCACGGTACGATCCCAGCCTTCTACTTCCGCGCATACATTGATCACTCTGCCGATGCCCTGCGCAGGCAGGGCATCCAGCAGTTCTTTTCGGTCTTCGTCAAAAGCCTCATCATCATAATGTGCATGACTTTCAAATATCATGTCGTTTCACACTTTCTAGCAGATCTCTGCGCCTGCAGGCATCTTCTTTTCCGGAACCATCAGAGAGAGGTTGCCGTCAGCATCTTCTGCACATAACAGCATACCTTCGGAAAGTACGCCTGCCAGTTTTGCAGGTTTCAGGTTCACCAGGACCATGACTTTCTTTCCTACCATCTCTTCTGCGGTATAGTGTCCTTTGATACCGGATACGATCTGTTTTACCTGGCTGCCGATCTTCACCTGAGAGCACAGCAGTTTTCTGGATTTTTTCACTTCTTCGCAGGCGATGATCTCACCAACCTGGAACTGCATTTTTCCGAAATCATCGAAGGTAATCTCTTCTTTTGCATCGATATCAATTACCGGCTCTTCCGGTACTTCCGTTTTTGCCTGTGCAGCTTTCATAGCTTCCACTTTTTCCAGAATTTCTTTCAGATCCAGACGCTGGAACAGGATCTCCGGTTTGTCTGTTACTTTATTTCCTGACGGATACAGACCGAACTGATCCAGTTCTTCATAAGATCTCTTTTCTCCGTTTAACTGAGCCAGGATCTTTTCTGTGGTTTCCGGCATGAAGGATTCCAGCAGAGAAGCACCGATGGTGATACTTTCTACCAGGTTGTACAGAACTTCTGCCAGACGGTCTTTCTTCTCTTCGTCTTTTGCCAGTGCCCACGGCATGGTCTCGTCAATGTATTTGTTGCAGCGTTTGAACAGGTTGAAGATCTCTGTGATAGAATCCGCCACACGCAGGTCTTCCATCTTGGCAGCTACTTTTGCCTTGGTTCCTGTTACGACTGCTTTCAGATCAGCGTCTACGTTTTCTTCCACACCTGTTTTTGTTACCACACCGTTAAAATATTTGTTGGACATGGAGATGGTACGGTTTACCAGGTTACCCAGGGTGTTGGCCAGATCAGAGTTCAGTCTCTCTACCATCAGCTCCCAGGTGATCACACCGTCGTTTTCAAACGGCATCTCATGCAGAACGAAATAACGGACAGCATCTACACCGAAGAAATCTACCAGATCATCGGCATAGATTACATTTCCTTTGGATTTACTCATCTTGCCATCGCCCTGTAACAGCCACGGATGACCAAATACCTGTTTTGGCAGAGGCAGATCCAGAGCCATCAGGAAGATCGGCCAGTAAATCGTATGGAAACGGATGATATCTTTACCGATCAGATGCAGGTCTGCCGGCCAGTTTTTGTTGAACAGTTCGGAGCTGTTGCCGTCGCAGTCATAGCCGATACCGGTGATGTAGTTGGTCAGCGCATCCAGCCATACGTAAGTTACATGTTTCGGGTCAAAGTCTACCGGAATACCCCAGCTGAAGGAGGTACGGGATACACACAGATCCTGCAGTCCGGGAAGCAGGAAGTTGTTCATCATCTCGTTCTTTCTGGATACCGGCTGAATGAACTTCGGATGCTCGTTAATATATTTGATCAGGCGCGGAGCGTATTTACTCATTTTAAAGAAATATGCTTCTTCTTTTGCCGGTGTACACGGACGTCCGCAGTCCGGACATTTTCCGTCTACCAGCTGAGACTCTGTGAAGAAGGATTCGCACGGGGTACAGTACATTCCTTCGTAATGTCCTTTGTAGATATCTCCCTGATCGTACAGCTTTTTGAAAATCTTCTGTACCTGTTTTTCATGATAATCATCTGTGGTACGGATGAACTTGTCATAAGAAGTGTTCATCAGATCCCAGATTCGCTTGATCTCTGTGGATACGTTGTCTACATATTCCTTCGGTGTGATGCCGGCTTCTTCTGCCTTCAGCTCGATCTTCTGACCATGTTCATCGGTACCGGTCTGGAAAAATACATCGTATCCCTGCTGTCTTTTGAAGCGGGCGATGCTGTCTGCCAGTACGATCTCATAGGTGTTTCCGATATGCGGTTTACCGGATGTGTAGGCGATCGCCGTTGTCATATAAAATTTTTCTTTTGCCATGTTTGGTTCCTCCTTGCTCACGCATACTATGAGAAACACGCTCCGCGAGTTTCTCAAGTTACCGCGGCAGTCGCCAAGGTCTCGTGCAAGCACGGACTTTGGCTCGTTGCTCGCGTAAAAAAACCGCCTTCTTACTGTTTGTAAGAAGACGGATATGATACCGTGTTACCACTTCTCTTCGTCTCTTTCTCACGAAAGAAACCTCGCCAAGTACTGCTGTACTGCTATACTCTGCCGCTATAACAGGCGGATCCTGTCGCAGCCTAACCTTCCGGCTCGGTGCGCCTCTCAGAAGCCATCTTCCATTCACCTTGTCACTTCCCTCTCAGCCTCCGGGAATTCTCTGTAATGACAGTCGTGCATGTACTCTCTTCGTCACGGTGTTTTTGTTTATGACTATAGTTTATCGTAGCATATACGTTTGTATTTGTAAAGTCTGTAAATTTTACTTCTTCAGATATTTTTTCACTTCTTCTGCTGAGCGGTTCAGCACCAGTTCTTCCGGGAAATCCAGCTTGCTCAGGAGTTCTCTTGCCATGTCAAATTCGCCGATCAGTGTATCAAAATGTGCATCGCTGTCCATAACGACCGGTACCTGATATTTTTTGCAGTAGTTTAGCATGATCGTGTCGTTCTCGACCGCGTTGGAACGGCTGCAATCCGGATCCATGGAATGATTGTTCAGTTCCAGGATCTTTCCGTATTCTTTTGCTCCCTGTACCAGCGCTTCATAGTCCACCTCATATCTTCCGTCATCCGGGTGACCGATGATGTTGACACACGGGTTCTTCATCACATTCAGATAGGCCTCCGTGTTCTCCTGACGGCTTCCCGGCTCCATGCACGGAGTATGCAGGCTGGCAATGATGATATCCAGTTTTTCCATCGTCTTCTGCGGAAGATCTACGGTTCCTTTCGCATCCAGAATATTGACCTCAGACCCCAGCACCAGTTCGATGCCGTACAGTTCTCTCGGCACGATCCGCAGATTGTCAAAATAAAACAGATGACAGGTTCCCGGCATCTTCGGTGCATGTTCCGTGATTCCCAACAGCTCCAGCCCTTTATCGGAGGCTGCTTTTGCCATCTCTCTTAACGTGGAGTACGCGTGTCCGCTGACGATTGTATGAGTGTGTAAGTCCAGGACAGAATTGTATTTCATAATGATAATTCCTCTTTTCTCTGTTTGTTGCCACATGATTATAATATCTCTTCTGTGTTTCCTATCTTATCATGTTCCGGTCTTCTCTACAACCTGTCCTGCACACACATTGTCCACATTTACCAAAGTTCGAACTGGATTTTTCCACATTTTACAGGACTCTATTCACATCAGCGTGTTTTCTTTTATTCTGTTGAAAATATGATATCATGATATACTGACATTTAGTTTGCACTTTTTCCCTCATTTCTTTCCTCTTCTATCCAGTCATCTATTGCTTTACATATCTTTATAAATTGCCCTTATTCAATGCACATTGCCATGCCTTTAACCATTTCCTGTATTTCTTCTAATGCCAATCCCGCATATTCTGCAACTTCTTCATATGTCAATCTTCCCATAAGTATCATCCGTTTTGCAGTTTCTTGCTTTATTCTCAGTTCTGCTTTCTGTTCCCCTTCTTTTTCTGCTTTTTTCATCATATCTTCAATTGCCTTGCACATATTAAATAATCTTTCCCTCATTTTTTACTATTTTCTGAAATTCATCCTCTCTCATAGAAGCTTTCACAGAAGCATCTTTTATCGAAAGCATTCCTTCTTTCACAAGTTCGACCAGTACATCAAGTCGTCCCTCACTTTTTCCTTCATTCCTTTCCTCTTCTATCCAGTCATCTATTGCTTTACACATATTAAATTTCTCCTTTCCTGTTTCCATATTCGCTGGCAGTCCTATAATACTTTTCAAAACCAAATTTGCAGAAATATCCAGATCCGGGATTCGTGAACTACCATGTAAATACTCTTTCAGTTTTTCTTTGTCTTTCGAATATTTCACACAGCTCAATATTTCCCGTAAACTGCTCCTGAACTTCCCAAGTTCTTCCTCCGTCAGTCGAGCCGGATTGATCAAATGAATCCGGTAATCCTGAATATATTCCAGCAACGTCTCATCCTGCGGATCCATCATTTCTTTGATCGACATTGGTCCGTCCCATTCGTATGCTCCGAAGTGGATCACAAACGTGATCACCGGGATCAGTTTATCTTCTTTGTAGAAGCCGGACAGATACTCTCCACGGTTGTGTGGTTTTTTCTTTCTCTCTTTCCTGTTCTTTCTTGATGTCTCGTCAACCTGTTTTCCATACTGCAGCGCATCATAGATCATGTTTCTCACCGGCATGGCGTAATGGATATCCGTCTGATTTTCGATACCAAGAATCAGATACGCCGCCCGGTCATCCTGCATAATCACTGCAGATTTCAGAACATCCCGGTATTTCTGGATCGTTTCCGGTTTATCCATATCACGCACGTAACTGTCCGTTTCAAACAGAACACCAAGTTCCGTTGGATCCAGCTCTGTCAGTTTTTCCGGATCTACGATATTCCTTCCGCCATAAATCAGATAGTTACAGGCATCCGCAAATACCGTATTCTGTCTCATATAATTTTTTGTTACTACATCTGTGTTTCCCACATAAAACCTCCTTTTTACGCAGGAGATTTTCTCATGTATATGCTTACTTGTGTATATTGTTCTGCAACTGTTCCACCCTTACAGGCTACAGCTCTCTTTTCTCATATAGAATCAAAAGAATATAACCAGATTCGCAAAACGAATCCTTCTACATACAGACATGCCTCATCTCTCTGCTTTTTTCAATTTTTGATTAAGCATGGAGATATTTCCTGATTTGGAATTTTGATTTTGATAACATTTGATTTTTAGATTTGATTGGAAATTCCCTGAAATGAAATACTATGCTTGCCTTTATCCTAGCACACCTCTCTGTTATTGTCTACCGGCATTTTCTTTTTTCCCATTCCCCGCATAAACTACGAAAAAGCTCTGCTGACATCCGGGAATCTCTCCCTTTTTCGTCTGTCAGCAAAGCCTTTACACTTATTCACAGAATCTCCCGCAGCATCCTGCAGGACATCCGTACATCTTCTTTTGTATTACATTCGATCGTATATGTGCAGTCCTCTCTCCCCTGAAAGTTCTTCAGCACCTCCCGCACCGGGATGGTTCCTTTTCCCAGGCCAAGGTGTTCGTCCCGTTCTCCGTGGTTGTCGTGAACGTGGAGATGGGTGATCTCTCCTGCCAGTTTCTGCGCCCATTCTTCTACCGGATGTGGAGACATGCAGTGGGCGTGACCGATGTCCAGGCACAGGGAAAAGTTTGGTTCCGGGAGCCTCTGTTTGACCTCCAGGATCGGTTCCCATTCCCGGTCGAAGACATTTTCCAGAACGATGGAAATATCTTTTCGATCCGCAAGAAATTCATGAAAAAATTCCTCCATACGTTCCGCCCAGCCGATCAGAAAATAGATGCCCGGATGGTAACAAGTATGGTAGACGATCTTCTTTGCACCCAGTTCCTGTGCCGCCTCGTAGCACTGGATAAACCGCTCCATCGTCACCCGCCGCACCCGGGAATCATATGCAACCGGGTTCAGATCCAGAAACGGACCGTGAAGCGTAAGCTCCCTGGTTCCGATAAATTGTAAACGCTTTCTGTACGTTTTGATATATTCAGAGAGATGATCCAAATTCTCGGAGATGGAAAACTCAATGCTTTCCACCCCCACCTGCAATTCTTCCACCAGTTCTTTCATCTCTTCATCCCGTAGCAGATGACTGACATAAATCATTATGTTCTCCCCCATTCTTTTATCAGAAAATCCCATGTTTGATCTGAATCCGTTCCAGTTTTTCTCCGATCGGCTTTAACAGAATCATCAGAAATATAACATTCGAGATACAGTATACCACAACAACCGGAATCGCAGAGATCAGCGCTGCCCGGTAACCCTCCCAGGTAAAGGATCCGTACCAGCTGATCGCCGTCCAGATATCCATCAGCCAGGAATATGCCATCCCTGCGAAGATTCCATATAAAACCAGCGGAATCCGGTGCCGGAGTGTTTTTCGGAAAATCGGAAGCCCCGGAATCATGGCGATAATTCCCCAGGTCAGCATCTGAAACGGTGTCCAGGGTCCCTGTCCGAAGAAAATATTGGAGATTACCGCGGACAGCGATCCTACCAGAAAACCGGCTTCCGGTCCCATATAAAGCCCGGACAGGATCACGATTGAAATCGTCGGTTTAAAATAAGGAACCGGCGCAAACACACACCGTCCGGTTACCGTCATCGCCGTCATCACCGCCAGCATCACCATCCGGCGGATACTGCCCTCCCGTTTCTCGTAGGCAAAATAGAACGGCAGACAAGCGAACAACGTGATCACAGCCGAGATCAGATTATACCGCCTCTGCCGGAATAAAAGTACACCCATGAAAACGATTCCCGCCACACCAGCCACCAGAAACAGCCAGCCAAATTCCCGTCTTATCGAATAGATTTCCTTCCGTTCTGTCTGCACAGTTCGATCACCTCCTCACAGGTAATAGCATTTTCATACTGCTGCCGCGAGATCCGGTTTGCCGCAGTCGTATAGTAATTGTTGTTACAGAAAAATTCTTCCGGGGTATCCACCGATGTGATCTCATGATCGAAAAACAGCCCGCACCGGTCAGAAACTTCCGCTGCAAATTCCACATCATGCGTAACCATCAGAACCGTGATCCCCTGTCCGCGCAGATCTTTCAGCAGATTTCCCAGCTGCCGCTTCGACCAGGCATCAATCCCCTTCGTAGGCTCATCTAGGAGCAACAGTCTCGGTTCCAGAAGAAGCACCTTGCCGATCGCCGCTCTCTGCTGCTCTCCTCCGCTCAGATCATACGGATGACGCTCCAGAAGATGCGTGATCTCAAGCTGCTGTGCCACCACCTGAATCTTATCTTCCAGCTCTGATTTTTTACATCCCAGAACTTTCGCAAGTTCCTCATAATCTTCCCGCACGGTCATCTTCAGAAATACCGTCTGCGGGTTCTGCGGCAGTGATGCAAGTTTTCGGATATACAGTTCTTTTCCCCTGTACTTCTGCAGTCGTTTTCCAAACACTTCGATTTTTCCGTAATACGGACGGTTCGTGCCGGAGATCACACTTAACAGCGTGGTTTTTCCCGCACCGTTTCCACCGAGGAGGCTTACCACTTCCCCCTCATACAGCGTCAGCGCCACATGGTCCAGCACATCCGGCTCCTCTTTTTCATACCGAAAACAGATGTCTTTCATCCGCATGGCGATCGGTCGGTCTTTTTCTTCTTTTTTCTCCGGCTCCCTCTCCAGTCTGGTAATGGTATTGTTATAATTTTCCTCGATAAAATTTCTGCCATCCCGGACCGTCAGCGGACAGGTCACATCCTCCGCATCCAGTCCCTGGTAGATTCTTACCGCACTTGGCAGTCCCAGAAGCATCCGATGGTTGGGATCGAATTTTTTCAGTTCATGTCCCGCCTGTCTCGGCGACTCCACAAAAAGGAGTTTTCCCTGATCCATCACGGCTACCCGATCTGCCAGTGGAAATACTTCTTCCAACCGATGCTCCGTTAAAAGAATCGTCAGTCCCAGTTCTTTGTTGATCTTTGACAGCGTATGGATAAAGTCCGAAGCTGCAATCGGATCCAGCTGGCTGGTCGGCTCATCCAGGATCAGCAGTTTTGGCTGCATGGAAAGAATCGATGCAAGATTCAGCAATTGTTTCTGACCACCGGACAACTCTGTCGTCTTTTTCCGAAACCAGTCATCGATGCCGAAAAAGCATGCCATCTCTGCCACTCTTCTGCGGATCACCGGTGTCGGTACTCCCATATTTTCCAGACCGAAAGCCAGTTCATGCCAGACTTTGTCCGTCACGATCTGGTTCTCCGGATTCTGTAATACATATCCGATCTCACAGGCAGCTTCCCTCTCTGAGAGTGTGCTCTGTTCCTTTCCGCAGAAGATGATCTCTCCGCTTTTTTCTCCTTCCGGTGCAAGCTCCCGTTTCAAAAGCCGCAGCAGCGTACTTTTTCCACAGCCTGATGCCCCGCACAGCACCATAAACTCTCCCCTCCGGATATCCAGCGATACACCGGAAAGCGCCGGTTTTGGCTCTGTTGTATCCTTCGGCTGCCGTGGATATGTAAAACTCAGATTTTTGACTTCCAGTAATGCCATGACATTTTCCTCTCTCCCTCCACTGCACCCGGCAGTAGTAAAAATAAAAATACCGCTGCATATCCGACGATCGCCACCGGTGTGGTCTGCATCTTTGCTACATACGGATAATAATAAAATGAAAATCCTCCAAGGGCAAAACAGCCGACAATCACTGCAGTAAAGAAAGCCATCACGCCCAGCATAATCCCGTCTCTTCTTCGAAAACGAAAGAGCGAAAAATTCGTTCGTCCCTTCAACCCATATCCTCTCGCCTTCATGGCATCCGCGGTATCCACAGCATTTTCCATCGACCAGGTCAGCAGGGAATCAAAGACCCGGAAACTTCCGCCCGCCTTGTCAACCACGGCATCCGTCGCATACAGTCCCATTGATTTCTGTGACTGCCGGATTTTCTTTGACTGAAGCTGAAACAGCGGAATCATTCGAAAAGCCATCGAAAGGATCAGCCCCAGTTTCGGTACCGTCTTGCCAAACAGATACAGAAACTTGTCTGTCGTCAGGATCACGCTGTAACAGCTGCACCACATCAGCACACTGACCAGCATCACAGAACTTACCACTCCGTAGATCAGTGCTTCCAATGTGATCGGATTGTCGTTCATGAAAAACAGAATCGTCTCTCCGTTATGTACATACATCGCATTGATCCCCGCCATGATCACAAACATACCGACGCAGAAAAAAAACTGGGAGAGTGTTTTCCTCCCCCCGTTTAAAAAAGCATAAAACAGAAAAGATCCACACAGCGATGCAAGTGCCAGAAGCGGATGCATACTGATCATCGAAAATACCAGTGCAAGCACATAATAAATAAACAATACTGCCGGATGAAAACTTCCAAATCCCGTCATTCCGCTTCTCCCTCCTTCTCCACTGTCTGCTCTTTATTTGTATCAGATTCTTTTAACTGCTCCATCTGCTTTTTCGCCCTTTCCTGATAATCATCTCCGACATCTTTTCCCAAGTCGCAGGTGTATACCCATTCGATCTTATCTTTATCTTTTAATTTGTATCCACTGCAGCCCTTGCCGGGAAATTTTCCGTTTACTTTATACATCCAGCCGGACAGATCGCCACAGGAAAAATCATACAGATAGTTGATCCCTCTGATCATAACGGTACTGTATACGTTGGTGTCCGGTCCGTTGTATTCCATCTGGATCTGATTGTAGCGGCATGCCCGTTTGAGGATATCAAAAACGGTATCCCCTTTTCGGAGCACGCAGGTCATCTCTTCCAGGATCACGCCATCTTCCGGAACGTATTTTTCATCCTGCAGCTGTTTCTTCAGTTTTTTCCAGTTCTCCGGCTTACGCAGCGTATCACATCGGATGCTGATCGTCACCGTCTCGGAATCCTCCTGGATGTCTTCCATGTGTGTCAGATAATACTCGTCTACCGACTGAATTTTGGTTCCTTTCAGAAAAAGCACAGCCATCAACAGAAGGAACCCGATCATAAGAATATTTTTTTTCATTCTCCGCCTTCGTCCTTACCACTCGTCATCATCTGTATCATCGTCATCCATCACGTCTGCTGCTTTTTTCTTCCTCTTTCCGTCTTTCAAAAGAGCGGCCAGGAAGATCACAACCACAAGTACCACGGCTGCGGCAACGGCAGCCGTCAGATACAGCGCCCGGTTATTTATCGCCTCTTCTACTTCTTCTCCCGATCTTGTATCTGCCTGATCCTCTTCTTTCAGTTCCGGAAGTTTTTCTCCTGCTGCGTTGATCTCATCTTCTGAAACCGTCTCTGCATCCGTCAGGTCAAACAGACGGTTCTGGTCTTCCTTGTAACGGTATACCGCTTCCAGACCATACAGAGCCTGATAACCTGCCATATTGTTTCCGGTGGTTTCTTCCTCGTCTCCGTCCAGTCCGTGGATCATACTGCCATCCGAAAGTGCGAATGCTTTCTGTCCATCCAGCAGGTTGTTGCCATCCTGGATAAAATCTTTGTCTGTGTAGATATCTTTTCCCCAGGAGGCCAGTGCAAGCATCGCCCAGCTGGTACTTTCCGAAGTACGTGCACCATATGTCAGCATACTTCCGTCACTGCTCTGAAGCTTGCTCAGGCAGGCAAACGCCTGCTCTGCCACTTCATCTACGGTAACCGTTTCTTCTTCATTGGTTACGATATTCACAACGGTATACGTCTTGTCCTGTCCCTGATAAGGAGCCAGTGCTGTCAGTGTCATCGAAGTCAGATCGACATCGGAAGGATCGGTCTTTACCAGACCAAAACCTCCGTCTGCCAGCTGTCTTGAGAGCAGTTCACTAATAATCTTATCTCTGGTCCATTCTGCGCCTTCCGGTTCCTGATAGTTTTTTGCATCGATGGTCAGAAGTGCCCAGATATAACCGTTGATTCCCTGATCACCCGGATCTCCCCAGAGACTGTTCCATACGCTGTCCCGGATCAGATTGATCGAATCGCCGTCCGGATCGGTTCCGAAATTTTCCGGATCACCACCACACGCCATGACCGTAAGTGCCATTCTGTGAATGTCGGATAAACGGTATCTGGTTTTACTGTCTTCCAGATCGGCATATACGTTTTCCACTGCATCCTGCAGCCGGCTCAGATAAGCCGCCTGATTCTCTTTCTCTTCTCCCATACGGGCGATGGTAAATGCATACCAGTCACTTCCCGGGCTGCCCGCTCCATCCAGCAGATCTCCGACAAGCAGCTGTTTTTCTCCTTCCGTTCCTGCTTTCCAGGAAACAATGTTATCCTGGATCTGACGGATCTCCTGTGCCTGACTTTTAGCATCTCCGGTTGTCTCTGCTGCGACCGCATACGGTGCCGCCGTGATCCAGACAGCCAGTGCCAGCAAAATGCCGGCGCAGGCTCTCCATAATTTTTTTCCGCAACTTTTCTTCATTCTTTTCTCCTCTTTTTAATAATGTACCTGACTTGCTTTTCTTTTCTTCGAAGCCTGATACAGTGCCACTGCAAATCCGGCTGTCAGGATCACACAGGCTCCGAATACGATCAGAAGAACCAACAGCAGCGTAGTATGTTTTCCTGTTTTTTCTGTCTCCTGGGTATTCTCTGTCTCTTCACTCTGTGCTCCCACATCCAGCTGATCTGCCAGCCAGGACGGAAGACTGGAATCTTCCGTCTCTGCCTGCTCTTCTTCCAGTGCCTCTTCGTTTTCCTCTGTGGCTTTTGCGTCTGTATCCTTCTTCTTTGACTGATTTTTTCCTTTTTTACCTGCTTCTTCCAGCGTCTCTGTATTTTTTGAGGAGGCAGAGGAACCACTTCTCGAACGGCGCAGGCTCTCCAGAGATTCCTGGTTTCCTTTGATACGGTCCGTAGATGTATCTACCGTGGTCTGTGGTTTTTCCATTGCCGCATAAGCCGCTTCTGCACTTTCCAGCGTGGAACGGTTGGTGATCTGTTTCTGTTGCTCCACAGTCAGTGCATCATACGCTGCACGCGCCTGCTGGATCTGAGAGCCACTTGCCTGACTTACCACACCAATTGCATCGATCATCCGAATCACACGATCCACCGCTGCCAGCGAATCATACGCTGCAGCCAGGGCTTCCAGAACATCATAATTCGTCACCAGTTCCTGCTGATCTCCGGTCAGGCTGTTATATACCTGGATCGCTGCCTGGATCGCCGTCTTACTGTCCAGTGTTACATTCTCCACACCGCCGAGTTCCCTGATCTGCTCGATCACCGGCTGAACCACAACCAGATTCTTATATTTCGTGATCGCCTGTTTTAAAACATCGTAATCTTTGACAAGTGCTTTCTGCTGATCGGTAAGTGCATCGTATTGATCCTGAATACCGAAAATCAGCTCTTTCTTGTCCAGTGTCACCTCACCGATTCCGGCGATCGCAGATGCGACCGCGGATGCTTTCATCTGGTTATAGGTTTCCTCTGCCTGCTGGAGAATCTCCGGATGTGCAACCAGCGTCTTCTGTTTGTCCGTCAGACTGTCGTAAGCATTTCTCGCTGTTGCGATTGCTTCCTGGCTGTCCTCCGTTACCGTTCCGATCGCTGCGATCAGTTCATCCACCCGTGCTGCCAGTTCCATATCATCTTCTGTAAAGTTATTTTCTTCTTCCAGACGCGCCCATGCTGCTTCTGCATCTAACAGGATCTGATAGGTACTTACCAGCGCTTTCTGTTCATCCGTCAGACTGTCGTAAGCATTTCTCGCGATCTGAATGGAGATTTTCACATAAGAGGTATAGATGACTTCTCCGATATTCATGATATAACTGTCTACCTGTGTAGCCGCAGCCATGTTGACCTGTTCATAATACTGCCATGCATCCGGGATCTGATCGATCTTTGCTCTTGTCTCATCTCTGTGCCGTTCCACCTCTTCGATGGAATCTGCCAGAAGGATATATTTCTTCGCATTGGCGATCAGTGCCTGGATCTGGCTCTGTTCTTCTTCCCGGTAAACACTCAGATCCACATAATTTTCCAGAACCGCAATCGCCTCATCTTTTGCTTCCTGTAATTTTCTCTCCTGTGTACCCGCTTTTGTCTCTACCTCACCAATGGCTGCCAGCGTCTGTGTCCGGATCGCATCCACCGCTTCCATGCTGTCTGCTTTCCGGATCTGTGCGGCACCGTCCTCAAGGATTGCCTGTACCTTTGTCCAGTTTTCTTCTGTATAATCCGATTCCTGTACCGAATTTTTCAAAGCTGTGATAGATCCCGTCTTAAAATCATCCAGTGTCATCTCCCAGCTCAGCATCGGATAGCCGTTGCGGAAGCCGAGATAATCGTGAATGAAGCAGTTTCCGCCACCGTTCAGGCTGTTCAGGATCTCATCACTCTTCAGTTCTTTCTCACTCAGGAACTTACCGCTCGCTGAGAAATCGCCGGAGCTTCCCACCAGGGTTCTTCCCATGACATCTGCCCGTTTCAGCGCAAACAGATTTTTAAAATCACTGCCGGTGATCTTTCCGAAGACAGCTCCCAGTGCAAGACCGGAATCGTTCAGATTCACAGCGCCGGAAGTGTAGCACCAGCCGAAATCACTCGACGAGGAAAGGATCACACCACACAGTCCACCGGCATAATACAAACCGGAGACATCTGCCGTATTGTAACTGGAATAGCAGACCGGATTTTTTCCTAATGCGCCACCGATCAGTCCGCCGGCTGCGTGTGCACACCAGATCTCTCCGGTATTGCTGCATGCCTCTATCCGGCTTTCGGAAGCGGCGACACCGGCAATACCACCGGTATAATAGGTAAGTCCTCCTCTTCCCTCCGATGCGATTTTCACACTTCCACCGTTGGAACAGTTGCTGATTTTTGCATATTCTGCCTTTCCGGCAATTCCTCCGACACCTGCATCCAGGGTACGGATACCGGTCACACAGATTCTTACATTGCTGTGACAGTTCGTGATTTCCACCCTGTCATTGCTGTCATTTCCGACAATGCGTGCTGCGATACCGGCTACATAGCTGACTCTTCCTCCAACCGGAATATTTCCGGATACCGTCAGATTCTGGATCTTTTGTCCGCTGCCGCCGGTTACTTTTCCAAACAGACCCTCATACGTATCTTCCACATCCAGATACAGTCCGCGGATTGTATGTCCCATACCGTCAAAACTTCCTGCAAACGGGCGTGCATCCGATTTTCCGATCGGTGTCCAGTTCTTTCCGCCGAGGCTGATATCATTCACCAGTTCCGCACACAGATCTTTCTGTCCCTGGTTGACCTGTTCGGCAAACCAGGCAAGTTCACTTCCGCTGGTGATCTGGAACACACCGTTTTCGTTTGTCTTCGGTTCTGTCTTTGAGACTCCGTCCCAGGCACCCGCCTCCGGAATCTGATCGATCACTGCATCAATGTCCTCTTTCGCCTGCTCCAGAAGGCTATTCACTTCTGCTACCGTTTCCGCCTTTGCGATCGCATCCAGTGCCTTGTCCCTCACCAGTTTGATCTTGTGCATCCAGACGACATCATAGCTTTCTGTCGCCCGGTAATTGGTCAGTGTCTCTGTTGCATTTGCCCGGACTTCTTCCAGTTTCTTATCTGCCGTAAAGGATGCCAGCTGTTCTTCCAGCGCATCTTTTCCGTCACGCACCATGGTTCGTACTTCCTCTTCAGAAGTCGCTGTCTCCAGTTTTTTCTTCCAGGTGGTCAGGACATTTTCCATCTCTGCTTTCTGTCTGTCCGTCAGTTCCGGGTTCTCTTTTAACAGTCTCTTATTGTACTCTTCCAGAGCAATTACACCGTTATCGATGGCTTCTGCCAGTTCCGTGTCCTGTCCGACGCCCGGTTTGACCGCTTTCAGTTTTTCCCTTGCCTCTTCCATGACCGCATCCAGTTCTTCTTCGGAAGTGATCGTTCCGAGTTTTTCTTTATACGTTTTCACAAGAGACTCGATCTGGGTGTAATTTTTTCCATATTTCTTCTTGTTATTTTCCGAGATCCAGCTGTTGAGTTCCAGCTGTGCTTCATCCACTTTGTCCAGAATGTCCGACGGCAGTCCCTGCCATACCAGTTTCGGATAACCCTGATTGTCTGTATCGTATGCATTGGACATGGTAAATGCATTGCCCAGTTTTTCCAGAAGCGTTACGCTCTTCATCTCATCCGAAGAAACCGTCCGCGCCTCCCCGAGGATCTTGACTGCCCGGTTATTCGTTGCTCCTACCACGTTCGGACCGTACAGACCGGAAGTGATTCCATAGACCGTTCCGTAACAGCCGCTCAGCAGATATCCGATGACTGCACCGTTTCGTGACACACCGGGTGTGATGGCTACCGAATAGGCTCTCTCGATCACCGGCATCGGCGGAAGCGCTTCCTGTTTCCAGTTTTCATATCCCGCTTCTCCGACGATTCCGCCCATCTCGCTTCCGGCTGTGGTTCCGTATCCGCTGACCGTTCCCAGGTTGTAGACATCATAGATGCCACACTCTTTCGCGCTTCCGTTGCTGTACATACCGGTGGTGGAGATCCTTCCGGCAACTCCTCCGATAATGGAATTTCCTTTTACCGCTCCGTAATTGGCGGATGCCGTAATCTCCGCACCGCTTTTTACCGCACCGGCGATTCCTCCCACACAGTAATATCCCTGCACCGTCACGTGGTTCAGCGAAGTCGTAACCTGTGCGCTTGCCCCCGAAAGAAGTCCGACGATTCCTCCGATGTGGTTCTGTGCGATCACAATCGTTGTGGACAGTTTTCCGTAGTTTTCACACCGTGAGATCACACCCTCACAGATGCCGGCGATTCCTCCGGCATTTCGGTAAAGGGCATCGCCGTCCATCGTCGTTCTGGTATAGTTGACACAGTTTACAATCGTTCCGTTTTTCAGATATCCAGCTACGCCGCCGCTTCCGGTGTAAAACTGGTCGTTTCTTCCGTCACTGTCATAGCTTCCATATCCATGAAATACTTTTCCGAGAACGGTCAGATTGCGGACACTTCCGCCATCGATCACACCAAACAGACCGGCGTAACGGCGGTCCGGATCCTCCTTGCTGATCTGTGCATTCATATACACCACTTTCTGTCCGTTACCGTCAAAGTTTCCACGGTACGGATGGTCCGTCGTATCACCGATGATCACCCATTTGTACGAAGTGTTGTAACGGTTCAGATAAATATAATTGGTCAGCTTTGCGTTGATCGATCCGTTTCCGCTGTTTACCTGATCCGCAAACCAGGCAAGTTCGGCTCCATTTCCGATCAGGTAGGTACCATCTTCATCCATCTGGGGGATTTCCCGGCTGACACCATCCCATGCCTGTTCTACCGCAGCCGCCTGTACTTCATCCGGAAGCAGAGGAAATGAGGTGATCGTTACGACAACCATCAACAGCACTGCCAGTATACGCATTCCTTTTCGTTTTCTTTGTGTATTCTTCTCTTCTCTGTTCATATCTTCCTCCTGCCTGCTGTTTCCCTTACAGAAAATAAATATATTTTAACTGCATTTTCTGTATCCAGGTTCCGTTGGCATAGATTCTTTTCCAGATCTTTTCCTTGAATTCCATCATTTCCTGTTTCTGTTCTTCCGTCAGACTGTTCCGGCTGTAGACCGCTTCCTGACGGATATCTACGATCCGGTGATATTCTTTTCCTGTCTCCTCATCAAACATCTTTGTAATCTGCTTTTCATAACGATACAAAGAGGTATTGCGGATCTTCAACCCTGCCGCCGACAGAATATTCATCGTATACTCATACATCGAACAGATCGCTTCCCGCGGATCCTCTGAGGTGAATCGTTTCTTCAACTGTCTGCTCTTTCTTCTCTGAACCAGGATCCAGATCAAAAATACCAGCATCGTCAGAAGCAGTAACACGATTCCGATGATCAGAAGCACGATCAGCACCTGGATCCAGTCGATCATATGATCCGGCTCCTCGTCCTGTTCTTCCTCCTGCTCCTGTTCCTCGTCCTGCTGATTCTGATTCTGGGAACCTCCACCGGAAAGTCCGCTGATATCCTGATACTCATCTGCCCGATTCATAATATCCAGATAAGAAGGTGTCGTCTCAAACGGCAGCCAGCCCACACCGTCCTGATAATATTCCACCCAGGCATGTGCATGGGTGTCATCCAGTGTATACGGTTCTCCCGCCGTCATGGCTTCAGCATCCTGCGGTGTTACCAGATATCCTTCCACATATCTTGCCGGGATTCCATAATAGCGGAACATCATCGTCGCCGCACTGGCGAAATGCACGGAATATCCTTTTTTTGAAATTTCCAGAAATTCATAGATAAAGTCTGCTCCGTTCCACGTTTCGTCCAGTTTGTCACTGTCCGTGTATTCTGTGGTCAGAAGATACAGGATGTTCTGTTTTGCTTCCGCATAATCCGCATGCTTTTCCCCGTCTTTTCTCTCATAGCTTCCAAGGAGGGAAGCACATTCTCTCTGCATCTGATCCGGCATATCCAGATAATTGTCATAGGCAAATGCATTATAATACTCTTCCAGCTTCTGATAATCCTTCCCCGCAGCACCCAGATGCTCCGTGTCCAGAAGCGCTGCCGTATAGGACGGATATTTTGTGATCAGTGCCGGATACGCCTGATAGGTATACGTTCTTTCTCCCCGGATTTCTCCGTTCAGGATCCCGCAGTCCCCGATCTTCTGTGTATCCAGAAGATTCTGTACTGCATCACCGGTCGGATCAGCCAGTTCGTATGGTGTATAACAGTAGTGGGAATTTCCCGCCACATTTTCAACAGTAATTGTATTTTTATCCGCTGCTGCCACCTCAGCATCCAGGGCTGTAGCGGCTTTTCCGAGGATCTCCTGTCCGTAAAAATCATCCTGATGCAGCCAGTAGAACAGATCTCTGCTCTCCCAGAGTTTTGCGCTGTCCTCTCCTTCCCAGCCGTCATCCGTGTAGACACTTCCGGTAAATCCGCGAAGGTAGTAGGACTGCGGCTGACTCATCGTGATTTTCAGCACTTCTTTCTTTTCCGGTTCAAACGAAGAAAGATTCTGAAACTGTCCATCCGGAAGGATCTTACTGCTTCCTTTATATCGGTAATCTTCCACTTTCTGTACGAGCGCTTCTTTCCACTGTGAAAGAACCGTTCCGTCCTGTGGAAGCACGTTTTCTGCCAGTACATAACCGCCGGTCAGCAGGATGCCGCCAAGAACAGCGACTCCAACGATCATTTCCACCGTTGCCAGTCTCTGTGTTCCAGCCGTTACCCTCTCCGCATGTCCCCGGATCCAGACTGCCAGAAAACAGAAAAAGGAACAGAGGAATCCGGTAAGACCGGGACCGACTCCTGTGATCATCTGAAGCAGAACCAATCCCGCCATCTGAATCCCCAGAAACATCCGGTTTCCTTTTTCTACCAGATAACCGGCTCCCGGCACCACCAGAAACAGGAGCCAGCCGATCGCCCCGTAAAGAGCCGGTACTTTCATACTGTCCGTTACGGCAACTCCATAAGAGGGAAGCAGATACGGAAACCGTCTTCCCAGTGCATCGATCGCACTGTTGCAGATCTGATGCATGCCTCCCAGCCACAATTTCTGTCCGATCGCTGCTGTCAGTACAAGGAGCACACCCCATACCAGAAAAAGGATCCATTTTTTACTTTTTCCAACCTCTGCTGCCAATTTCCACAAAACCGTGATCCCAGCCGCCAGTAACAGAACGATTCCTGTATTCACCGACAGGTTCAGCGCGGAAACCAGCCAGATCGTCAGCCCCGCCAGGTACATCCAGATAAAGCACAGATCCACGACAAATGCCGTCACCTGATTCTTTTTCCCCTGCGCTGCCGGATAAGGCTGCAACACAAATGCCTGTGTTTTCTCATTATTTTTCATGTTTTTCATGCCCCTAACTTAGATCTCAAGATAAGCGATCGCTTCCGACAGGTTGTCCGGTCCTCCTCCGACCATCGCAACACCGTCCTGCTGATCATATCCGGCAATTTCCGAACCACAGATCACTTCGGTAACGATACACTGGCTTGCCAGTCCGCCAAGGCTGTCTTCATGCCCCGGAGTGAACACTACCATATGGGCAAATTCCAGCTGTTCCCGATTTTCCATATAATGCTCTGCCACCGTCATCCGGTCTTCTCCGGGAACTGCTCCCAGAAGTTCCGGAAGCACCAGATTCAGATCTTCCTCCGTCTCTACTTCCACACAGGAGAACGTATTTTCTTCATGGTTCTGCCATCCGATACTGTGTACCACCTGCTGGCTGGCAAGTTCCTGTGATACCGAGAGCAGTGCCTCCGCCAGCGCATCCATACAGTCCGGATCCGGTTTGTCCTGTGCGTATCCGGTTTCCAGCAACAGCAGGATCGTGTTCTGGATCGGAAGACCGTAGTCCCTTACCATCAGATTGTCAAACTTCTCCGTCAGTTTCCAGTGGATCTGACGGATCCGGTCACCCGGCTGGTATTCCCGGATCGCAAAGGTTTCCGACGGATCATATCCCGCCTTTTTCATGGAATACTCATCGCTGTCCATATTGGTACTTTCCCCGTAGGCAATCTGTGTTTCCATCGGAAATATATTGGGTGCGATCATACCGACTGCCATCGCCTCTCCCCGGAAAGAAAGCCGGGAACGGAACAGACCGAACAGATCGTACCATACCATGGATTTCAGTGAGATTCTCACCTTACCCGTATGTCTGCTTTTTAACTGAAATTCCGTATCCACCCCGGATCTTGCCGGAGCTGCCACAGGAATATTGGTATACTCTTTCTCACCGGTCAGCAGATTCTCACAGCAGACCCTGCACCGCAGACGATCCGCCGGAAGAAAACTGCGGTTCTTTACCAGCAGCTTTCCTGTCACTGCCTTTCCTTTCTCCCCGTAAGCTGCCAGTGTCAGCTGCACATCCATCTTTCCCCGGACAGCAAAAAGCGTGATTCCCGACAGCAGCGGCAATACGATTGAAACTGCCAGCAACAGATATCCTGTCACTCCATCTGTCACGAAGCAGAAGATCACCGCCAGAACCAGCCACAAACCCCATATTACTCTGGACTTTTTCATAGGCTCCTCCTGTTACCGTCCACTGTCCGGAGATTTCGTGCGTTTCATTACATTTTTCAGAATATCCTCCGCGGACAGTTCCGCCACTCTCGCCTTCGGATTCAGGATGATTCGATGTGCACACACATCGATAAATACCTTCTGTACATCTTCCGGTGTCACATAATTTCTTCCATCCAGATAGGCATGTGCTTTCGCCATCCGCACGATCGCCAGCGCACCTCGCGGGCTGACACCCAGACGGATCATCTCATCTTCTCTTGTCGCCATCGCCAGAGAGGTGACATATTCCAGAATCGCATCTTCCACATGGATATCCTTTACCTCCTGCTGCATGGCAATAATATCTTCCCCGCCGATCACTTTCTGAATCTGATCCAGCGGATTCACTTTCTGACGGTCACGCAGAATATCTACCTGGCTCTTAAAGTCCGGATATCCCATCTGCAAACGAATCATAAAACGGTCTAACTGCGCCTGTGGAAGCAGCTGCGTACCTGCCGATCCCACCGGGTTCTGTGTGGCGATAACCACAAAAGGCTTCGGAAGCGGATGGGTGACACCATCTACGGTCACCTGACCTTCCTCCATGACCTCCAGAAGTGCCGACTGGGTTTTACTCGAAGTACGGTTGATCTCATCTGCCAGCAGCAGATTCGTCATAACCACACCCGGCTTATAGTCAAATCCACCGGTCGCCTTGTTGTACACCGAGAATCCAACGATATCCGACGGCACAACATCCGGCGTAAACTGCATACGCTGATACTGCACGCCCATAACCACCGAGCAGGTAACCGCCAGTGTGGTTTTTCCGACACCCGGTACATCATCCAGCAGAATGTGTCCCTCTGATAAAATCGCCATCAGCACACGTTCCACGACTTCTCTTTTTCCGATAATAACCTTTTCAATTTCATTGATGACTGCATCTGTTCTGTTGTTCATCTTTTTCCTCCTGTATTTCCTTTATCCATAAATACTTGTACTCGGATCCACGCCGATATCTTTTCCCACACTCAGTGTATAAATCAGATGAATCTCATCTCCGTCACGGATCGCTCTGGTTCCCATAGTCTGTGCGATGTAATAATGGTTCAGTGTGACCATCCATCCGGAACCAGCCGTAAAATCTTTTTCTCCGAGACTGTCATTGCTCTTCGGTCCTTCCGCCAGATCATATCCCAGCATATCCAGCAGCGACCGCTCATCATCTGCTATATTCCATCCGTTGTTAATTCCCGGTTTCTGTATATGACGCAGGAAATAACTGTCCGAATCTGCCACTCCGTCATGAATGGTCGTATATCCGTAAGCTGCCAGCCGGTCTTCCACGATCTGTGCCACCGTCTGGTCTGCGGTCGTAGTGACCGTCTCGTCGATCATGGTTCCCAGTCCGATAACTTCCGCCGATACGATCACACGGACTCTCGCCTCTTCTTTTACCGGGTTCAGTGTTACGGTGTATGTCTTTTCCGCCGTATATCCTTCATTATCCACCGCCCGGATAACAACCGTATTCTCTCCCTCGGTCAGATACAGGTTGTATTCGTAAGTGCCATCCTGTTCCCGGCTGTGATAGTCCAGATATTCTCCGTTCAGATACAGCTGGAAATTCTGATTGGCTTTCAGTTCGTTGCCGTTATAGTCAAACACTTTGACCGGAACGATAAACAGTGCTGCATGGACCGTCTCATTCGTAATATTTGCACGGATCACCGGCGCTTTCTTCTGATTTTCCTCCGGATCCAGAACACGCTCGTAGTTCACCGACCAGGTATACCACTGGGATTCACCGTCAGAATCCGTACAGTACACCCGGATATTATTGGACTGGGAGGCATCCAGTGTAATATTGATATATCCGTCCGCACCTGCCTGATCCGTCACATCCAGTGTTCCGTAACGGTTCGTCACCTGGATCTTATCAATACGCTCATCTCCGGTCACCGTGGAACAACGGATCCGGAAAGAAAAATCCGCCGATGTTGACGCATATTTAAACGTTGTAACCCCTTTGAACACCTTATCCCCGATTCCCGGATTGTTGGATATCTTTTCTGTCTTTGCAGAACTTTCAAAACTGACCATAAACTGATCGACTTTATAATTCACGGTAAAGGAGACGGTCCTCTGACTGTTTCCTCCTTCTCCCGCGGTCACCTTCACCTGGTTGTTTCCCAGGGTAAGTTTCATCCGGTAAATTCCGTCGGAATCTGCTTTCTGTGTCTTGTTGTTCAGACGCACCCGGACACTCACATCGCTGATGGTTCCGCCGGAAGCCTTTCTCGCTCTCACCTGGATCCACAGACTGTCCTGCATGACCGTCAGCTGATCCTGGTCGTAGATGTATGCACCGGATCTCGCATTTTTTACTTCCAGCTGTACATCATGATCCGGGAAATAATAGATCGTGTAAACTTTTGTGGATGCATCGATCTGATTGTATTTTCCGTCACGGAAACGCACGGTGACAGACACCGTATTCGCTCCCTCTTTTAAGGTCAGGCTGTCATGGCTTTTACAGATCCGGCTGCTGCCATTCTGTGTGACCGTCATACTTACCAGTGTCAGCTGTTTTCCTTTTTCTGTCAAAGTGATCGTAAACGGATACTCCGGATCCGTCACTTCATCGCCATCTTTCAGGCTGGTGGTAAATAATGCCTCGGACTGGGACGGATTCAGTGTGGTCTGCTGTCCACCGTCCGAAGGAATTTTGTTGCCGCCGTTGTTGTCCGGATTTCCATTTCCGTTATTCTTGTCACCATCGGATCCCTGACCGCCGTTTTCATCCGAACCGGAGCCATTGTTTCCGCTTCCCGGGTTTTTCTGGATCAGATTCAGAAGGCTGTCCGATACATTCAGCTGGGAATCTGTGTTTGCAGATGTACTGGTTGTATCCTGCGCGGTCTGCTGCTCATTTTCCTGTTGCTGCACATCCTGCTGCTGTTCTTCCTCGCTCTGTTTCTGATCTTCCTGTGTTTCTTCCTGTTCCTGCTCCTCTTCTTCCTGCTGTTCCTCTTCCTGTTGTGCCTGGTTTTCCGAACCGCCGGAGCTGATGTTGGCATTCTCCACACTTGCCAGTTTTTCCTTATCCATGGCAAGTGTGGACGATGTCAAATACATATGAGAAGCATCGGCGGTGGTATTTTCCATCGGATTTTCCGGATCTGCCTTTCCGAATCCAAACAGCAGTATAAAAAAGAAGACTGCCAGTCCCAGACCTGCCAGTGCACCCGCTGCTTTCTTTCTGTTTTCTTTTCTTCTATCCGGTTTTTTCATGAAATTTTACCCTGCCTCTTTTTACAAGATGAGGTTTGCCCCGAAGATACCTTCGGAGCAAACCTTCTCTGTTTTCTGATACTCTCTTTTTATAAGTTACTGTTACCTTAACGGTTTACTTTACGACGTCTCATAACCATTACGCCGCAGATCACAAGAATACCTGCAGAAGCTGCAACTGCTGCAACCATTCCTGCTACATTGGTGGAATCACCGGTTTTTACTGCTGTAGAACCTGTGGAAGTTCCGCTGGTTGTCTTGCTTCCTATAGAAGTTGTTCCGGTTGTTGTGTTGTTTTTATTTCCACTTGTTGCTCCTGGTGTTGCGGTTGGAGTAGGTGTTGTAGTAGCTGTCAGTTTTGCGATTGTAGCTGTTTCTTTTGTTCCACAAACGCTGCAGACTCTCTCTTTGCTTCCTTCTTTATCTTTGGTTGCTGCGGTTACTACTTTCCATCCGTCTTTGTCTGTATCTTTGTCTGTTTTCCAGGTATGTGCCAGTTTTGCGATTTCTTCTGTCTTCACAACTTCACCGCATACGGTACAACGCTGTTCTTTGCTTCCTTTTTCTGTACAGGTTGCTTCTTTTGTTACTTTCCAGTCACCTGCTTTATGTCCCAGTGCTGCGATCTCTTCTGTTTTGATCACTTCACCACATACGGAACACAGCTGATTCTTGCTTCCTTTTTCTGTACAGGTTGCTTCTTTTGTTACTTTCCAGTCACCTGCTGTGTGTCCCAGTGCCGGAATCTCTTCTGTTCCCAGATCAGCGCCACACTCGCCACATTTTACGGATTTGGTTCCTTTTTCTGTACAGGTTGGCTCTTTGGTTACGGTCTCAACCCGTTTATCTGTTGGATGATTGATCGTAATTTTGGAAGTCAGGTTTACTGTATCTGTCTTGATCGCATTGGTTGTGTAGTACAGATCTTTAATATTTAAAGTTACCGGTGTCGGAGAGCATTTTAATACTTCAAATTTTAAAATGATAGTTCCGCTTGTGCTGGTTTCTGTTGACACATAGGAGAAGTTTCCTCCTGCTGTGGAAGTCAGTCCGGCTGGCATTCCTCTGAACTCTGTTCCGACAAATTTCAGAACGGTGTCATCATAATAAGATACATTATTCTTATTATCTCTCAGTTTTCCCAGCAGACTGTTGGTTGGTGTATCTGTGGTAAATGTAATTGGTACTTCAATGGTATCTCCTACATTTCCGGTGACATCTGCCACACTGCTGTTTACAACGTATGTATTAGACGCTGCTTTTACTTCCTGTGCTCCGCCTGCTACAGCCATTACTGTTACAGCCATTGCTGCTGCACCTAATAAGGACAGCAATTTCTTTCTGATTTTCATATCCATTCTCCTTTTATTATTTATTTGGATGAACATAGTCTTTGCTATGGATCCTGCCTGTTATAAAGTGCCTTCTGTTAATTTTTCCAGAAGCAGTGTAACATCGACCATATCTACAACTCCGTCACCATTCAGATCGGTAACATCAGCATCCAGACCTTTTTCTGAAGTCAGATCTGACATGATGTTTGTGACGTCGATCATATCAATGCTTCCATCATTGTTGGCATCACCTTTAAGAGCAATTTCTTTTGTATCTAACAGTTCACCACATACACTGCAGCGTTCCTCTTTTGATCCTTTTTCTGTAAATGTAGATGCTTTCACAACTTTCCATTCACCTTTATGACCAAGTGCAGGAATCTCTTCTGTTTTTACAACTTCACCGCACACGGTACAACGCTGTTCTTTGCTTCCGGCTTCTGTACAGGTCGCTTCTTTGGTTACTTTCCAGTCGCCTGCTTTATGTCCCAGTGCTGCAATTTCCTCTGTCTTTACAACTTCACCACACACGGTACAACGCTGTTCTTTGCTTCCGGCTTCTGTACAGGTCGCTTCTTTGGTTACTTTCCAGTCGCCTGCTTTATGTCCCAGTGCTGCAATTTCCTGTTCTTCCAGAACCCCGCCGCAAACTTTACATCTGATCTCTTTGGTTCCTTTTTCCGTACAGGTAGGCTTTTTCGTTACAACCTCTTCCTTCTGATCTTCCGGATGCGCAATTGTCACGGTAGAAGTAAGTGTTACAGATTCTGACCGGATCGCATTGGTTGTGTAGTACAGATCCTTAATTGTTACAGTTACCGGTTTTGCGGAGCATTTCAGTACTTCAAATTTCAGAATGATTGTTCCGCTTGTGCTGGTTGTTGTTGATACGTAAGAGAAGTTTCCTCCTGCCGTAGAAGTCAGTCCGGCTGGCATTCCTCTGAACTCTGTTCCGACAAATTTCAGAACCGTATCATCATAATAAGACACATTATTCTTATTATCTCTCAGTTTTCCCAGCAGACTGTTGGTCGGTGTATCTGTGGTAAATGTAATTGGTATTTCGATGGTATCGCCTACATTTCCACTGACATCTGCCACGCTGCTGTTTACCTTGTAAGTTTCAGCCGCCTGTACATGTTCCCCGCCTGCAGCTGTAAAAATTACGGTTGCTCCCATAACAACTGCACTGAACAGTGATAAAATCTTTCTTTTAATTCCCATGTTTTTCCTCCTTCCATCATTACCCTTAAATTTTATTCTACTTTGTAACCGTGTTCAGAAGTATCAACACATCCCGCATATCAACGATACCATCTTCATTGAAATCTGCAATTTCTGTATCCACACTCCTGCCGGCAGTTACCTCATTCAATATCTGAACCACATCCACAAGATCTATGATTCCATCCCTGTTGATGTCGCCCTTATCCGAATCACCCGGATCTACAGGTGTATTGCTGTCACTGTACTCCGGTATATCCACCTGAATACCATTGCTGAACCGCTGGGAATATGCCATTTCATAAAGGTACATAACACCTTCTCCGGTACGAAGTCCATCCAGTTCTACTGTCTGCTCCCCTTTCCGGATCGCGATTCGTTTTCCATTGGTTTTCATCTCGTTTGCAGTCGGAATCTTATTGGAATCCTCCTTGTCTGCAAACAGGTAATACAGATATCCATCCATATTCGCAGTGATCCGGATCTTTGCGCTGTTCTTCTCCCGTGTCACCACGGCATCGGTTCCTGCCGTGATCTTCGGTGCCGCATTGTCCCGGAAAAGTTTCAGCGTATAATCTTTTGTGGTTTTTCCGTCTTCTGCCGTTACTTCTATATTGATCAGCGCCGGTTTGTTCTCTGAACTCGGTCGAACCTTATATCTGGCTCTGACCTGGTCATCAAAGACTGCCGTAGCCGCTTCGATCTCGTCACCGGCGTTGTAGCCATTCACTCCGGAAACCACCGTAACTTTGACAGTCGCCTTACTGTCACTGGCAATCGGCCATACATAGTACGGTTCTCTGTCCTTTCCATCGCCGTACAGAGAAGAATTGTATTCCAGCACATCTTTTTGAAATGCCGGTTCCAGTTCCATCTCCATGACATAGACGATAGAGGAAAAACTCACCTGCAGGGTTCCCAGTGTCGCATCCGAACTTTTGGTCCGGATCTGAAAACTGTACTGCCTTGTCTGTCCGTCTTTGCTGAGTACAACTTCCACCTCTGCCCTGCCATCCTGCAACGCCACTTTCCGGCTGGCGCCTTCCTGTCCGTTTACTGTCACCGTCACACCGTCTGCCACCTGAAAATTCATCGTGATTTCCGATATTCCGGCTTCCAGCACCACCGTATGGTTCTGCGCCTGACCGTCAAAAGCACCACCATTGTCGATCACCGGGCTGCCCTCGGCGATTTTTACCTCTTCCAGATATAACGCGGAGGATTTGATCGCGTACATCCAGCCCGATTCATAACGCACATACAGATTTCCTCTGCTGTCCGTCAGGATCGTACCGCTTCCGCTGCCGTTTACCTCCGTTTGCTGATAGAACAATCCGCTTCCCTCTCCAGGCTGCGTCAGTCCTGCTTTGTCTTTCAGCAGATAGATGCCTCCGTTGGAACTGTCCGTAGTAAAATACACATAAACATAACCGTCTTCTTTTGCATAAGCCGTCGTCAGTGTCGGAGTTCCTTTCGGGCATCCGTCAATCGCCATCTGATAAGCCAGCGTCATATTGCCATCCGCATCCACCTGAATCACATTCAGATGATATGGATTATGTACTGTACCATACCGGTCTTTTCCGGCACTTCCCACATAGATTCTTCCTTCATAGATCACCGGCGTACCGAAGATTGTTCCATCAATGGAAAGAACCTGTGCATGTTCCGTATCGATGGTTCCATCTTCCGCCAGCGGATAGGAACACAGATAACCGTTCTCCGTCGCAAAATAAAGTCTTCCCTGATCCTGGCAGATCGCAGTCGATGCAATGCCCGTCTCATCCGGAAGTTTTACGGTCTGTACCGTCTGCCCGGTCTTTTTGTTCAGGCAATACAGATTGCCGGAACGACCGCAGGCATACAGATACGTTTCTCCGGTATAAACACCGGTCCGGTAATATCCGCCGCTGTCGTATTTTCTCCAGACAGCTGTTTTTTCTTCCTCTGTCTGCTCCGGATCTTCATCTCCGGCAAACAGGCAGACCAGATTACCGTCTGCAAATCCCGCATACAAATAACCGGAATCATATCGCAGTGCGGTTGCGGTATTGCCGCCGATAATGTCCGTGTAGAGCCATAACGATTTCAGTGTCTTCGCATTAAACGCCTGGATTCTTCCGTTTGTCAGCGGAACGAAAATCATTCCTGCCGCATACAGCGGCTTGGTAAATGCACTGTTTCCCTTGTCCCGCATCTTCACTTTGGTAAGTGTCTCGCCGGTAACAGGATCCAGATATAACAACTCATTTCCCTGAAAACAGCAGATCTTTCCATCCACAAGGATTCCGTCGCTGATACTGTTGGTATAATTACCGAATGTACCATACTGCTGTTTCCACAAGACCTCTGCACTGGAAAGGGATCCCGGCATCGGAGCATCCACGATATTCAGATTATCGTCGGTTTTCCAGTAGCCGCCCCATTCCGCATCCACATCTTCCTGCTGATCACCGGAACTCTGTTTCAGGGTGATTTTTTTCTCTTCATCCGCCGACACTTGAAACTGACCGGATTCCGTCTGATAACCCGGAGCCGATACGGTGTAAGAATAGGTCTGCCCTTTGATCAACTCATACCTGCCGTTCTTCGGATCCACCTGTACTTTGTCCGCATCATAGACAGCAACCACCGCGTCTTCCGGATCTGTTGCTATGGACACATAACAGATCGTATCCACATACACCGTCAGTATATAACTGTACGGAGAAGCAACTTCTCCGTCACCCGCCTGCATGACCACCTTCATGGTTCCCTCTGTCAGAGGTAAGGTATAACTGCCCTGCTCTGCCGGTTCTCCGTTTACGGTAAGAACCGTGCTGGTTTTTTCTGCACCTTTGAGCTGCATCTGTAAATATTTCCTGCTGGACGGCACATGCACCGAATATTCATACACTGTTTTTTTGAAAGTCGGTGTATAGGCAACTTCCCCGCCTTCATCATCGGTGATCTGAAGACTGCCAAGATAGGTACCTCTTACCACATGGATCTTATGAACTTCTGTATAGCTGCCTTCGGTAACCTCCAGTGTCAGTTCCACAGGCTGAATATTATATGCTTTCAGAAGTCGTCCTGCACTGCTGGTCAGTGAAGTTACTTCATCCGTCGGCAGATCCACCGAAACCTCTTCTCCGGAAGTGATATCTGTGAATTTTGCTGTAATCTGCGCATCCTGCACATCATCCCGAAGCTGTGGTCTTACATAAACTACATTTGTACTTTCCGGCACCCTTAAGGTATACTCCCGAACCCCTTCCTCTGCTTCCGTCAGCTCATAACGGTTGCTTCCGGAACTGTTCTGCATGAAGATCATACTCTCCAGCATAGCCTCCTGTACCGTAACCAGTACCCGGCAGGAGGCTATATACTCCCCTGCCGCTACTGTAATTACTGCAGTTCCTCCTTCTCCTTCCGGAGCCGTGACCACCGCGGTTGTTCCTTCTCCGGTAACCTGCACCACATCGGTATCATCCGATGACCAGGTGATTTCCGGCTGTTCCGTCGTATTCTCAGGAAGTAACGTGGCTGTCAGATTCTGTTGTTGTCCAGTCTTCATTACCAGACTGGAAGCGCTCAGCCGGATACCTTCCAGAGGAACCGTTTCATCTTCCTGTTCCTCCGGTATGGTATTATCAGCTGTTTTTCCATCAGCATCTGATGTTTCTTCCTGCACTACAGTTTCTGTTTCCGCTTCCGCGTAAGCAGTCTGTGGAAAGGAAACTGAAACTGTAAGAATCCATGCCAGGAACCACGCGAGTTTTTTTTGTATTTTCTTCTTCGTCACCCCAGTCTCCTTCCTGTCATTATTTTTCTGTCAGCTGCTCCATCAGTAAGGTAACATCTACCATATCAACCTCACCATCTCCGTTAATATCTCCGAGATCCGGGCTGACGGTTTCTCCTGCTGTCAGTTTTTCGAGCAGCTGGGTGACATCGATCATATCAATCTCCCCGTCATTATTCATATCACCTTTGATCTGGACTGCTTTCAGGTCCACACTCTTTACAGAAGATACCGTTCCGTCTTCCTGTTTCAGAATCATGTAAACAGTATAACCGTTTCTTGTCAGATCCGTAATATCCAGTGTATTTTCACCGGCTGTCGCTTTTACGTTCTTACCATCTTTCTGAATCGTATCGGCATCCGGAACTTTCGCATCTGCTTTCTGTGCCAGATAATATAAGGTTCCTTCTTTATTGGCATTTACTGTAACCTTGGCACTGTTTTCTGTACGATCCTGTACCGGATTCTCACCCAGTGTCAGTATCGGCAGTGCATTATTGGTACATAAAGTCACCAGATAGCTTCTGCTCTGTTTACCATCTTCTGATGTTACTGTAAATTTTACGGTAGCGGATACCTGTGCTCCTACACTGTTATCCACATACGGAACTACCGCATAGGTTTCTCCCTTAAAAATTTTCGTTTGTACTTCTTTTCCTTCCGGTAAATAATTACCATTTCCGTCACCAACACCTTTGACAGCCGTTACCTTGACTGTGTCCGTTTCATTTGCTTTCGAAAAATAAACATATGTTTCCCATATTCCATAAGAACTTGAATCGTCAATATTTGCTATATATTCTGTTTTCGTCTTTTCAAAAGATGGATTCATAGCAACCGTCAAACCATCTTCATCCTCGACTCTCATGGATCCCAGTACCGGACCTCTGACAATCGTAAAGGTATATGTCTTTGTGGTCTCTCCTTTGAGCAGTTCTACCTTAACCGTTGTTTCATCGCTGGTTAATGCAATATCCTGCTTTCCACCGGATACCCCGTTGATCCGCACTTCGGTTCCTTCGTTTGGTGTCAGATTGAATGTCACACTCGTTGTGTCCATATCCACTGCAACACTGTGTTCTGTTGTACTTCCGTTAAAACCGTTTCCATTGTTAATTACCGCATTTCCTCCGATAATCTCCACATTTTTCAGATAAGCATCTGCCTGACGGATCGCACACTGCCAGCCGGAATCATTTTTCAGATACAGGGTTCCCTCTTTATCAACAACTGCACTGGCAATACAGTATTGTTCGTGGTTCGGTGTATAGAACAGTCCGCTGTCTTTATCCGGCTCTGTCATTCCCGGTCTGTCTTTTACCATATACAAAGAACCTTTGGCACTGTTGACCAGAAAATACACATATACATAGCCACCATCACCTTCGTATCCGTTGATGATCAGACCGGAAGTCTGGCAGTAACCAAAATCGGATCTGGTAGGAACCAGATATGCCTTTGACAGTGCACCATTTTCCGCATCGATATTAGCTACCAGAATCGCTGCACCGTCTTCACCAAAGGTGCTTCCACTGGAAATACCCAGATAAATACGGTTGTTGTAGATAGCCGGTGTACCGGTACTGGAACCGCCAAAATATAATGGCTCGATTGTATTTTCAAGATCCAGTTTTCCGTCCCCGGTCAGATTATAGGAATACAGATATCCTGCACTTGCATAATAGATTCTTCCATTATAATAAGTAACATCTCCTCTGTGCGCTGTGTCACTGGAAGAGGTTGTATCTACTTTCTGAACCGTCTCACCGGTATTCTTGTCCATAACCAGAAGGTTACCAGGTTCATCTACTACAAATACATAGTTATCATTGGTCCAGCTTCCTGACCACTGATAACTCTTTCCGTAGTTGGTCCAGAGTGCTGTCTTTTCTTCTGTCGGATTAGACGGATCTTCATCTGTGGTTGTCAGACACACAAAATAGCTGTTATACATAGTAGCCTGCACACCAAAATATACTCTTCCGTTCTCATAACGAATCGGGCTGTTGACCGCAATCGTTCCGCCACCTTTTACCGGATGTCTGTAGCACCATAAAGATTCCAGCGTGGATGCATTGAAACACTGAATACCATCTTTCAGTGGAACAAAGATCATACCATCTCCGTAAGTAGCCGGCTGCAAGTTAAAGTTTGCATTGGCAAAGCAGTCACTGCTCTTTAATACTTCACCGGTATCTTTATCAAGCATATACAGTTTTGCCGGGTTCGTTCCGGAAACCACATACAGCTTATCGTCCACAATAATGGATGTGCTTCCACTGGAGGAACTTACAGAATCCCCGATCTGTTTTTCCCATTTGACTTCAATACTGGATTTTGTCACCGGAGTCTTTGCCGAAATAACAGACTGGTTATTGGAATCTGCACGGAATCCGCCATAATCCACATCCAGTTTTGGTAATGGTTCGCTGTCCGCCGCTTTCTCCAGTTCGAATTTTTTGGTTGTGGATTCTTTGCAGTTCAGTGTACCGCTCTGTCCCACATAACCACTGCATGCTACGGTGTAGGTATAATCCGTTTCCGGAAACAGATCTTTATAAATTCCATTCTCCGGATAGATTCTCTCCCCTTTTTCGTTATACAGACAGAACTGTGCTTCTGCAGGATCCGTTTCCACCGTCAGGGTAATTGCAGATACCTGTTTAATGGTTACTGTATACTCGGTTACCTTGTCCGCACCATTTTCTGCTTTGATAACGATCTTATTCTCGCCGGATTTCAGATTCATTTCGTAGGTACCATCTTCAGATACCGTACCATTAAAGGATACTTTTGATTCATCCGGATAGGTAGAAGCCACAAAATCTGTCGCTTTTACTTTTACTTTCTTTACAGAGTCCAGAACGGTCGTTGCATATTCTGTTGTCGTTCTGTTGAACGCCGGTTCTGTTTCAATTGGATTGCCATCCTGATCTTCCAGTGTAATGTCCTGCAGATCCGCCTGTCTCTTCACCGTAAGCGTATATTCTTCTGCCACATCACCCTTTGTTGCTGTGATGTGTAACACATTTTCTTTTCCGTTTTTATACAGGAATGGACTGTTCATCCAGACAGTACTTCCGCCATTTCTGTTCAGACTATCTTCTTTTCCATCCATTCCGGTATATTTTAATGCGAGCTGGATCTGATAATCTCTTCCACCGGATGTGGTATAAGCAGTAAATCCTATGGAATCCACATCGGTTCCGACATATGCGGTTGCCTCTCCTGTTGTTTTATCAAACGCAAAGCTGTCAGAAACACCCTGGATTTTAACGGAACCTAATAAAGTTCTTTCGGATGCCTGTTCTGCAACATCCTGTTCCGGCTGTGTATCTTCACTCTCGTCCGCATCTTCTTTTGCCTGTTCTTCCTGATCCGGTTCTGCAATCTTCTCATTTTTCTCAAAGATCACCTGAATCGTTACATTCTCTTTTGCTGTACCTGCCAGAGATACTTTTCCGTCACCGATGAAGTTCTCTTCCTGCGCATCTTCGCTGATTACAAAGCTCTCTCCGAAACATTCGCTGATCTCTTCCGCTGTTGTCTTATCCTCTTTGTTGTCCGCATCAACTTTATGTTTCAGTGTGTTTTCCCCGACAGTTACATCAATCTCACTGATCTGATATCTGGATGTATCCAGTTTTTCTGCAATTGCAGCATAATCAAATACATCTTTGATATTGTTTTCTTCTCCCAGCCGGATGGTTCTTGCTTTCTCACCCTCTGTCCAGCAGGTATCCGATTCCAGATCAACCGGAAGAGTATCTTCATCCTCTGCGATCTCCTCGAAGTTACTCTCTGCTTTCAGTGTTCCTTCTTCTGCCGGAACTTCTGTATCATCCTGGTTTACCTGTTCCACAACTGTGCTTTCACTGTCCAGCGTCGTCGCTGCCACCGGCAACACACTGGTATTGACAACCATGGTGCAACTCAGCAAAAGTGCAAGCCACTTTCTTTTCATGTGTATCCTCCTCTTTTCCTAATTTCCTTCAAGAGACGGGAGCATTTTCAGAATAAAGACAGCTAAAGTCGATTTATGGAACCGATACTGGATACGCAATGCAATTTCCTGTAAAGAAAAAAAGTTCCTCCGAAGAGAAACTTTTATAAACTTTATACAATCGTCTCTCTGCGTCAGGGTACACTACGCCCACGGCTCCCTAAATCAGCGGGTATATCGGGCTTTCCGATCAGTCAGGTTCTGGTCCTGTATGGCACCGGAATCTAACCGGTTTTCCCTTTTCGCGCAAAGATGCGACTGTATCTCTATTCTGTTGTTATCTGTACTTGCAGAATCCGGACAAAAAAATAAAACATCCGTTTATGCTGTATAAATGCATAGTACTCCCATGCTCTTTTATAGCTAAATCATATAGCATAGACAAAAATTTGTCAATCAGTTTGCCCGGATTCTCCGGTTTATTTTCTGATATTTTTCGCTTTCACGATATACTGTGTCCGATTAGAAAAAGCAAACCCGGAGGAACCAGTAATACACTGGCTTCTCCGGGCTGCATAATTATTATTCTTTTGTTATCTGTTCCATTAATAATGTAACATCAACCATATCGATCACACCATCGCCATTGATATCACCGACAGCTGCGTTGATTTCTTCTTCCGCTGTCAGTTTCTCAAGTAACTGTGTCACATCGACCATATCAATATTTCCATCATCGTTCAGATCACCTTTGATCCACAGTTCTTTCAGTTCTGCACTCTCAACAGTAGATACTGCTTCGTTGGCATCTTTCAGCACTACATATACTTTGTATCCGTCTTTTGTCAGATCAGCGATGTTCAGAGTATTTTCACCTTCTGCTGCATCGATGCTCTTTCCATCTTTCTCGATCGTCTCTGCATCCGGTGCTGCTGCATCTGCTTTCTGTACCAGGTAATACAGAGTACCTTCTTTATTTGTAGTTACATTTACAGTTGCTGTAGAATCGATACGTTCTGCTACGGCATCGTCTGCCAGTGTTACTTTTGGTAATGCATTGTTGGTATACAGAGTTACCGTATAGGTTCTGCTTCTGGAACCGTCTTCAGATGTCAGTGTCAGTTTTACAGTTGCAGATGTTGTCACTCCAACACCTCTCTCTGAAAAGCTTACATCGACATATGTATCACCTTTGTAATTGGTTCGAATAGTCGGCGTACCTCTTACACCGCTGACTGCTTCTGCTGTCAGCTTATCTGTTGCATCTGCCCAGCTTACCCAGATATATCCGTCAGTAACCTGTTTCGTTGCTGTACTGATACCTGCTGTGTATTCTGTGTTCGCCGGATCAAAAGTCTGATCCATAGTGAATTTTGTTCCCATTCCTGAGTTCGGGTTGTTGGTCACTTCCATAGAATCCAGTACCGGTCCGCGATAAATGGTAAAGTTGTAGATTCGTGTGGATTCCCCTTTCAGAAGTTCTACTTCAACGGTTGTTGCATCTCCTGTCAGAGCGATCTCCTGTTTTGCTCCCGGCACGCCGTTCATACGGATCTCTGTTCCTTCGTTGGCTGTCAGGTTCATGGTTACGCTTTCGGTATCCATATCTACGGTAACACTGTGTTCTTTCACACTTCCTGCAAAATCTTTGCCGCCGTCGATCACTGCGTTTCCTCCGGTTACTTCTACGCTCTTCAGATAAGATTCTGCACGGCGGATCGCACACTGCCATGCGGAGTCATTCTTCAGATAGATCGTACCATCGCTGTCTGCAACCGCACTGGCGATACAGTACTGTTCATGGCTTGGTGTATAGAACAGACCACTTTCCGGATCCGGTGCTGTCATGCCCGGTTTATCTTTTACCATGTACAGAGAACCTTTTGCACTGTTGACCAGGAAGTATACATATACATAGCCGTCCTCATCTTCGTAACCGTTGATGATCAGACCGGAAGTCTGGCAGTATGCAAAATCAGATTTGGTAGGTACCAGATATGCTTTTGTCATCGCACCGTTCTCCGGATTGATATCCGCTACCAGGATCGCTGCACCGTCTTCACCGAACGTACTTCCGCTGGAGATACCAATATACAGACGGTTGTTATAAACTGCCGGTGTACAGGTACTTTGTCCACCATAATACAGCGGCTCGATCAGGTTATCCAGATCTACTTTTCCATCCGCAGTCAGATTATAAGAGTACAGATAGCCACTCTGTGTAGAGAAATAGATTCTTCCATTATAGAAAGATACATCACTTCTTACTTTATCTGCCTTTGTCTGGATTTTCTGTACCGTTGCGCCTGTATTTTTATCCATAACCATCAGGGCGCCTCCCTGATTTACAGCAAATACATAATTATCATTGGTCCAGGCACCTGCCCACCAGTAACCATTGTTGCCGCTGCTCGGGCTTGTCCATAATGGTGTTTTCATTTCATCCTGGCTGGACGGATCTTCATCCGTCGTTGTCAGGCAGACAAAATCGCCCATCTGGAAACCTACATAGATTCTTCCGTTTTCATAACGGATTGGGCTGTTACAGGAACCTGTTCTTCCTTTGTAGCACCACAGAGATTCCAGTGTAGATGCATTGAAACACTGGATACCTCCTCCTAACGGAACGAAGATCATACCGTCGCCGTAGGTTACCGGGATCAGGTTGAATCCGGCATTCATGAAGCAGTCGCTGCTCTTTAAGATCTCACCGGTCTCTTTGTCCAGCATATACAGTTTTCCACCAGACTGTGTATATACTTTGTTATCTACGATAACCGGGGTACTTCCACTGGAAGGTGTTACAGATGTTCCCATCTGTCTTTCCCATTTTACTTCGATACTTTCTTTTGTGATCGGAGTCTTGGAAGAGATAACGGACTGGTTATTGGAATCCGCACGGAATCCACCGTACTCTGCATCCAGCTGTGGCAGATCCTGACCGTCGGCTGCTTTCTCCAGGCTGATATCCAGAACAGCTGTATCATCTGCTTTATAATTAATGGTACCGCTCTTTCCTACATATCCGTCACATGCCGCTGTATAAGTATAGTCTGTTTCCGGAAGCAGATAGTATTTTCCACCATCCGGATAAACTCTTTCATTTTTTGCATTATACAGACAGAACTGTGCATTTTCCGGATCCAGTTTTACTTCCATAGGAATGGCAGTTACTTTTTTAATGGTCAGGGTATATTCCGTTGCCTGTTCTGCACCGTTGTCCGGTTTCATCACAAGGGTGGTTCCGTCTTCCGGAATATCCGCTACATCTACTTTATAGCTTCCATCTTCGGATGCTTCTCCGTTGAACAGAATCTGTGATTCGTCCGGATATTCTGTTTCTACAGGATCCACTGCTTTTACCGTTACGGTTTTGTTATTGTCCAGGACATTTACGGTATATGCTGTTTTTGTTTTATTGAAGCTCGGATCAATCGCAATCGGATTGCCGTTCTGATCTTCTACTGTCAGCCCCTGCAGGCTGGCAGTTCTTTTTACCGTGATATTATATTCTTCTGTTACATCGCCTTTGCTGGCTTTGATATGCAGAACATTTCCTTTTCCGCTCTTTGCCAGGAACGGAGCCTCAAAACGCTCATAATATCCACGACAGGTAAGTTCCTTCTCATATTCTTTTCCGTCTGTACCGGTATAAGAATAGGTAAGGTTCATGCTGGTGTCTTTATCACCGGATGTCGGATACACACGGGCGCTGATATAAGTAGTGTCAGTTGCTACATATACTGCTGGTGCCTCACCTGTTGTTTTGTCAAATGTAAAGTCTCCGGAAGTACCGGATACTCTGAAGTAACTTAACAGTGTTCTCTCTTCTGCCTGCTCCGTTGTATCTTCGGCCGGCTGTTCGTCTTCGATCACATCTGCATCATCCTGCGCCGGATCTTTTGCTGGCTCAGAATCTGCGATCTGTTCCACCTTTTCAAAGATAACTTCGATTGTCACGTCTTCATTTGCTGTACCTGCCAGTGATACTTTACCTTCCCCGATAAAGTTCTCTTCGTCAGCATCTTCACCGATGACAAAATCATCTCCGAAACATTCGCTGATCTCTTCCGCTGTTGTCTTATCCTCTTTGTTGTCCGCATCCACTTTATGTTTCAGTGTGTTTTCACCAATAGTTACATCAATCTCACTGATCTGATATTTGGATGTATCTGTTTTTTCTGCGATTGCAGCATAATCAAATACATCGTTGACATTGTTTTCCTCACCCAGCTGGAAGGTTCTTGCCTTCTCACCTTCTGTCGTCCAGTAGGTGTCGGATTCCAGATCTGCCGTAAGGACATCTCCGTCCTCTGCGATCTCTTCAAAGTTACTCTCTGCTTTCAGAGTTCCCTCTTCAGCCTCTTCCTGTGTATCAGATGTTTCTTCATTCATCTGCTGCACAACTGCGCTTTCATTATCCAGAGTTGTCGCTGCTACAGGTAATACACCGGTATTGACAACCATGGTACAGCTCAGTAAAAGTGCAAGCCATTTTCTTTTCATGCGTTATTGCCCTCCTTTTTGCATACTTTCAACATCTTTTTCCTACTTTTCCTTTTCCTCTCTCCTCCCTTTTTGTGATATTTAAAAAACATGGACCTCGCATCCGTTTAAGGATGGTTACTTATTTTCAGATAACAAAGAATGTGCCTTGGCACATTCTCGCGCCTGTGGCGGTCGCTTGCGACATCTACCTTCTACGCCTCAGTGCGTATCCCCGCGGAGCGTTTTTTTGATTTACAGGAAATTACTTTCCTGTAAATCAAAAAAAGTTTCTCCTAAGAGAAACTTTTTTCATATTCACAATCGCTTCTCCTGCTTCAGGGTATAGTATCCCTCCAGAGACTATACCCTGTACCAGCGAGTATATCGGGCTGTCCGATCAAATCAGGTTCTATGTCCTGTATGGCACCGGGATCTGACCGGTTTCCTCTTTCCACGCAAAGATGCGACTGTATCTATATTCTGTTGTTATCTGAAATCCTCAAATCGAGACAAAAAAATAAAACCTCCGTTTATGCCTCCGGACTCCGTTACTATGGTGCATAACTGTCTGTATTCTGACTCTGAGTTCTCTCCTACTTGCTGTCCCTTCCCGGTTTCCCAGTGGTATGACAGCTTTCGTCCTCATTACAGCGGGGATAAGCCGTACCGGAATCTGACCGGACTTCCTGAAATGGACAAACCATTTCCAATTATGCCATAATCCCATATTCTTTTATAGCTAAATCATATAGCATAGACAAAAATTTGTCAATCTCTTTCCTTTGAATTGCCGAAAACATCTGTTTTACAGATATTCTACATTTACCTCGTACGATTTCGCATAGGCTTCCATCTTACTTCCCTTCGGACAGACAATCGTACAGTTTTTATTGGTGATCCACTCGCCCACTTCTTCCGGGTCGTGATGAATCTCCAGTTTTTTCAGACGTCCGCAGCCGTGGAACGCCCACTTTCCAATCATTCTGACACTTTCCGGTACACGGACATATTCCAGTTTCTTACATTTTAAAAATGCGCTCTCACCGATATATTCCAGATGTTCCGGAAGGTGAAGTTCTTCCAGTCCGCACTGATAAAATCCCCGTTTTCCGATCTTTCGCAGGGTATCCGGCAGTCTCACCCGTGTCAGCTCTTCGCACTTGCAAAACGCCTCTGCACCGATCTCTTCCAGCGCATCCGGCAGCACCAGGATCTTCATCTGCCTGCATTCTGCAAACGTCCTGTCCGGAATCTCTCTGCACGCACTGTCCTCCGAAAAACTTACGGAATTGGCACGTTTGCACTTATAAAACGCCCCTTTTTCCAGACTTCGCAACGATTTCGGAAAAGAGATCCTTCGCAGATTACTGCAGTTTGCAAAAGCCTCCTTTCCCACAGTTACTACCTTGGGAAATTCTGCATTTTTCAATGTTGTACAGCTGAAAAATGCCTGCTGACCAATTCTTCTAATCTCAGGCATCGTAATCTGTTTCACCTTGATATTATTCTTCAGACATTCTTTGCCTATTACATCGTATCCGGAATCCACCTGATATTTTTCACTGACAGATTCCACCGCAACCCTACGGATTAGTACGTTATCTTCCATATAATATCCTCTTCTTTTCTATATACCTCAATAGTTTTCCTTTTCTCCTCCCGAAAAGAAAACCTTCTATTTATCCGATATTATAATCGAAATATCTAATTTTTTCCAGAAGAAAGTGTGATCCTGTTTAAAACCATCTGCATATAATATTCTGTCATCCACATGATCCACGTGTCTTTCACATCCGTACTTTTTGGTTCCGACATCTGTGGCTGCTTTTTTTCTTCCCATCCAAGCTGCCTGAGCAACTGCTTTCCTGCGCTCCATGCTTTGTCCGGTTTTAACATCCCCCACTCTGTCTGATCCAGCAGATGTGCATACAGAGAAGTCTGAACCACCAGTTCATCTTCTCTCCGGATCCGATCCAGCGCATCACTGAAATGTGCTCTGGCAAATCCAGATGTTTTCTGCTCATACCGTTCCCACAGAGCATCCTCCGTCACTCCAAACCGATCCATCCGTTGAAAAATGTCATACTGATATTCCGGGCTGAGTCCTGATTGCAGATACAATGCTTCTTTGACCGCCTTTTTTACCGTTTTCCCGATGTACTCTCCCAGTTTGCAGTGTTTGCCGGCATTGGTCAGATACACATCCGATTCCGCATTGCAGATAACAATCATTCCGTCCGTACCGGAACCCGTCGCGATGCCTCTGGAATACCGGCTCGGAGCAAGAAGTTCCTGCAAAGCAGCTGTCTTGGCTTCCGTACAGGTTACCATTGCCCTTGCAAGTGCTCCCTCTGACAGGTTGGCATCGATATGTAACAGAATATTGATGGTTCCCGGTCTGACAGGATGGGAAATATCCGCTTTCTCATGCCAGACCGCCGGATCTCCCACCCGTCCTCCATTGTTCCGGATTCCGCCTGTCACCAGCGCTGTCACCGTAAAATCTTCATATTTCATCGACTGTATCGATACATTTTCCATACTCGCAGCCGTCATAAGTCCGGTGCAGTGTTCCGCATCCAGTCCCAGTTCCTGTGCTGCTATGAGATCCATATGTTTCGGATAGGTATCTGCCCGAAGCTCACACGACATGCCCGGTCCCGGGTTGCAGTCATGATTAAAGACGGCTCTCAGATCCGTCCGATAGCCGCCGTTATTTGGTCCGGTTCCCAGCACTTTCCGCGCTCCTGCAAAGCAGATAACCAGCGATTTTTTATAACGATGTACCTCATCGCCCGATGGAAGCTGATATAATTTCATGATCTTTTTCCTTCCAGATTTTTATTTATCATATGATGTTGGGGTCAAAAGGGATTTTGACCCCTTTGATACCGGATTGTTCCGTACTTCGTACTCTCACAATCCTCAAAAACATTCGTAATCCGCTCATTTTTCTTCGAAAAATGGCTACTTACTCATGTTTTTGGCGGGTCCCAAGTTCAGAAATCTTCCTGCAAGCAAGCTTGCGTCAGATTTCAGACCTTTTGACCCTGGTATCATCATATTATTATATCATTTTCTCATGAAAAGTAGTTACAGATTTTTCTCTGCTCTACTGAATTTCCGTGTCAGTAACCACATCCCTGCCCACAGCAAAATTCCCGCTAGGCTGATCCATTTTCCCGCGGAAAGTCCCGGGGCGTGGTAGGTGATCGTCACCCAGTGTTCCCCGCTGACCATCCGGCATCCCACAAACGCCGTGTTGACTTTCTCCGTCACGACCTCTCTCCCGTCCACTTTGATCTCCAAATGACTGTCGTACGGGATCGATGTGATCAGATAGCCGTCCTGCTCCATCTCGATACTGCCGCTGATCTGGTTTCCCTTCGTTGCGTTCCAGTCCGGTGTGAAGGTGGACTGGTACAGTGAATCGTCTTCCAGCACCGTCGTATCGCTGACATAGCTTTTCAGGTTACAGATCCGATACGTTCCTTTTCCAAGTGTTACGTTTACTTTTTTCTGATCTGCGGAAAGCTTCATGACATAAGTAAATGTCGTGTTGCCATTATAATACAGATGACTTTTTGCCGTCAGCTTATTTCTGATCCCGTTGATCACGATGCTCACATCCCGGTTCGGATGTTCATTTTCCACATCGAATTGCAGATACAGGATCCGTTCTTTCCCGGATGTATCTTCATCCAGAGAAAGTGTGGCTTTCTGATTCTTTTTTGTCCTGATCTTCCAGGAATCGTCTTCCTTTGTTACTCCATGCTTCGCCGTAAATGTCACGTTTGTTTCCTGTATACCCTTCGTTTTCGTAACCCCATGCTCTGCGATATTTTCCTCATCTGTCACGGCATACTGCATCAGCATCGTCTGGTTATAAGGAAATTCCATCGTCTGATATGTTTTTTCTGAAAGGATCTGGCTGGTTCCGTAGATCACCGGCGCAGCCGTCTCCTGTACCTCGGTCGTGAAGTTCTCCCCATCTTCACTCCGTCCGATCACATATTTGACTCCCATAAATTTCTGAAACAGCGGATTGGCCGAGGCGGACTGCATCAGCCCGTTCCGAAACGGCTGTTCCACTTGAAAAACATTGTTTCGAAAGTTCTGGTATTCCGTATCATACGCCGAGGAATATACCGAGGTTGTCCACTGGCGCATATTCCAGATCCGGTTCACGTTGTCTTTTCGCTTCTTGGCAACTCCGCTCTGTTCCGTCCGGCACAGACCGGTCTCTCCGTCCAGTGCATCTCGCACGGCATCCTGCCAGGCACTGTCTGTGATCTCCTGATAATCTTCTTTCTGCACCAGATTGCCTGCTTTTCCGTTCGCCGCATGATTGATCAGCACCAGGCATACCAGTGCCGGGACAAGAAGCAGGAACGGGCGTTTCCACTTCTGAAAGATCAGGAAGAAGAAAAACAGTGCCGCGCTTTCGAACAGGATCAGCTGATAATTCTGCGCCCTCAATCCGTCCCCCTGCTGATAAAGTGCCAGCAGACTGACACCCACCGTACCGCCAAATATGAACGCTCCTTTCCATCTTCCTATTTCCCCGTTTTTCATACGGTTCAAAAACACTGCCGTAAGATAACAGAAAAATGGCAGGAACGGAATCAGCGATTTATACCGCACATACAGCATCCCGTTAAATCCCCAGGCAAATACGGGAACTGTCAGAAGTGCCACGCAGGCCACCGATACCAGCCGTTCCCGGATCGTTCCGTACACGATTCCACCAAGCAAAACCGCCACCAGAACAACCGTCAGTCCCACGCTGTAAGTGCCGTACAGTGAACTGTCCAGCTGCAGCTTCGGCATCAGCAGTTCTTTCAGGTTCTGGCTTTTCGAACTTCCGCTTCGCTGCAGAATCGCATATGCCGTAGGAACCAGCAGTACCCCGGCTGAAAGTACCGCCACGATCATCGGAACCAGGAATCCGAACAGTTTTCTCTTTCGGATCCCTTTGGGATAACCATACCAGCCGTATAAAAACAGCGCTGCCATTCCCGCGATGCTGAAATAAAAACTGGTCAGGATCATCAGAAATACACCCAGAGTATACAGACCGGTTTTCCCTTTTTCCCAGTACCGATCCACACCCGAAAACGCCATCAGTAAGAATGGCATATACTGCACAAACATAATCTGATGACAGGACTGGTAGATCATCGGTCCCGCCAGTAAAAACAGGACTGCCACGCCCAGCGCAATCTCCGTGGAAAATCTCCGTTTTTTCAGCCAGCCGTACAGCAGGCAGACGGAAGCCGCCAGACAGATCACACTGGCAGCCATCAGATAATCGCTCATTTTCGCAAACGGAAGCAGATAGGCGATCAGCACGATCGGATTATACAGCCCGTAATAGGAAAAATTGTAAATATTCTGCCCGCCGCCGATGTTCGCCGCGTATTCCGGGAAAAACTGTCCCGTCTGATAAAACTGCTGCCGGAAATACTCCGGGAACACGCTGTGCTGACTGATCCAGTCCATATTTGCCCCGAAGACACCGTATCTTCCGGCAAAAAACCAGCACGCTGCCACAGTCAGAACAGCCAGTGCAGCGTAAGAGTCCAGTCCGCAAATTTTCTCTTTTGCATTACTCTTTTTCATAACTGGAACTCCTTACAATATAGATCGGACGATGTTTGGATTCCAGATAGGTTTTCGAGAGATACTCTCCCATGATTCCCATGCAAAGCAGTTGGATCCCTCCCATAAACAGGATCACGCAGACCATCGAAGGCCAGCCCGCCACCGGATCTCCCCAGATCAGCGTTCGGATCACCAGAAACAATATCATGAAAAACGATACCCCGCAGAATACAACGCCAAGCACCGCCGCCACCGATAAGGGAGCCACAGAAAAACCGGTGATTCCTTCCAGGGAGTACTTAAACAGCTGGCGCAGAGACCATTTCGTTTCTCCCGCGCTGCGCTCTACATTTTCATATTCCAGCCATTCGGTTTTGAAGCCAACCCAGCTGAAGATTCCTTTGGAAAACCGGTTATACTCACTCATCTGCAACACGGCATCCACCATTTTCCGGCACATGATCCGATAGTCTCTCGCTCCGTACACCAGCTGTGTTTTTGAGATTTTATTGATAAATTTATAGAAGTTTTCCGATAAAAACGAGCGGATCACCGGCTCCCCGGTTCGGTCGGATCGTCTGGTGGCGACGCTGTCACAGCTTCCGTTTTTGACCATCTCATACATTTTCGGCAAAAGCTCCGGCGGATCCTGCAGATCCACATCCATCACCACCACATAATCTCCCTTTGCCTTACAGAGTCCCGCGTAGATCGCCGCTTCTTTTCCGAAATTTCTCGAAAAAGAAAGATACTGGCAGCGCGCATCCTTCTCTGACAGTTTCTTCATCTCCAAAAGTGTCGCATCCTGTGATCCGTCATCCACAAAGATCAGTTCACAGTCCGCATCTATCGCATCCATCACCGGACACATATGTTCATAATAGATCGGTATGGTCTCTTCTTCGTTCCAACAGGGAACAATCACTGATATCAGATTCATACTCTCACTCCTCTTTCCGTTTCAGAACGTATACTTATCCATTTTATTCCTTCGATTCAGCATTGTACCCCCTGTTTCTTAAAATTAACGAAAGATAAATCCTAAGATTTCTAAAGATTTTTTTACAATCTGTAAAATTCCTGTATAATGAGGAGCAGAAAGTTACCGGGCAACATCCGGTACCATGCAATTGCAAATGCAGAGTCTGGACTATCTATTCATGCCAAAACACCTCGCGGGATAGTGGCTACTGAATAGTTACCAGAAGTTTTACGAAAAAGCGGAGGAAAACACATGGAGCAGCAAACCACACAGATTCTTGTCGTAGACGATAACCCGGAAATTCGTGATATCATACATGTTTTACTGGAAGGGGAAGGTATCCGGGTGACAGAGGCTGCCGATGGCAGTTCAGCCCTTCATTTTCTGAAAAAAGACAGTTTTGATCTGATTATTCTCGATATCATGATGCCGGGGTTAAACGGGTACGAAACCTGCCAGAAGATCCGGCAGCTGACCAACGTACCGATCCTGTTTTTAAGCGCCAGGACTTCCGACAGCGATAAACTTATGGGCTTTTCCAGTGGCGGGGACGATTACCTTGCAAAACCCTTTTCCTATACGGAACTTCTCGGACGCACCAGAGCGCTGATTCGCCGTTACCGCATTTATCAGGGAAAATCCCCGACTGCCAGACAGTCAGCATCCAATCTGTTGACCTGCGGCGATCTGTGCCTGGATCCCCGGTCGGAAAAAGTAACTCTGAAGGGTCAGCCGGTAACTCTCACCTCCACCGAGTACCAGATCCTGAAGCTACTGCTTTCCAACCGCAGACAGATTTTCTCTCCACAGCGGCTCTATGAAGCAATCTGGGAGGAACCTTACTATTACGGCGCCGGCAACACGATTACCGTCCATATCCGAAATCTTCGCCAGAAGATCGAACCGGATCCATCGAATCCGGTTTACATAAAAACCACATGGGGAAGGGGGTATCACTGTGATTAAGATTCAGCATATACGTACTAAACTCCTGCTTCTTCTTTTTGCCTCTGTTCTGCTCTGCCTCGGTCTTTTTCATACTCTGTGGGCAAACAAATGGCATGTTCTTCACGTGATTACAGAAACAAATCTTCCCATAATGCTCCCTGTTCCACAGCCGGATGAAAATTTCTGGACCATGCTTGGAACAGAGGCTTTGAACTACGATATTCCTGATTCTGAATCGGATACAGAAGCCGTGGAAAAACTGCAGTCCTTATTTGATCGGTTGGATGATTACACCGGTCTTTATATCTATGGCCTGGAAGATGGTATCTACCGGGCCGGTCAGTATCCCCGCTGTATGGGCAAAGAACGCTTTCGGTCCTTCTTCGATATCGGATATAGTCTGACTGGCGGGGTGACCGAACAACGGCATGAAAGGAATACAGAATTCAAAAATGGCTACGCGACCGTGATTGTCACCTTTTACCACAGTTCCATATTTATCTTTCCTTACTTTCTGTTCTCTTTGTTTCTGTCTGTCGGTCTGTTCCTTCTGATCCTGCTGTTTTTTTTCAACCGGAAAATGAAACAGGTGTTACTTCTAAAACAAGAAATTCTTCGCATGTCTGCCGGTGATCTCTCCACACCGGTTGCATCTTCCGGTGTCGATGAGATCGGCGTTCTCTCCCGGGAACTCGACCATCTCCGTCTCACCCTCGATCAGAATATCCGTCAGGAACAGGAAGCACACCAGTCCAACCGGGAACTGATCGCCGCCCTCTCCCACGATCTGCGCACACCGCTGACCGTTCTCCACGGGTATCTGGACATCCTGCAATTAAACCGCAATCCCGCCATGCAGAGTACTTATGTCGACCGCTGCCTGCAAAAAACCGATGATATCCGCCGACTCACCGACCGGATGTTTGAATATGCGCTGGTCTACGATGCATCCGAACCGGAACAGATCCAGATGCTCCCGGTTTCACTTTCCAGGCTTCTCGAACTCTTCCGAGAACAGATGGATTTTCTGGAACTTGCCGGGTTTCACACGGAGCTGCATTTTCCGGATACTGGCACTTCCGACATTACTTCGCCGGATGCACTTATGATCCGGGTTGATACGGAACTTTGCAAGCGGATCCTGAATAATCTGTTTTCCAATATTCTGAAATACGGAAGCAAGCAGGAAACACTCATGCTTTCCATGCAGCTTACGCCGGAAAGCAACAAAGGTGCTGCGCTGTGTCTTGCCTTAAAAAATACTGTGAAACCGGAACATTCCGCAATAGAGAGCAACCAGATCGGTCTCAAGAGCAGTATGCGGAATATGGAACGGATGGGTGGAAAGCTTGTGGTCTGCCAGACAGATAAGTTCTTCGAGGTAAGACTATCTTTCCCGGTTACCGCTCCGTAATCTCCGGCATCAGACCACCTTTCATTCTTGATAAATTTTCACCAAAAAAGGCACGGATCCATCGGATTTTCTGGTTCCGACAGCTTCGTGCCTTTCTTTTTTACTTTATTCTCAATCTCTGTTAAATACTTCTCTGTTCAGGCTGCCTTCCTGATGGCATACGATCGTTGTACACACAGCATCACCGGTGATGTTGACTGCGGTACGGATCATATCCAGGATACGGTCGATACCCATGATCAGGGCGATACCTTCGGTCGGAAGTCCTACGGAATTCAGTACCATCGCCAGAGTTACCAGACCAACACTCGGTACACCTGCAGTACCGATGGAAGCAAGCGTTGCTGTTACCACTACGGTTGCCAGATTGCCCATCGTAAGCGGGATACCATACGCCTGTGCGATAAAAACTACCGCAACACCCTGCATGATAGAAGTTCCATCCATGTTAATGGTCGCACCCAGCGGAATCGTAAAGGAAGAAATCTGCTTGGATACACCCATTTTCTTGCTCAGCGTATCGATCGACATCGGGATCGTCGCATTGGATGTTGCCGTGGAGAATGCAAATCCCATAACCGGCAGGAACTTTTTGATAAATTTGAACGGATTCAGTCTGGTAAATACGAACAGCAGGATCTGATATACGATCAGACACTGGATCGCCAGCGCCAGGGTTACGTTACCCATGTATTTTAACATCGGCGCAAATGCGGAGAAACCAACGGTTGCAAACGTACGTGCGATCAGGCAGAACACACCGATCGGCGCGATCTTCATGATCGCCATGGTCATCTCCATCATGACATCGTTAAACTGGCTGAAGAAATTTGCCACAACCGAACCTCTGGTTCCCAGTTTTGCCAGCATGATACCGACAAACAGGGCAAATACGATGATCGGAAGCATATCGCCGTTCGCCATGGACTGTACCGGGTTTTTCGGAATGATATTTAACAGAGTATCCACCAGGCTGGTGGCTTCTGTAGAGGAAGATACCGTTCCTTTCTGAACAGCATCCATATCAAGACCCAGGCCCGGATTAATCAGCAGTGCACTTCCCAGAGCCACGCATACAGCAAGAGCTGTGGTTACCAGATAGAATCCGATGGTTTTTACACCAACTTTTCCCAGAGTCTTGGTATCTCCGATCGCCATACTTCCGCAGATCAGAGAACAGAATACCAGCGGTACAACAAGCATCTGCATCAGACGGATAAATCCCTGTCCGATGACATACAGCACCCCTTCTACAATCACCGTGTCCTTAATATAACTGGACGGAATCCAGTAATGGATCACAACACCCAGAAGGGCACCAAGAAGCAGTGCAATAAAGATCTGGGTGGACAGTCCTATTTTTTTCTTTGTTTTTTCCGTTGTATTTTTGGTTGTGTCTTTTGCCATTATTCCAGTCCTCCTGTCTCATCCAGATATTCTTTCAGGGCTGCCTTCCAGTCTTTCGGCTCTTCGATGCCGGTCAGACGAAGCATCATGTTGTCCAGAACGGAGTATGTCGGGCGCGCAGAATCCTCGATCACAACCGGATACAGATCCAGTTCTCCGGCTTTTCCGGAATACTCAAGGATCGTTCTTGCAAATTCATATCTGCTACAGCTTCCCGGGCAGACCACATGGTAGAGACCATATTCTTCGTTGTCGATGAAATAGCGGATCACCTTCGCCAGTTCTTTCGCGCTTGTTGGCGCCGCATACTGATTGTTCGGCACTTCCATCTTCTTTCCCTGTCCTACATTGCGAAGCACTTCATCCACAAAATCTCTTCCGATTCCATAGATCCAGGAGCTTCGGATGATCACAAACCGGTTTAACAGCTGGGTTAAAATCTTTTCCCCCGCTTCTTTTGATTTTCCATAGATCGTTCTCGGATGCACATTGTCAAATTCATTATACGGAATCCGTGATTCCTTATCAAATACATCATCCGTAGAAATCTGAATCACTTTCGCATTGACCTCATTGGCAGCCAGTGCCACATTTCTCACACCGATCGCATTGACACGGTATGCTTCATCTACATTGTTTTCACATTCCTGTACATCGGTCATACCTGCACAGTTGATCACAACATCCGGACGGTTGACATGTACAAACTGTGTAACCTCATCAATCTTTGTGATGTCCACTTCCTTGATATCCGTCGGCAGCAACTGGTATTCCACTCCTTCAAGCAGATCGAGCAGTGCGGTTCCAATATGTCCCTCCGCACCGGTAATCCATATTTTCTTCATCTTGTTCCTCCCATTACTTTTCCGGGGTTTCCCTGAGAGATCTGAACATCTGTAACTGCACGCACATGATTGTTGCAGATATTCAGACTGGTTGACAGTCTCCTGTTTCTTACGCTTCTTTATCGTGGTTTTCTTACAATCCCATCACATGATCATTCTTGCCACGAAATCGCCTTTGCATACCATTCCCTCTGCAGAAGCTGTCACTGTCAGCTCCCTTCGTATACAATATCACTAAAAAGGTCCACCGGACCTTTTGTCGTATGCCTGGCAACGAAAATAGCGGCTTGCCTCCCGGCAAGCCGCTAAACATACTTTATTTTACCTGTATTCTGTCAGAAAGTCAATATTTTACATTTTAGTTTCTGTTTGCATTAGTTTCTATTTACTCTCAGATTTCCTTCCAGATAATCTCATTTGCTTCCATATGCAGATCAAAACTTGTCCCGTCACCCTTGTAAACAGTGGTATCCTGCGGTTCGTAGGTATTGTTTACGATACAGTATTTACCATTCTTTACATAAGCATGTACTTCTACGTTGTAGTTGCTGCTGAACCAGCGATGCAGGTTTTCTTCATCATGCGCAGCCCACAGGATCGCACGGTACAGCACACGGCTGTTCTCAAAGCTGTATGGCAGACCACTGATGTATACGCCTCTTCCTTCTCCAAAAGAGTTGACTGCCATCTGCACTTCTTTGTCGATCTGACGGATGATCGTAGTATCCGGCAGAGCATACATGTTTTTCTTTCCTTCTCCGAAGTCCACATCTCCCTTGCAGTCCTCAGTGATAAAGTGGGTATGCTCTTCCCAGTTGTATTTGTCTTTGTTCAGGTCAAATCCATTTTCGCGTTCCACTCCAAGAACACTTCTTAACTGAATGTATTTGCCTTCCCATTGATGACCGGTCGGCTCACCGATTCCGATAAATCCGCCGCCGTTGTATACAAATTCATTGATCGCAGAAACAATCGTCTCATCCGTCCAGTTGTCCCCACCGGTATATGCGGTATCACCGTCGCCCACATTCAGGATGACGTCAATATCTTTGAGCATATCCGGGTTCTTGCGGATATCATCAAAAGTGATAAACCGTACATCAAACGGTGCACCGCTCAACGCTTCCATGATGCCCGCATAAGAATAGTTCTGTTTATGGTAAATCGCATGATGTACCATATGATTACCCCACGCACGCATCTTACCCCAGCAGTTTAATACGGCTACGGTTTTTACACAGTACGGTGTGGTTCCTTTGATATTTTCATACAGGGTACGGAATTCCTTGCAGACACTTTCCACATAATCGATAAATTCCGGGAACTGTACCGCCAGTTTCAGGTATCCGCCGTAACCGATACGGTCGATCGGTTTTCTTAAGATCGCACGACGCGCGGTTACCCAGTTGACTTTTGCTTCTTTTACCGGATCTCCACCCTCATGGAAGGTATCCGGGAAGAAATACGGAAGGAAACGTCCCTCGGTATATTTGACACCAGGAATATCACTGATCAGACGAAGCGTTGCTCCATTTCCCACAGAACCTACCACGGCGTCCAGTCCTACAGACTTGAACTCATCCATAAACGGCTCCATACCGATCCAGTGATCGCCGAGGAACATCATGGCTTCTTTTCCGTATTCATGCACGATATCTACAAACTCTTTCGCCAGTTTCGTGACTTCTCTTCTCTGGAACGCGGTAAAATCCATGAATTCCTTGGACGGAATCCGGTACATGTTGTTCATGTAACCCTGATCGATGATAAATTCCGGGCGGAACTTATAACCAACTTCCTGTTCAAACTGCTCCAGAATATACGGACTTACCGATGCAGAATAACCATACCAGTCTACATATTTCTCTCTCGCCAGCTCGTCAAAGATCAGTGTGAACTGATGGAAAAATGTAGTAAAACGAACCACGTCCACATACGGATGACTCTCCAGGAATTTTCTCAGACGTTTCTTGGAGTATTCTTTTGTCTTCGGCTGACGGACATCAAATGTGATCTGTTTTTCCACACCCTGCCAGTCATTCGTCACCGCATTATACATATGAACCGGATCCCACATAATATAAGCCAGAAAGCTTACCGTATAATCATGAAAAGCCTTCGCCGGTTTGATGGTCACATCACCGGTCTCCTCACTGTAACTCCACTCCGTCACCGGAACCACTTTTCCCGTCGTACGGTCAATAACTTCCCACCATCTCTGGATATCATCATGCGAATTTACCTTTAACATATCCGGATACAGATGATCCATCAGATGAATCGACAGATCACCCTTTGTCGCTGTATGGAACGATGTCATAATATACATCTGCTGAATCTCATCCGGATTCGCTTTCGCCCATACATTATCTTTTCTGGTTGTATAATATGTTGCGTATACCTTCGCATCCACCTTCTTCAGTTCTTCCGGGTAATCCGTTCCGTCACAGTCACGGATCGCATCCGCCCCCCACCGTTTCACCAGCTCCAGTGTCTCCGGTACGACATCCACATCAGTCGGAATCGTTACTCTGCCCGTTGTACACTCTTTACCCATAACACACACCTCTCCCTTTCTTTATTATCACTCTCGGAACCTTATCAATTCCGCTTATATCCAATCCCAAATCATAAATCACCAGAAATAACTGCCGACAATGACCTTTTCCCCTATCTGTCTCTCACTGCCGGCAGTCCTATTCCAGTCTGCATCAGACAGGCGGCTGTTTCCCGTCCGCTGCACTAAATTCATTATATCCAATCCCCACCATTCTTTCTATGCTACTTTTGTTCCAAACATTAGATATCTTGCGGTATAAGTGATTCTTTGCTATACTGACGTATATAAACCAGTAAAATATTTCATCTACGGTTTTTCTAGTGGCATCCTACGATATTTTCCTGCGCAAACTTCTCGCAGCATCATACTGTTCCGGGTTTGCCACCGTCAGAAATTGCGGTCATGCTTCTGGAGCCACACAGCCTTTTGCTGGTGCCCTTAGCAAAGATGAAATCCGGCACTTACGCAGACTTTTGCGAGGGTCAGCCGACCCTCGCAAACATAGTCGGAGTTAGTGACTAGTTCAGATTTGCGTTACCAGCGGTTGTGTGGCTCCAGAAGCATGACCGCAATTTCGTCCGCCCGCCAACCCACTAATTTCCAAAGGAGGTCCCCACATGTCCACCCTATCCTATTCCTTAACAGACTTATCCCCCGAACACCAGCCGCCCCATCAACACCTCCGCTACGTAACCTCCTCCTCCTTCGGCTCCGACTGGAACGGCGTCCTCCACTCCCACGACTGCACCGAACTCTTCTACGTAACCGACGGCGAAGGATGGCTGTGCACCGATGAAACCCAGATTCCCCTGCGAAAAAACAACCTCGTCATCGTCAATCCCAAAGTCCACCACACCGAGCGCTCCTCACCGGAAAAGAAAATGCACTATATTGTGCTTGGAATCGATAACCTCCAGTTTTGCTTCCACGAAGGAGAAACCTTCTCCCCCTTCCAGATCTTCCAGCTCTCCTCCCACCGGGAGATGATCCTCTCACTCCTGCACGCGATCCTGGAAGAACTGCAAAAAAAACAGACTTCCTATGAGGAAGTCTGCCAGCATTACCTGTCCATCCTGCTGTTGCAGCTCCACCGGATCACCGGGGAAGAATTTTCCTTTGCGCCGCCAACCGATATCCCGTATGAATGTCAGCGCGCCAAAGCCTACATCGAAGAACACTTCCACGAACCGGTAACACTCGAGCGGATCGCAGCCATCGTCCACTGGGATAAATACTACCTCTCCCATCAGTTTTCTGCTTCCTTCTCCGTCTCGCCGATCAACTACCTGCTGCAACTGCGGATCGCCCACAGCAAACGATTGTTGTGTGACACCGACTACTCCATCACACAGATCGCCGAGTCCAGCGGATTTTCTTCGCAGAACTATTTTACACAGGCATTCAAAAAACTGGTGGGTGTCTCTCCAAGAGCCTATCGTCAGAAGCACCAGAAATAAATAGTCAAAATCGATCCACAGATCAATTTTTGTTATCTATTGCAGTAAAAAATCAGATGCCGTTACAGTATTTCTGTAGCCTGCATCTGATTTTCTGTTTTTAAATCAATTTCCTGCCTGAGCAACTATACACACAGCCACTCCATCGCCACAGCAGCTTCCGAATCCCTTAGATTCTTATAACTCCCGTATCTCTTGCAGCCTTTGCAACCGCCTCTGCAACTGCTTTTGCCACCCGTTTGTCAAACGGATTCGGAATGATATACTCTGCATTTCTCTCTTCGTCCGTGATAATATTTGCGATCGCATATGCAGCGGCTACCTTCATCTCATCGTTGATATCGCTCGCTCTCACATCCAGCGCACCACGGAAGATACCCGGGAATGCCAGTACGTTGTTGATCTGGTTCGGGAAATCACTTCTTCCGGTTCCGATTACGGCTGCACCTGCTGCCTTTGCCTCTTCCGGCATAATCTCCGGTGTCGGGTTTGCCATCGGGAAAAGAATCGGATTCGGAGCCATTGTGCGAACCATTTCCTGTGTCACCGTTCCCGGTGCGGATACACCGATAAATACGTCTGCCCCCTTGATCACATCTGCCAGACTTCCTTTTTCCATGTTCCGGTTGGAGATCTCAGCCATCTCTTCTTTCTCTTTGTTCAGTTCTTCACGGCCTTTGTAGATCGCACCCTTCCGGTCACACATGATCACATTTTTCAGACCCATGCTGATCAGCAGTTTGATGATCGCGATACCGGCTGCACCTGCTCCGGAAGTTACTACTTTGATCTCATCAATCTTCTTTCCGACTACTTTCAGCGCATTGATCATGGCCGCCATCGTTACCACTGCGGTTCCGTGCTGGTCATCGTGGAAAATCGGAATATCACAACACTCTTTTAACTTGCGCTCGATCTCAAAACAACGCGGTGCGGAGATATCTTCCAGATTGACTCCACCGAAACTTCCTGCCAGCAGGCTGACGGTCTTTACGATCTCGTCCACATCTTTGGTGCGCACACACAGCGGAAATGCATCCACATCGCCAAATGCCTTGAACAGACAGCATTTTCCTTCCATAACCGGCATACCTGCCTCCGGTCCGATATCACCCAGTCCCAGTACGGCACTTCCGTCTGTAACGACCGCTACCATGTTGTGACGGCGGGTATATTTATAAGAAAGATTCACATCCTCTGATATTTTGATGCAGGGTTCTGCAACACCCGGTGTATAGCAGACAGCCAGATCTTCCGGAGTATCCAGTTTTGCACGACTAATCACTTCGATTTTTCCAGCCCATTTTTCGTGTTCCTGTAAAGCGAATTCTTTGTTATCCATGTTTCTTCCTCCTGCATATATTCTGGTTTCATTTTTTCCATTAGTATTTTACTTTCTTTCCCAAAAAGATGCAATCAAAAAGAGCGGAATGAGAAAAAATGTCAGGAACGGATTCCCAAAATCGAAATATCATTTTTTTCTTGACTATCCTTTTCTTTTTCTGCTAAAATACAGAAGTTGTAAAAATCAAATAGAAAACACAAGCAAGACAATAAATGTCACCTGTCCACTGTCAGACGGACGGGCGCGTTTGTTGTCTTTTTTTGTTGGAAAGAATCAAACATGATTATTACAACGAACACAAAACCAGAAAACGGAGGAACAAAAAATGCCTAAAACACGAGGAGAATCTATCTTTTTTACATCGATCACCGCATGGATGATGGTCTATGTCATGACTCTATACAACACGGTACTCGCAACCGGAACTTTTACAAATCTCACCTTTTTTATTGTGCTGAAAAATATGTGGATTGAATATATTATCATCGGATTACTTGCTTATTTCGTATCCGGCCATCTGGCAAAAATGTGTGCTTTCCGTGTCGTGCAGCCGGGAGACCGACCAATCTTTATTATTTTTGCAATCCAGACCTTCACGGTTATCTGGCAGGTTGCATTCGCCAGTGTGATCAGTGTATTTCACGGACACGGCTTTACCGCCAATTTTATACCGGACTATCTTACCACCTACTGCAAAAATTTTATCCTGGCATTCCCACTGCAGCTGATCTTTGTAGGACCTCTTGCAAGATTTATCTTCCGGATGCTGTTTATCAGCCGTAAGAAAGAAAAAAATATGGCTGAGATACAAAATGACGATGAGCAGATCCTCGATGAAGTCATGTAATCATACAGTCAACGAGAGAAATTTGCTTTCCACTCCATGGAAATCTCTGGAATCCGTCCGATCAGATCCCACGCCTCTTCCTCTGTCAGGCAGGAACGCATTTTTTCATCCGCATTCGAAACAGCCACATATATCTTTTCCTTTTCATCCTCTACCGGTTTCATCAGATAATACAATTTCGTATTTTTCCCGCCCATCGGATCCATAGACAAAACATCCTCTATTTTACAGATCCCCGTCACCGGCTTACTGACGAAATCTCCAATCTCATATTTCACAAAATTCTCTCCTGACCTGAAACATCTTATTCCGTAAACGTATACCGTACAAACGATCCCCGATTGTCACCTGTCACGATCACTACATCTCCATTTTTATCAGAAGTAGTTTCCAGAATCGGAAACCTCCCGTTCTCTTTCACATACGCCTCCGGACTCTCCGCCTCTGCCTCGATCAGCGTTTTCTTACTATACTTCTCTCCTCCACACGGATTAATATCCTCAATAAAAATCTCATATTCATGCATATCCATTCCCTCCCGACACTTCCACAACAAGTAAAAAAACAAGCAGCCGTCCGTGCCTGTTTTCTTTTCACCCAAACGCTGCTCGTCCTATATTCTATTATAAATCAATTTTTCTTCTGTTTCAAAAGTCATTTTCTCCAAAAAAATATCTATACTTCTTAGTGATTTCTGCCAATGCTCAGAAACGGATTCCGGAGACACGGGGGAGGCGGCCTTTTGCTGGTACTTTTAGCACAGATGAGATCCAGTCCTTAGAAGAACTTGACAGTGAGCGGCTCTCCGCGAACTGGCATTTAGTTTTTCTTAGGACTTAGCTTATCTTTGCGTTACCAGCGGCTGCCTCCCCCGTGTCTCTGGAATCCGTTTCGTCTCCTTAGCCAAAATTCTTTACTTTACACACCCCACAATAATCTCCTCACACCTCTCATACCCAATCCGTGAACTGTTCAGACACACCGTATAATTACTCGCCTTCCCCCACTTCTGCTCCGTATAAAAATTATAATTCGTCATACGCCTCTTATCGATATCCGTCATCATCCTGACAGCCTCCTGCTCGCTCACATGATACAACCGACAGATCCTCTCCACCTTTTCCGGCAAATCCCCATAAATAAACACATTCAGCACATCATCCCTGTCCTTCAAAATAAAATCCGCATTTCTTCCAATTATCACACACGATTCCTTCTCTGTCAGTTCCAGAATCACCTTTCTCTGTGTCTCATACACAAGATCCTCTACGGATTTCCCCGTAATATCACGTCCGGCAAATGCATAAGCAAACAACCCTTTCTTCGGGGACAATTCCGCACTTTCCCTGATATATTCCGGTGCTAACCCGGACTTTTCCGCAATCTGACCAATGATATTTTTATCATAGCAGGCAAATCCAAGTTTCTTTGCCACTTCTTCTCCGATAAACCGTCCGCCACTTCCGAACTCCCTGCTGATTGTAATGATTTTTTTATCCATCCCTGCTTCCTCCTTAGCCTAAAACATCCACTTTATTTTTTCTGATCTTCTTCAGGAATCCATAACCGGCCAGACACGCAACCACCTCCGTAATCGGAAATGCCCACCAGATCAGTGACACACCCATCTGCCCATTTCTGACAAATACCGAAAAGATCCCTGCCAGCGTAAGATCAGTACCAGTTGTCTCAGAAGAGAAATCACCAGCGATTCCACACCGCCGTCCAGCGCCTGATAAATGCCCTGATACGCAACATTGATTCCGGCAAATAAAAAGCTGACAGAAATTACCCGCATCGCACTGATAAAATACTCTTTTGACGATCCGGCATTAAACAGTGTGGCAAATGCTCCAGGGAAAATCTCCGTAATTGCAATACCCAGAATCATTAAAACAATCGTATACATCAGGCCATACCGGATTCCATCCTGAATCCTCTTTTTGCTCCGCATTCCGTAAGCAAATGCGATAATCGGAGTGATCGCATCACGCAGTCCAAAAGCAAGAAACAGAACAAACTGCTGCACCTTATAAAACAAACCATACGCTGTCTGTGCAGACGGATTGAATTTCAGGATCAGGTTCATCACATAAACCATAATCGACATCAGTGCCTGTGCAATGATCGCCGGAAGACCGATCGCATAGATTTCTTTGATAATTTTTCCGTCCGGTTTCATGTATTTCACATCGTGTGCAAATTCTTTATTCAGTTTTATATGGAAAATAAATAACAGCACTGCGGAAACCACCTGTCCGATCACGGTCGCATAAGCAGCACCTTTTACCCCCATCTCCGGGCACGGTCCGATCCCGTAGATCATGATCGGATCCAGGATAATATTGATCACTGCACCAGTCACCTGTCCAATCGTGGAATACAGAGATCGTCCTGTTGCCTGCAGTAACTTTTCAAACAGCGAAAAGAAGAGGATTCCAAAAGAAATCACACAGCATATTCTCAGATAACTGACTCCCATCTCAAGCACTTCTGCATCTACGGTCTGTGAAGAAATATATGCCTTCACACCGAAAATACCAAACAACAGGCAGACTGCATAAATAACTACTCCCAGAAACAAACTGTTTCCCGCTACCTTTGCCGCCTTTTTACGATTTCCCTGTCCCAGTGTCCGCGCCAGAAGCGCATTCGTTCCCACACCGGTTCCGATTCCCACCGCAACCATCAGCATCTGAACCGGAAATACCAGCGTGAGTGCATTTAACGCCGCTTCACTGCCCACTTTCATATTTCCCACAAATGCACTGTCCACAATATTGTAGACCGCCTGCAATGCCATCGACAGGATCATCGGAATCCCCATCCGGATCATCAGCTGATTCACCGGCATATCCTTCATCTTGTTACTTTCTGCCATTTTGTTTTCCATCCTCCCTTTTCCGCACAAAAAAAGTGTGTGCTTATCCGATAAGTTGGACTTACGCTGATAAGCTACACACTTTTTTATGACAATGATTCGATTTTTTAAAAAAACGAGTAACCGGAAACTGGATTTACGCTCGCCTGGCCACTCGTTTGCTGTCATTATATTGCCTGTTTTTCAAAAAGTCAAACAAAAATTTATATGCTCTATAAATTACTTTCCTGTTTATTCGATGCTCTTCTCAGATAATCTCCTATCCCGGTAATGCACAGCAAGGTTACAACAAGAAACGCCCCGGGAATCAGAATGATCCACCAGCCATCGGTAAGCAGTGCTTTTTCCGACAGTGACAGCATGCTTCCCCAGGAGATGATCTCCAGTGGCAGCCCGATCCCCATAAAACTCAACGTAGATTCTTCCACAATCGCACTTCGAATATTCATAACTACCATGAACATAATGGACGATAAAAAGTTGGGGGCAAGATGTTTTCGGAGAATATAGAAAAAGCCGCCGCCCATGCATCTGGCTGCAACTACATATTCATTGCTTCTCAGCTGGCGCACTTCCGTTCTTACTATTTTTGCTATACTGGTCCAGCTTGTAACTCCTATAACCAGCGACAGACTCAGCACATTTGCCTTCCCCAGGATCGCCTGTAGAAAAATAACCAGAAGCAGATTGGGAATGCTCAGCAAAATCTCTGTCATTCTCATGAGTAACATGTCCAGCCATTCCGGAGCCAGACCACTGACAGTTCCAAAGATAATCGCAATACCGGTTGATATCATTGTTGCCACAAATCCTATAAACAACGACTGTCGTCCACCGTACCATATCATGGAGAAAATATCTCTCCCCATGGTATCTGTCCCAAACAGAAATTCCCTGCATGGAGCAACGGTATAATTTTTCAGATCCATATAGGACGGATCTTTTGGCATGATCCATTTACAGAACAGACATCCACCAGCGATTATCAGAAGAACAATGACAGACAGCCAGGGAACGCCCTGATACCATCTGTTTTCTTTTTCCGGTGCCTGACGTTCCAGAAGTTCCGGTCTTACACCGACAATTTCAAACGGATCATTCATGTTCCCTCACCTCCTGTATATCCGGCTGTCTGCTGATGCGGATGCGCGGATCGATTCGCTCATTGAGAATCTGTGCTGCCATATTACAGACAATCACTATGATCCCGGACAGCAGACTGACCACCATCAGCAGATTATAGTCCTTATAGCGAGCACTTTCATATGCCAGCGTGCCGATTCCCGGATAGGAAAAAACAGTCTCCACCACATACGTTCCACCCATGATATGTGCTACGGAAATTGCCATAATGCTCAGATACGACGGCATAATATTTCTCAGACAATGTGTGATCATGATCCGTGATTTTTTCATTCCCTTTGCCTTCGCCAACAGCACGTAATCCGCACGGACTTCATCCAGCATTTTGTTTCGGACCATATAGCCATAATACCAGAGATGTTCTGTCACGATAACCGCTAATGGAAGAATCATATGCACGATACGATCGGAAAGATTGTTTTCCTGCCCCACCGCATATGCTCCTGAGCTTGGCAGCCATCGAAGAGAAACAGAAAACACAAGAATCAGTACCAGCGCCAGCCAGAACTCCGGTACACAGCTGATTACGGTTCCCACTTTACAGATCATACGGTCTGTCCATCCGCCTTCTTTCCATGCACATACAATGCCCAGAAGCAACGACCCAAAAAATATGATCAAAAAACCAATGCCACCGAGGACCAGTGTATTGCCGATTCTGCTTTTGAGTACCTCCAGAACATCCATTTTATATTTATATGAAATTCCAAAATTCCCATGAAATGCCTGTCGGATCCATCTGGCATACTGTACAGATATTTTATCATTCAGACCAAGTTTCTCTTCCGCCCATTCCCTTTCTTCCGGGCTCATCTTTTCCACGCGTTCTCCATAATAAGAAACCAGTGGATCCCCAGGTGCAAGTCTGGATACATAAAATGTTACAAGAGACAGTACCCATACGCTGATTGTGAAAATAAGCACCTTTTTCCCATAATATAATATCCGCTCACCCCTCATAGCACTTCATCACCCTTCTGTTTCGTTCTTTCCTCGGATCCGGTACGGGAATTGCTGCCAGCAATGCTTTTGTATACTCATGGTCCGGATGTGAAAACACATCCTCCGTGGTTCCTTCCTCCACAAGTTTTCCATGATACATAACCCCGGTTCGATTGCACAAAAACTTCACCATCGAAAGATCATGTGCAATAAAGAGAAACGAAAATCCCTGCTCTTTCTGCAATTTCCGGAACAGATTGATCATCTGTGCCTGGATAGAGACATCCAGTGATGCAATCGGCTCATCTGCTACGATCAGATCCGGCTTTGCAAACAACGCGCGCGCAATCGCTACCCGCTGTCGTTGCCCGCCGGACAGTTCATATGGATGTTTTTCCAGATAGCTTCCGTCAAGTCCTACCATCTCCAGCTGTTTTTCTATTTCCTTTTTATCTGTACGGATTTTCCGCGACTGAATACGCAGTGGCTCTGCCACGATATCTCCGACTTTCATTCCCGGATTCAGACTGGAAGCCGAGTCCTGAAAAATCATCTGCCGTGTCAACTGCAACATTTTCCTGTTTTTTTTGAATTCCCCGTTTTTACAGACAGGGATCCCTTTATAATAGATTTCTCCTCCGGATGGTTTGTATATATTCATAATACAGCGTGCCACTGTGGATTTCCCGGATCCGGATTCTCCTACCAGACCGTAAATTTCCCCTTTCTTTATCTGAAAAGAAACATCGTTTACTGCTTTTACTTTCATTTTTCGATTCGGACGGAACACATGCGAAAGATGCTGCACATCCAGTAAAATATCATTTTCCATCTCTTCGTCCTCCCGTCGGAACCTTCACCTTCGGTGCCCGCTCATCCAGCAGCCAGGTAGCTGCATAATGGGTATCTGTAATCCGAAACATAGGAGGCTCTTTTTCATAGTCTATTCTCATTGCATATACGTTTCTCTCCGCAAATGCATCACCCTTTGGCGGATGAATCAGGGTAGGCGGCATGCCCGGCAGTGTCGGGAGCCATTCTTTTCCTTCTGACAGAACAGGAAGTGACTGTAACAGTCCCCAGGTATATGGATGCCTTGGATCATAAAAAATCTCCTCCGCCGTTCCGATTTCCACAATTTTTCCCGCATACATAACCGCCACACGGTCTGCCACTCCGGCTACAACCCCTAGATCATGGCTGATAAACACAGTTGCCATCTCCAGTTTTTTCTGGATCCGCCGGAACACATCCAGAATCTGTGCCTGAATCGTCACATCCAGCGCAGTCGTAGGCTCGTCGGCAAACAGAATCTTCGGATTACCGGCAAGTGCAATTGCCATAACTGCCCTCTGACGCATACCCCCGGAAAATTCATGAGGATACTGACGGATCCTTTCTTCCGGTCTGTCTATTTCCACCAACTGCATCAGTTCTATAACTCTTTTTCTGATCTGTCCTCTCGACATTTTTTTATTATGGATCCTCACCGCCTCCCCGATCTGTTTTCCGACTGTGATCGTCGGATTCAGAGATGTCATCGGATCCTGAAAAACCATAGAGAACAGTTCTCCCCGCAGCCTCGACATATTTTTTTCCGTATAATCTGTAATATCCACTCCGTTCACCAGTATTTTCCCGGACTTGATTTTTGCCGTCTTCGGGAGTAATTTCATAATGCTCTTGCATAATGCACTTTTCCCGCATCCGGATTCTCCCACAATTGCCAGAACTTCCCCTTTTTTCACAGTAAAACTTACATCCCGAACCGCCTCCACTTCACCGGCATCTGTAAAAAAGCTTACCGACAGATGTTCTGTCTTCAGTAACTCACTCATTGCTAACCTCTCAGAACTGCATAAAGAGACTGTTTCCAGTCTCTTTGCAACTCTCATCTTTCCTTTTTATTCCGTAATTTCCCAGTCCTGAATATTCCAGAAAATACCAACTCCATGATGTCCAAGTACGGTCTGCTCCGAAATTCCTTTGATATCCGAATCCGCCACATAATTGGCATCAATATAACAGATAAATGCATATGCCGGATCCTTTGCCAGTTCTTCCTGGAACAAATCATAATATTTCGCACGGGTTTCCTGATCTTCATACTGTCTCGCCAGAGTCAGATATTCATCCACTTTTTCATTGGAATAACCGGAATAATTAGCCCCCTTATCTGTACCAAAAACCTTATAGGTATGGTCATCTGCATCAAACGGGCTTCCCCATCCGATCAGACATGCCATCTGTCCACCCCAGTCCATCTGCGCCGGGATATCTACTGTACAGTTGATGCCGATTTCCTGCAACTGCTGTGCCGCTGCCTGGGCGATATCGATTCGATCCTGTTCGCCTGACATAACACTGATCACAAAACCGATCTCTTCCCCGTTTCTTTCATAGAAGCCATCATCACCCATGGAACATCCCGCATTCTCAAGAATCTCTTTTGCCTTTTCCGGATTATAATCATAATGTTCCACATTCTCATCATTGTAGATATTTCTCTGCAATGGACCATAAGCCGGCATTCCCTGACCCAGAAGCACTGCATCAATAATCGCCTGCCGGTCAATACCATAACATACTGCCGGAATAATATCTTTGTTTTCCGTCCAGTAATCGTTGCCGAAATTAAACATAATACCACGATAATCCGAAGTTGTCATATCATAGCAGGTATAATCATCTGCATCCTTAAAACTCTGTGCATTTTTCGGATCTAACAGAGCCATATCAATCTCACCGGACTGTAACTGTACTGCCTGTGTATTGTCATCCTCTACAATCTTAAAGATTACTTTATCGATTTTCGGACTGCCAAGGTAGTAATCTTCATTTTTCACCATGACAATTGACTGCCCTGCATCCCAACTTTCCAGTTTATATGGACCTGTTCCTATCGGATGACGGAAGAAATCCGACTCCTGCATATCTTCTCCATCCAGAAGATGTTTTGGCAAAATCGCCATTGTCATATATTCCAGAAATGCCACATTTGGTTCTGCCAGTTTAAAGGCGATCGTCTGGTCATCCGTGACTGTAATTTCCTGCACATCTTCATAATTTGGTGCATTCTCCGATCCGTTGTCCGGATCCATGATCGCTTCTATTGTAAATTTTACATCGTCTGCCGTAAATGGTTCCCCATCATGCCATTTAATTCCATCTCTGATGTGGAATGTATAGGTATAAGTATCTTCATCATAATCCCAGCTTTCTGCAAGCCCAGGCACCACCTGATCATCCGCATCATGAGCGGTCAGACCATTAAACAACAGTACATTAATCTCACAGTGTTCGTCCATCGCCGGATTGATCCGTGTATAATCTCCGGATCCGTAGACCAGCGTAGATTCTTCTGTATTTTCTGCTTCTTCTTCCGGTTCATCACCTGCTGTTTCCTCATTCTCCGTCTTCGTTTCCGCAGTGTTCCCTGTTTCTGATACACCCCCACAGGCCGCCAGAGATATCACCAGACCTGCTGCAAGCAATACCGCAACCATTTTCTTCTTCATATGTTTCCCCTTTCTGATTTCTGTAAAAAGAAAGGAAAGGAATCTTTCCCGGATTTCTTTCCTCACTTCTGACATTATTTGCTTTCCCTTCCATACTGCTTATAGATGCGGAGGAAGCAGTACGGTCTGAGCGAACTTACAACCTATTTCTGTTGTGTGCCTATCATAACCTGTCTTTTCTCTCCTCGCAAGCCCCCTGTGGGGTTATATTTTTATCCTTTTTTCAACCGATATTTTCGCACTTTTTTCTTTTTTATATCCTCATCCGGGGGATAGACAATGAAAAAAAAGCCGTCCTCCATAGTTTTCATCCATGAAGGACAGCTCCCCTTTTATTTACCGTTCCACAATCTTCAGATCCCAGCCCCCGATTTCCAAAACCTGTCCATCAGTAACTGCAGCCTTTCCAAACAATTCCTCTCCATCAGTGCCATGATAAATCACATTCCGTACTTCCGGCGAATAGTTCAGATAATATACAACTTCTTTTCCAAGATCATTTGTCCCCTTCTTGATAATCACCGGGAACTCCACTTCCTGTTCCATACCCCACAATCCTGCATCCTTCAACACATCCGTAAGGATCTCCCGAAGCATCGCATCACCGGTCCAGCAGCCGAGATAAGTAGCCGTTCCCTTTCCATACGCATTTCTCGTCACTGCCGCATACCGCTTCCAGTTATAATGATCATAAGAAGCAAGCACCTGTGCCCCTTCCGGGTTCACCAGTTCCATAAAGTTCTTTAACTCATTATCTTCGCAGTGATACGTCTCTCCAGACAGCTTCAGCTGCTTCGGGAACGTAAAATGACTGTAGGAAATACCCAGACACCGATCCAAAATATGCGGCTGGCTGTCGTGGAACACCTTCAGATTCTCATCCGTAAAACCGGTCTTAAATGTCGTAAACAGATGACCGCCCGCTGCCACATAATCATTGATCTTCTGAAGCAGGGCTTCCGGTGCTGCGTACAGTGCCGGCACTACCAGCAGATCATACTGCGCAAAACTCTCTGTTTCCGGCCACAGGAAATCACATTCCACATTCAGTTTATATAACTGATCATAGACATAACGAACTACATCGTTGTACTTGCATGCACCGCCACCGCCTGCGGTTCCGTCAATCGGAAACCAGTCCAGAGCCGTCTGCGCTTCGTTGCTCACCAGGAAACCAACCTTATTGTGCTTTTTCAGATTCACCAGATGACTTCCCAGCTCCGCAAATTCCTTACCGATCACTTTCGCAGAACGGTAGGTATCATTTTCCTTAAAATCATGACTCAACAGTCCCTTCCAGTAAGTTTCAAATGAGTTATGAATCGAATGCCAGTGCCAGTATTCCACCATATTTGCTCCGGAAGCCAGATGGCTGAATGCCTGCAGACGAAGCTGTCCGTCATACGGAACCCATCCCGGGAATCCCTGCGCTTCTGTCTCCAGGACAAAATAATTATCCTCTTTCAGCGAACGGGTACTGTCCCCGCCATAGGAAATCTCCGCACCGGTCAGCTCGTCCTGTGTCGGATGATAAATATCCACACCTGCTACCGTCAGCGCCCTCGCCGCATGCTTGTGATCCACCATCGGCTGTACCCCGTAGGAATACCCTCTCCAGTCAAAATCAAAGTTATGCGTGATAAACTGGTCTTCCCTCGCATACTCCTTCACAATATCCGCCTGCCATTGCAGATAATCATCCACCAGTGTTCTCTGGAACTTCTGGAATTCCGCACCGAGACTTCCATTGATCGTTCCGCGCACATCCGGAAAATCCTCCCACGCATTGATCCGGTTGCTCCAGTAATCCAGTCCAAACGCCTGATTCATCGCGTCCAGATCGTCGTTAAACTTTGTCCGCAAGTATTTGACGAACTGTTCCTGCACATTTTTTCCCGCAGTGTCATAATATTTTGTCTCATTATCCAGCTGGAAGCCGATGACACATTTTCTGTGTGCAGACACCTCCATCAGTTTCCGGATCACCCGTTCCCCATAATAACGATACACCGGATGTGTGATATCCATGATCTGACGCGCTCCGTAGATGCCTGGTCCCTTCTTTGTGGTTGCAAGTACATCCGGATGAGATTTTACCATCCAGGTCGGAATTGCGTACGTCGGCGTTCCGATAATGACAGAGATTCCCGCCCCTTCCATCGCATCCAGCACGCGCGTCACATGGCTGAAATCAAATACACCTTCCTGCGGTTCACAGGTGCTCCAGGTTGACTCCGCGATACGGACCAGATTGATCCCTGCCGCTTTCATCATTTCCACGTCTTTATCTAACCGGTCACACGGCATATACTCATCATAATATGCCACCCCATACAATAATTTGTCCATTCGATAACCCTCTCTTTTTCTCATTTTCATGTAACTGTTCAGTACCTTCACAGTTACGAGCCAAAATGCATTTAAAATCACCTTCGGTGATGGCATTTTGGCTTGTATGTCTCGGGATTTTGGCATATTCATGCCAAAACACCTCGCGGGATACTACCTACTGAATAGTTACATTTTCATTATTTTAATTTTACCTGTTGTATGGTCATCCGGTCAACTGTGTCCATACATGTTTCAAAAAAATAATGCCAAAATCAAAAAAGCCGCACCAACTTTCTCTGTCAGTACAGCTTCTTTCTCTGATACCGGATTGTTCCGCACTCTCACAATCCTATCCTATAAAATACTCCCCACCAGATACACCACAAACGCAGCCACCCAGGCGATCACGCATTGCCCGATCACAACACCGACCGCCCATCTGCTTCCAAGTTCCCTCTTGATGGATGCGATTGCCGCCACACACGGTGTATACAAAAGACAGAACACCAGCAGGCTCGCCGCCGATACCGGTGTGATACAGCCAAGCAGTGCTGCGGTCTGTCCAAACAGTACGGACAACGTAGATACCACACTCTCCTTCGCCATAAATCCGGTGATCAGCGCCGTGGATATCCTCCAGTCGCCAAATCCCATCGGTGCAAATACCGGTGCAATCACACTGGCCACCGTCGCCAGAATACTCTCCTGCGAATCGCTGACGATGTTCAGGTGACTGTCAAAGGTCTGTAAGAACCAGATTACCAGTGTCGCCATAAAAATCACGGTAAATGCACGCTGCAAAAAGTCTTTTGCCTTATCCCACAGAAGGTGTCCCACATTCTTGGCTCCCGGCATCCGGTAATTGGGCAGTTCCATCACGAACGGTACAGCATTGCCTTTAAAAAGAGTCCCACGGAATACCAGTGCCATCAGGATACCCATCAGAATACCGCCAAAATACAAAGCGATCATCACCAGTGCGCTATGCTTCGGGAAAAATGCCGCCGCAAAAAAAGCATAGATGGGAAGCTTTGCCGAACAACTCATAAACGGTGTCAGAAGAATCGTCATCTTACGGTCACGTTCTGAAGGCAACGTTCTGCTCGCCATAACTCCCGGTACTGTACATCCAAAACCTACCAGCATCGGTACGATACTTCTTCCGGAAAGTCCGATCTTTCTGAGCAGCTTATCCATCACAAAAGCCACCCTTGCCATATATCCGCTGTCTTCCAGCATAGATAAAAAGAAAAACAGTGTAACGATGATCGGCAGGAAACTCAGGACACTTCCCACGCCGGTAAAGATTCCATCCATTACCAGAGACCGAAGGACACTGTTGACATTCGCTGCCCCCATCCACTGATCCACCAGACCTCCCAGCGCATCGATACTTACTTCCAGGATATTCTGTAAAAAAGCACCGATCACTCCAAAAGTCAGGAAAAATACCAGCCCCATGATCCCGATAAAACACGGAATCGCCGTGTATTTTCCGGTGAGTATCTTATCGATCTTCACACTTCGCAGATGCTCTTTACTCTCCCGTGGTTTGACCACTGTCTCATCGCAGATATTTTCAATGAAATCAAATCGCATGTGCGCAATTGCCGCCGCCCGGTCAAGACCACGCTCTGTTTCCATCTGTTTCACGATATGCTCCAGCATCTCTTTTTCATTCTGATCCAGTTTCAATGCCTCGAGAATCAGCGTATCCCCTTCTGCCAGCTTCGCCGCCGCAAAACGGACAGGTATCTGTGCTGCCTTTGCATGATCTTCGATCAGATGCATGATCGCATGCAGACATCTATGTACCGCACCACCATCTTCATTGGCATCACAGTAATCTATCTCCTTTGGCCGTTCCTGATATTTTGCCACATGCAGAGCATGGGCTACCAGTTCATCAATACCTTCATTCTTCGCCGCCGAAATAGGAACCACAGGTATCCCCAGCATCTCTTCCATCTGGTTGACCAGAATCGATCCGCCGTTTTCCCGTACCTCATCCATCATATTCAAGGCAAGCACCATCGGAATATCCAGCTCCATCAGCTGCATGGTCAGATACAGATTCCGCTCAATATTGGTAGCATCCACAATGTTGATGATTCCTTTCGGATGTTCATTCAGCACAAAATTTCTTGTAACGATCTCCTCACTGGAATATGGGGACATGGAATAGATTCCCGGAAGATCGGTCACCAGTGTGTTTTCTTTTCCCCGGATAGTTCCATCTTTTCGGTCCACCGTTACTCCCGGAAAGTTACCCACATGCTGACTGGATCCGGTCAGCTGATTAAACAGTGTGGTTTTTCCACAGTTCTGATTCCCTGCAAGTGCAAATGTCAGCACCTCTGTATCCGGCAAAGGATGTTCCGTTTCCTTCTCATGATATTTACCACCCTCTCCAAGTCCCGGATGGGGGATTACTGTTCGTTCTTTTTTTTCCGGTTTTACCTGTCCGGCATCCCGTATATTTTCAATCTCGATTTTCTCCGCATCTGCAAGACGCAGTGTCAGTTCATAACTGTGAATCCGCAGTTCCACCGGATCTCCCATGGGAGCGTACTTTACTACTGTTACCTCTCCCTGTGGGATCAGTCCCATATCCAGAAAATGCTGACGCAGCGCCCCTTCTCCGCCTACCGAGCGAATCGTTGCTGTCTTTCCTACCGGTAAATCTCTTAATGTCATGACTGCATTCCTCTTTTCTTTATTTTCTTGCTGTCATCCGTCCGAAGGTTTCCAGAATCTCAAAATCCTCCCAACAACTATGTAGATTTTATCCTTAATGATAATATTTATCAATAGAAAACCCCAAAAAATCTCCAAAAAGTATCTGAACCCTCCTTATTCTTGCTTCCTTTTTTTCTTTTCTCATGATATGATTGCATATGTTACGCTGTTTGGTATCTGTGTGTCTGTTGAACAGTTGTCTTTTACCGATATTACTATGAAGGGAAGGGATTTTATGAAAAAGACACAGCTTAAAAATTCTCTGCTTCTGCTGCTGACAGCCACCATCTGGGGTGTGGCTTTCGTAGCCCAGAGCGTTGGTATGGATCACGTGGGTCCGTTTACTTTCAACGCTATTCGAAGCATCATCGGAGGAATCGTCCTGATTCCATGCATTTTCTTTCTGGATCACAGAAAATCTGCCCAAAAAGAGGAACTGCCATCGCCTCAACAACAGGTAGAACAGACCGGTACACTGATTCTCGGCGGTGTCTGCTGCGGTATTCTTCTGGCACTTGCCAGCAGTTTTCAGCAGATGGGCATCCAGTATACAACGGTCGGACGTGCAGGATTTATCACTGCCTGCTATATTGTTATCGTTCCGATTCTTGGCCATTTCTTTCTGAGGAAAAAATGCGGCGCCACCATCTGGATCGCTGTTGCACTTGCACTGGCAGGACTGTATCTGCTTTGCATCACAGACGGTTTTTCCGTTGGAAAAGGGGATCTGCTGGTCATGGTATGTTCCCTGCTGTTTTCCTTACATATTCTGGTAATCGACTATTTTTCGCCCAAGGTTGACGGTGTGAAAATGTCCTGTATCCAGTTTTTTGTCTGCGGATTCTTATGTGCGATCCCGGCTGTCTTTACGGAACCTATCGTATTGGCAGATATCTTTGCCGCCTGGGCACCGATTCTTTATGCCGGTGTGATGTCCTGCGGTGTTGCGTACACCCTGCAGATCATCGGACAGAAAGATATGAACCCGACTGTGGCTTCTCTGATCTTAAGTCTGGAATCCTGCATCTCGGTACTGGCAGGCTGGATCCTTCTGAATCAGAAGCTTTCTGCACGGGAGTTATCAGGATGTGTGCTGATGTTTGCAGCGATCATTCTGGCACAGCTCCCCTCCGGGAAAAAAGCATAATATGTTTGTCCCACCGGATGCTTTTCTCTGTAAAATCTGAAAAGCTCCCGGTATTTTTTATGAACATGATTTTGAAGAAAACAGGTAACAATTCAGTCGGTGGCCATGTTTTTTGCCAAAATCCCGAGACATACAAGTCAAAATGCCATCACCGAAGGTGATTAGAAATGCATTTTGGCTCGTAACTGTGAGGGTACTGAAGAGTTACGAAATTTGTAAATGGCAGATTGAGTAATTAAATTTCAAAAAAGGGTTGACGAATCATCTGTAACCAAGTATGATTATAGACAGATTCGCACTGCAACGCGTTGAAGTGCAAAATTCTTTATTTTTTATGGAGGCTTTTGAAATTATGGAAATGGATATGGAATTCTTACGGAAACTACCAACCCCGAAGGAGTTAAAAGAACAGTTTCCGGTAAGTGAAAAAATAGCAGCAATCAAAGAGGATCGCGACAGACAGATCCGGGAAATCTTCGAGGGAAAAGATGACCGACTTCTGCTGATCATCGGACCTTGTTCCGCCGACAATGAAGATGCGGTGATCGATTACATCAGCCGTCTTCGTACTGTACAGGATAAGGTGGCAGATAAGATTTTTATGATTCCGCGAATTTATACCAACAAACCGAGAACCATCGGTATGGGATACAAGGGTATGCTGCATCAGCCGGATCCGGAAAAGAAAGAAGACATGTTAAAGGGTATCATCGCGATCCGCGATCTGCACACCAGAGCGGTCAACGAGACCGGTTTTACCTGTGCAGATGAGATGCTGTATCCGGAGAACCACAGATATTTATCCGATCTGTTATCTTACGTTGCCATCGGTGCCCGTTCCGTCGAAGACCAGCAGCACCGTCTGACCGCCAGCGGCGTCGGCATCCCGGCAGGTATGAAGAACCCAACCGGCGGAGATATCTCCGTTATGATGAACTCCATCATCGCCGCACAGCACGGTCACATGTTCCTGTACCGTGGATGGGAAGTAAAAACTCCTGGTAACCCTTATGCACATGCGATTCTTCGTGGTTATGTAGACAAATTCGGAAGAAATATGCCAAACTACCATTACGAGGACCTGCAAAATCTTCTGGAACATTATCAGGAAGTCAATGAGTCCGCGCAGACAAAACTGGTCAACCCGGCTGTCATCGTAGACACCAACCACTCCAACTCCGGCAAACGCTTCGCAGAACAGATCCGTATCAGTAAGGATGTTATGCACAGCTGCAAGGTTTCGGAGGATGTTCACAAACTGGTGAAGGGACTGATGATCGAGAGTTATATCGAAGACGGCGCTCAGAAGGTGAGTGAGCACTGCTATGGAAAATCGATTACGGATCCTTGCCTGGGTTGGGAGAAAACCGAGAAACTGATTTATGAACTGGCGGAGCTTTGGTAATTGAAAAATTGTAAAAGGGGATGCCGCGTCTCCCGGCATCCCCTTTTACAAAATCTCTACTTCACAAACGGAACCGGACTATAATAATACCCGATCATCCCCGCCCCTGAATGATAAGGAACGATAAATTCTCCCTGTGCATACGCCAGCAGCTCCTCATATTTTCTTACAGCCTCTCTGAATTTCTCCATGAATTTTTTCATAATAATCCTCTCCTCTCATTCCAGACTGCTTATAAGTTTCTCTTATCTATAAAGAAAAAAGCAGAACAATGGATTCATCCGAACCCCTTTGTTCTGCTTTTTTATATCATAGCACTTCTCTTCCCCGTGTGCAATCCCTTTTTTACGTTACCGCGGTAAATTTCTTCGAGATTCACCGCAAATGGTATATCCGTTCCGTCCACCCCTCTTGGTCTCATAAAGTGCCTGATCCGCGATTCGGTACAGTTCCATGTAGGTGTTTCCGTGTTCCGGGTACAGAGCGATTCCGATGCTGATTGTGATTCCTTTTCCATCCATCTCAGCAAATGCAAGCTTCTTCGTCTCCTCCAGCAGTTTTTCCGCTTTGCTTCGGACTGCCTCACGACTGCTTACGTTCCACATCAGGACGGTAAACTCGTCACCGCCGATCCGGCCCACAATGTCGTTTTCCCGGAACTGTCTGTTCAGCAGTTCGCCAAACGTATGCAGCACCGCATCGCCCACGGTATGTCCGTATACATCGTTGACCTCTTTAAACTTATCTACATCCATGATAAAGAATGCGCTTTGCCTCTCTCCATGATTTTCGTTCAGAATCCGCTCCGTATACGATTCCGCGTATTTTCTGTTATATACCTGCGTCAGTTCATCCGTCCGGGCGGAACGGAGGATTTCTTCTGTTTTCTGACGGTTTTTCCGTATGATGTAGAAGATCAGGATACAAACCTGAACGCCAAAGCATCCCAGAAAGATAAATTCATACTGCTCCACGAACGCATACGACTGCTGTGCAACGGTCACCGGTGCAACATAGCAGATCATCCAGTCATTGATTCCCAGCGGCGCATATGCCAGATAGCGGTCGGAACTGTCCGCATAACCTCTTAACCGGATCAGTCCTTCCTTTCCTTCGTTGAAATCCTGTGAAATCTCTTCGATGCTGTGTCCCTGTCCTATTTTCTTGAATTTGTAAAATTCAAAAATATTATCTCCATAAGAAAGCTTGTAATCTGTCGCATCGCCGTCATGGGCAATGATCTCACCATCTCTGGTAACGATCAGGCTGTATCCTTTTCCCGAAAACAGATCATCAAACAGCATACGGCTCAGTTCACCGACATTATAGGAACTGCCAAGAACACCAATGACCGTTTCCTCATGAAAAACCGGAACGCCAAGAACTACCTTCGTCTCCTGATCCACACTGCTCTCAAGCGGATCACTCAACGTACGGCTGCCGCTGATCCCTTCCTTAAAGTATCTCCGGTGTGCCACATTTTTTACCAGCCCATTATCGTAGTGTGCATCACCATTCGGCTGAATCAGCGCCGTGCGATCCAGCGCGGTACTCTCCTGAAATGTTGTCAGCATCTGCATATTTTCCTCGCTGAGAAGGTCTCCGCCCTCTCCCATCTTCTCTGCAATGCCTTCCAGATACGAATAATGAATATTTAAAATGGTTCGGAGATGTTCGCTCTGTCTCGCCACATTATTTCTCATTCTCTCCTGCGAACTGCTCTCGATCGTTCTCTGTGCTGTCACAAAAAAGGAAACCAGACCGATGATAATCGCCAGGATAAATACCGCAATTGCTCCTACATAGCTTCCTCCGGGATTCTGCTTTTTCTTCTTAAAAATAATCTCCAACTCCTCCCCTGTTTCTTCTTTTAATATACCAGAAATATGTCCTGAATACTACTTGTTTCTCTGTTTTTCGCTCGACACTTTTATACCTTGCATTTTTATACCGAACGCTTTTCAAAACTCCAAATCTGTACTATAATCAACGAGATAAAATAACATGTATACCGTTTACAAAGGAGGCCCTTATGGAACCAAATATTATTACTCTGACAGACCAGTACGGCGAATCTGTTCGTTTTGAACTTCTCGATATTGTGGAATACGAAGATCAGGAATTTGCTGTTCTCTATCCTGCCGATGGCGGTGACGATGAACCGGTTCATATCCTGCGGATCACTTCCGAAAATCTCGATCTGGATGAAATGGAATTCGAAGGTCTGGATGACGAAGACCTGATCAATGCCGTGTTTGATCTGTTCTGCGAACGTAACGATTTTGAATAAGAATTTTTTAAATAAAACGGAGAAATCGCTTGACATTTTCTCCGTTTTATTTTATATTAGTATTAGTAACAATTACTGTTATTAATCGAGAAGGGAGGATCGTAATGGCAACTCTGAAATACAGCCGTCAACGGGAATCCATCAAAGAATTTCTGATGACACGTACCGATCATCCTACGGCTGACACCGTCTATCATCAGTTACGCAAGATTTATCCGAACATCAGTCTCGGAACCGTCTACCGTAACCTGGCGCTGCTGGCAGATATCGGAGAGATTCAGAAAATCTGTACCGGCGATGGTGCTGACCGCTTCGACGGACAGGTCACCCCTCATTATCATGTAATCTGCACCCGCTGCCATCAGGTGATGGATCTGGATCTGGAATACATGAAAGAACCGGAGGATCTGGCCGCACAACATTTTGAAGGAAAGATTCTGGGACATGTGACAAACTTCTATGGAATCTGTCCCGACTGTCTGAAAAAAGATACGATGTAAACGCTTCCTGGATTGTCAGAGGAACAAAACGAAAAGAACAAAATAGTTTTAAAATCATCTTGACAAACAGGAAGCAATATGTTAACCTAATATCAGTAACAATTACTATTATTAATTCGAACTCAAGAAAGCGATTCACCGTATAGGGAATCCGTTTTCAAGATAAACTACAAAAAAGAAAAGGAGAATATGACCATGAAAAAATTTGTTTGTACTGTATGTGGATATGTTTACGAAGGAGAAACCGCACCGGAAGTCTGTCCGGTTTGTAAAGCACCAGCTTCCAAGTTCAAAGAGCAGAGCGGAGAAAAAACATGGGCTGCTGAACATGTAGTAGGTGTTGCACAGGGCGTTCCGGAAGACATCCTGGCTGACCTGAGAGCAAACTTCGAAGGTGAATGCTCTGAAGTCGGTATGTACCTGGCTATGGCTCGTGTAGCTCACAGAGAAGGATATCCGGAAATCGGTCTGTACTGGGAAAAGGCTGCTTACGAAGAAGCTGAACATGCAGCAAAATTCGCTGAACTGTTAGGTGAAGTTGTAACCGACAGCACAAAGAAAAACCTGGAAATGCGTGTAGATGCTGAGCACGGCGCAACCGAAGGAAAATTCGATCTGGCGAAACGTGCAAAAGCTGCAAACCTGGATGCAATCCATGACACCGTTCATGAAATGGCAAAAGACGAAGCAAGACACGGAAAAGCTTTCGAAGGTCTGCTGAAAAGATATTTCGGTTAAGATTTAAAAGGAACTCAACCCCGGCTGACAGTTTGCAGCCGGGGTTATTTTTTTATGCAGACAGCAGGGAATCACCGGATTTCTAAAAATTTTCTTAAACCTTCCTCTTCTGCGCTCCTTTCACTGGCATCTTTGCCGGTTTTCCTGTATACTGAATATTAACAGCGATGAACGTGACATATTACTGTTTGGAGGTGTTTATCATGAAAGACAATTTAGGTTATGTACATGTATATTGCGGGGATGGAAAAGGAAAGACTACTACTGCGATGGGACTCTGTACCCGTGCCGCAGGTTATGGATATAAAGTACTGATCTATCAGTTTATGAAAAATAATAAGACCAGCGAGCGAAATATTCTGCAGCAGGTTCCGAACATTACTTTTGTCAACGGACTGGAGCAGGAAAAGTTCAGTTTTCAGATGACGCTTTCCGAGAAACTGGAACGGAAAACCTACTATGAAAAACAGTTCCGGAAAATTACAGCAAAAGCTGCCGAAGAAGACTACGATCTTCTGTTTTTCGATGAACTGATCTATACGATCCGCGCCGGACTCTTCGATGAGCAGATTCTTCTGGATTATCTGAAAAAGGAAAAACCGGAACATCTCGAAGTCATCCTGACCGGTCAGCAGCCAAGTGATGAACTGGTGGAACTTGCCGATTATGTCTCCGAGATCCGTAAGATCAAACATCCTTTTGATCAGGGACTTCCTGCCCGCCCGGGAATCGAAAAATAAAAATATAAAAAATCAGAAAGTATAGAGAAAATATATGGACGCATTAAAATATGTATCACAGATTCTCGACGATGCGGACTCCTGGGAAACCATGATGTTTCTCTACGATGCCGCACTTCGCCAGATGTCCACAAAGATTGATATTCTGAATGAGGAATTCATCCATATTCATAATTACAATCCGATCGAACATGTGAAGTCCCGGATCAAGGAACCGAAAAGTATCGTCAAGAAGTTAAAGCGCCAGGGACATGAAGTCACCCTGGAAAATATGTTAAAATATATCAAAGATATCGCCGGTATCCGTATCATCTGTTCATTTACCCAGGACATTTACCGGATCGCCGATATGCTGGCAAAACAGTCCGATCTGCGTGTGGTGGAGCTGACCGACTATCTTACCCATCCAAAAGTCAGCGGATACCGCAGCTACCATATGCTGGTAGCCGTCCCGGTTCATCTTTCCGACCGTGTCGTGGATATCACCGTGGAAGTACAGATCCGCACCATCGCCCAGGATTTTTGGGCAAGCCTGGAGCATAAGATCTATTACAAATTCGAGGGCAGTGCACCGGAATATATCAGCCGGGATCTCCGCGCCTGTGCAGAGTTTGTAGCCGAACTGGATGAAAAGATGCTTTCTCTGAACGAAGCGATTCAAAAAGAAGCGATTCAGAAATCAGAGGAAGCCGAGGAAAAGAAAGAGGAGTAGCTGTTTAAAACAGTTACTCCTTATTTACATCCCATAATTTCTATTCCATGCCTGTGTCAACCTTGATGGCTTCGTGAAGACAAATATCCTCCATAAAATGAGGAGTGCCCGGATACCTCCCAGTACCCGGGCTATTATTATGAAAAAATTCTATGTGTAATGAACCCATTACAAACAATTTTGAGATGTTCCTTTCGGAACTATTATTATCATAGCAACAGTTTATGAACAAATTATGAACGCAATATGAATTTATGGTTAATTTGCACAATTCGTTTTTCTTTTTTCTTTGTTTTTATGACACTTTACACTGTTCTGTTGTTTTTGCTTTTTCACTTCATCCTGTTAATTCGTCAAATCATCCGTCATTTTCTTTTTATTTTCCGGAATTTTTCAACACATTATCCAAAGATAGAACTCCAGAGGTTCTTGCACCAGCTTACGATCTTACTAAAAAATCCTTTGACCTGCTCCTGATTGATGTTCAGATCCAGGCTCTCCAGTTTATTGTACAGATCTTTTGCCTGCTCTTTTAACGCATCCACATCCAGATCCAGGCTGCTGATCTTCTGCATCAGGCTTACGATCTTCTGTTTATCCTCGTCTGACAGCTGAATGTCCATTTCTTTTGCAGCGTCATCTACAACCGCTTCGATCTCTTCCGGATCAGACAGATCGTTGGAGACAACTGCTTCTTTTACCGCTCCGACCAGTTCTTCCGCCTGTTCCTTATCTCCGATCGACTCTCCCAGATCACTGGTCGTTACCAGTTCCTCCGTGGCTGCGTCTGCATTTTCCGCTTTCAGCGTCTCACCGGTCATATTGCTGTAGGCTTCCATTGCACCTACCAGAGCTGCCGTTCCGGAGATGTTGAACGGTCCTGCCACATGCACATCTGCATCCGTTACGCCGGCGGTTGCCAGTGCATTCTGATACATACCGGTCGTACAGTAGGTGATATTGTTGGTGGTCACTTTGATCCCGTTTCCTTTGTCCTTCTTTTCGATCAGTACGGAGGAAAGTGCTCTGGTTCCGATCACGCTGGAATCCAGATAGGAATCCAGATATTTGTGTTCGTCCGCATTTGTCACGGTGATGACCTGATAATGGCTCAGGTCCGCTTCATTGATCTCCAGCAGACTTAATACCGTAGATTTTTCTGTCTCGTTCAGATCCGCACCCAGTGCCAGATACGGCGCATCAATCTGATCTGCCTTTACACTCATCGGCGCCGCAAGACTTCCCAGTACGGTTATTGCCGCCAACATTCCTGCCATGATTCTCTTTATCTTCATCTTTATTACCTCTCTTTTTTCTTCTTATCCTCTCGGAATTGTTCTTTCAGTCCTCTCTCCGACTGATACTCCGTAGTATAACACACTTTTTTTCTGTGATACACATATTCATAAATCTTTTCCCATTCATTCATAAAATCTTCACAACTTCAACACGGTTTTCTCACATTTCCCGGATATACTATAACCATAAAATAATTAATACAAATTATTTTATAACTTTTCTTTTTCATATGTCGATGAAAATCGACACTCCTTCCTTTAAAAATAAAATTAAAACGTGTTGACCGGAATTTCCTCGTTCTGGTCAACACGTTTTTATTTTACTTTTTTTATTTGGCACGTCCGAGCACATTTGCAAGTTTTGCAAATTCTTCCAGGGAAAGGGCTTCCCCTCTCACCGACGGAGAAAATCCACATTCTGCGATCGCAGCCTCTATCGTCTCTTTTTCAAACGACAATCCCTCATAATTCTTCAGCCCATTCGCCAGGGTCTTTCTTCTCTGGTTAAACGAAGCACGAATGATCTGAAACAGCAGCTTCTCATTTTCCACCTGCACCGGTGTCTGCGCATGGCGGGTTAGACGAATGACCGCACTTCCCACCTTCGGTCTTGGCATAAAACAGTTCGGCGGAACATTTGCCACGATATACGGCTCTGCATAATACTGTACTGCCAGCGACAGTGCCCCGTAATCTTTCGTTCCCGGTCCTACCTGCATTCGGTCCGCTACTTCTTTCTGTACCATGACAGTGATGGATTCCACCGGCACATGACTCTCAAACAGCCCCATGATGATCGGTGTTGTGATATAATACGGCAGGTTTGCAACCACCTTGATCGGGCGGCCGCCATTTTTCTCTTCTGCCAGTTTTGCGATATCCACTTTCAGAATATCTTCATTGATCACGGTTACATTATCATAATCACTCAGCGTATCCTCCAGAATCGGAATCAGGCTTTTGTCGATCTCTACCGCACATACTTCTCTCGCCGCATATGCCAGATACTGTGTCATCGTTCCGATTCCCGGTCCGATCTCCAGGACAAAATCATCTTCGGTAATCTCCGCTGCACGGATGATCTTATCCAGCACATGGGTATCAATCAGAAAGTTCTGCCCAAACTTTTTCTGAAATGTAAAGCCGTATTTATTCAGCACGGCGATGGTTGCCTGGGGATTGCCAAGGTAAGGCTCTCTCTTACTCATAGTTTTTCCTTTCTCTTTTATTTTCTCGTTGCTCGCATATCAAAAATTGATCCAGTGGATCAATTTTTGATTATCGCGACAGTCGTCAAAATCTCGTGCAAGCACGGACTTTGACTCGTTGCTCGCGTAAAAACAGGGCATAGCTTTCTGTCGCCATGCCCCATATTGTCATGTTCTTGTAACTGTGAAGGTACTGAACAGTTACGTGTTCTTTTATAAGTCAAAATCCTTTTCGTAAAGAAGAATCCGTCCTTCTGCATCCGTGTGACGTTTGGAAAGTTTTCTTCCCAGTTTGACGCCGCTTGCTTTTCGGATCGCTCCGTCTACCATCTCTTTTACTTTTCCGACGGTGATCGGTTCGTCTTCTTTCTGGTTGTCACCGATCATGGTATAGAGGGCAAGTACACCCATCTCATCCATCCGGAAACCATTTTCTCTTGCATACGTTCTTGCAAAGGTTACCAGCTCATCGTTAGTAAATACCGGGATCGAGATCACCGTTTCGAATTTCTCTGCAAATTCCGGATAATCTGCCAGCATCTTACGCATGTTCGCTTTGTCATCCTCGATCAGAAGAATCAGACTGTCTGTACGGAAATCCATCGCCTGAGAAAGTTTCTCGATGGTCTCCGGTGTCATAAAGCTTGCACGCTCGATCAGAAGAAATCCTCCTGCCATCTTGCTGATGATGGTTGCCGGATCTTTTCTGTTGATGTCAGACGCATCCAGGTTTGCGTATTTGACTGCTTTCAGACCCAGTTCTTTACAGATCGCTTTCACAAGTCCTTCGCTCAGACGGGTTTTTCCGGTTCCGTGGCTTCCCATGATCGCGATATTTCCACGATGAGAGGTCTTCTCACTCGCGTGTTCATACGCTCCTTGGATCGCATCCAGGATCTGTTCATCCATACCAGGTACTTTTGCAAAATAGGAAAACAGCTGTTTCTGTTCTGCGGTCAGACGTTCCGGTCTGGTATTGTTCAGGATCCGCTGGCGTTTTTCCTCCGGTGTCTCTCGTTCTACCGTCATATCACTGATATCCGGCTGCATCTCTGCTTCTTCCAGCATCTTTTCAATATGATCGTTCTCTGTCTCCTCCGGCTCTTCTTCGTCGGTGTCATCGGCTTCTGTATGTGATTCTTCTGCAATATTTTCTTCTGCCGACGGTTCTGTTTTCTCATCCGCAAAAGTAACTTCTTCTACAGACGGTGTCTCCGGTTCCAGTTCCAGACTTACCGGCTGCTGTTCCTCTTTCTGCTCCTGGAATACTTCCAGGCTTCCAAGAGCTGCCCGCAGTTCTTTTTCCAGATTAAATTCCTGTGTTTCTCCCGGCGTCTCCTGCTCTGCGCTCTGTGCTGTTATATCCAGAATGATTCTCGTTGCATCCAGATCTTCCGTTTCCTCTGACTCTTCCGGTTCTGTGACCGTTTCTTCTTCAGCAGCCTGTTCTTCCGTTACTTCCACAGGCGCTTCCGGTTCCGCGTCCGCTGCTTCCGGCACTTCCGTCGAATCCCCGTTTTCTTCTCCGAAGTCCAGAGAAATATTGGAAAGACTCGCTTCAAAAGCTGCCATAGCTTCATCTGCGGCGATATCTTCTGCTGATTTTTCTTCCGGTACCTCCTGAATCGTGTCTTCTTCGACGTTTTCCTCTTCTACAGTTTCTGCCGGAATCTCTTCCGTTTCTTCCACAATAGCTTCTGTCTCCGGTTCTTCTTCAGCCGTATCTGTCAGTTCTGATTCTGTCTCTTCCACTGCCGGTTCTTCAATGATTACATCCTCCGGCTCTGCAACAGTTTCTTCTTCCAGAACCGCACCGGATGCATCCACGGTTTCCTCGGCGACCACATCTTCCGGTTCCCCGATGATCTCTTCTGTCGTTACCTCTTCCACGGTCGGTTCTTCCGCAGATTCCTCTGCCGGTACTTCTCCGCCCGCTTCTTTTGCCAGGGAAGAAGAAGTCTCTGCAAACAACGCATCCAGATCTACTTCCTGTACACTGACAATTTCTTTATCCTCCGGTTTTTCCACCTTCGGTTTTTCTATCATTTCCAGTTCGTCCATCTCGGTTCTACTCACGCCGGCAACCCCGCTATCCGCAGAGATAATGCCTTCGTTTACAGCCTCCGGTTCGAGATCCTGTACATGATAATCTTCAATATTTTCTTCCTCCTGCGGTTCCTGTGGAATCTCTGCTCCTGCGGCTCTTCCCAGTGCCTCAAAAGCATCTACCGCCTTGGTACGGTTGAATCCGGAAAGAATCTCCTGGAAGCTCTTGGAAAGACGTTCCTGAAGCTTTTCGGTATCAATATGAGGAATCTCCGGCTCCGGTCTTACAGGCTCTGTCTCCACAACGGTTACCGTTTCCGTGGTTCCCTGTGCATCCTCCACAGTTGCCGCTGCTTCTTCCTGCGCCTGTTCCCGTACTTCTTCCGCTTTCTGAAGATTTGCCATCGCTGCCGCAGATACCCCCGGCAGAATCGTATTTTTCACTTCTTCCGTCTGCTGCGGTTTCGCACTGGTCTCTCCAGCCGCTTTCGCCTTCTCATATTTCTCTTTCTGGGACGGTGACAGCGGTGTATAAGTCATCTTCAGTTCCATCGCCTTGGTTACATATTTACCCTCGCCAAACCACAGAACCAGATCGTCACAGGTTTCGATACATTTCTTTTCCTGTCCTGCTTTCTTATACAGCTTTGCCAGTTCGTATACCCAGCGTTCCGTATATTCCCGTTCTTTATACTCCTCCAGGATCTCAATCTGATCTTCCAGAGGTGCTTTCTTTGCTTTGTAAATCTTGTATTTCAGAATGTATTTGGAGGTATCGTTGGATGCCGTTTCCAGATACTGATTATAATATTTTACAGCATCATCATTTAACCCCATCTTCAAAGCCAGTTCCACCTGACGGTACAGAATCATCTTTCCGATGGATGAACGTTTGTATGCCAGCTGCAGCATCTTCATGCTTTGTTCCAGCTCACCATTCACTTCGTAGATATCTGCTACCATACACAATGTCCGCACACTCTTTACTCTGCGCCAATCGATGGAATCGGCAATCGTAAGAGCCCCTTCATAATCCTGTGCGTCCACAAGTCTGTTGATTTCCTCCAATTTCAAATGGTATTCTGTCTTATCCACTGTACTCACCTCTGCTTTTTCTATCAAATCTGTAACTGTCTGAGACTTTCACAGTTACTTATTTTTATAGTTATCCATAATCTTTTTAAGTGTATCATACTGCCTGTTTCTTGTCAAAATATAACTGCCCTGTACCGGCACAGTTATTGATAAAATGTATGAATAAAAGAACGAAAGTAACTATTCAGTAGGTAGTATTCCGCGAGGCGTTTTGGCATGAATATGCCAAAATCCCGAGACATACAAGCCAAAATGCCGTCACCGAAGGTGATTTTAAATGCATTTTGGCTCGTAACTGTGAAGGTACTGAACAGTTACGAACGAAATTAATTTTCTGGAAAGTAAACAAGGGATGCCGCCTTCTGACAACACCCCTCTTATGTATACGGGAGTCAGGCCCCCCTTTTCGGTTCTTCTGTCACCCGATTCTCAGTTTAAACTTCTGAATTTCTTTTTCACTGGTCACACGTTCGATCTCTGCGCCCAGGCTTCTCAGTTTTCCTTCAAAATCCTCATATCCACGCTGGATATATACGATATCATCTACGATCGTAATTCCTTCTGCTGCCAGTCCGGCGATTACCAGTGCCGCACCTGCACGAAGATCCGGTGCGCTGACTCTTGCTCCTGTCAGTTTTTCCACGCCGTCAATGATCGCTGTATTGCCTTCTACTTTCACAGAAGCGCCCATACGGGTAAGCTCGTCCGCATATTTGAAGCGGTTTTCAAAGATACTCTCTGTGACGATACTGGTTCCGGTTGCCAGCGCCAGTGTCACGGCGATCTGCGGCTGCATATCGGTAGGATATCCCGGATACGGCAGTGTCTTTACATGAGTTCTGCGCAGTTTCTTTGCCGAGATCACACGGACTGCATCGTCAAATTCTTCTACCTCGCATCCGATCTCTTCTAATTTTGCGGTGATCGCTTCCAGATGCTTCGGAATCACATTCTTGATCAGAATATCACCCCGTGTTGCCGCTGCAGCGAACATATAGGTTCCCGCCTCGATCATATCCGGTACGATAGAATATGTGGTACTGTGCAGTGTTTCCACACCACGGATACGGATCACATCCGTACCGGCACCCTTGATATTGGCACCCATGCTGTTCAGGAAGTTCGCGGTATCTACCACATGCGGTTCTTTTGCTGCATTTTCAATGATGGTGTTTCCCTTTGCCATGGAAGCTGCCATCATAATATTGATCGTTGCACCTACTGACACGGTGTCCATGAAAATATGGGTTCCGTGAAGTCCATTCGGTGCGGATGCCACGATGGCACCGTATTTGATATCAACAGTCGCACCCAGGGCACGGAATCCCTTCAGATGCAGGTCGATCGGACGGCTTCCGATGTTACAGCCACCTGGCAGAGGTACTTCTGCTTTTTTGTATTTTCCAAGAAGTGCGCCCAACAGATAGTAGGATGCACGGATTTTCTTAATATATTCGTAATCTACACTGATATCACCGATCGTGGAACCGTTGATCACTGCAGTGTGGCGGTCTACACGCTCCACCTTTGCTCCGATTCCTCCGATGGCCTCTAAAAGTACATTTATATCATTGACATCCGGAAGATTTTCCAGCCGGACGGTATCATCTGTCATAATAGCGGCTGCCAGAATCGCAAGTGCTGCATTCTTTGCTCCGCCAATCTCTACTTCTCCAACTAACGGGTTTCCACCCTTAATAATATACTGATCCATAGTTCACCTCTATGTTTTATTCAGCCCAATACAAGTCCCGATAAGCCCTCTCATTCATTTTTATGTTATAACAAATCAAAGTCTTTGTAAATAAATTTTAAAGATTTCTTATCTTTTTGTTCATATTGTCCACTGAACTTTTCCAAATACTTTTACAGCGTATCGATAATACTCTGTAAAGTCTCCTCTAAATTTTTATTTTCCTCATCAATTGTGATATCTGCATATTTTTCATACAGTACCACACGCTCTTCATACAGGTCCTTCAATGTCTGTCCGTCCCGTAAAACCACGCCGCGGTTCTTCAGGTTGCCCAGACGTTTTCTCAGGGCTTTGTAAGAAAGTTTCAGATAAATGACCGTGGCAATCTCTCCAAGATGCTCCATAGCCTCTTTTCCGTATACCACGCTGCCTCCTGTGGCAATTACTGTGCGGTCCGCTTCGATCGAAGCATTCACCTGATTTTCAATTGCAATAAAGCCTTCGATGCCCTCTTCACTGATAATTTCTTTTAATAATCTCTTCTCCTGCTCCTGAATCAGCAGGTCTGCGTCTACAAACTGATATCCCAATTCTTTTGCAAGAATTACTCCAATGGTACTTTTTCCGACTCCGGGCATTCCGATTAATACTATGTTCTTCATATCTCTCATCCTTATCGCAGCTTATCATTTTATCATATTATCTTGGTTAATACAAGTTTTTATTCCTGTTTGTTATTGGATAACAAAGAATGTATCCTGACACATTTTTTTAATCATACCACAATTTTGCCTGTAAGGGAACTTAAAACTCACGAATAAAGGATTCTACTACATCCGAATGTTCTTCGTTTCTCCACACCAGCAGAACATCCGTCGTCAGTTCCTTCTCTCTGATCGGAACCGGACAGATTTTTTCCGACTGATCTTTCATAGACGCCGGAAGAATCGCTGTCCCCAGTCCGCTGGCTGCCAGGCTCATGGCTGTTCTTGCATCCTCACATTCATAATAAACATCGCTGGACAGGCCGTGTTTTTCAAAAATAGACAGCACATACTTTCTGTGACGCTTGGAAAGGATCAGATGATGTCCCGCCAGTTCTTCCAGTGTCAGTTCCCGGCATCCTGCTTCTGCCTGCCCCTGTGGAACCATCGCCAGCAATTGTTCCTGTTTCAGCAGTTTGGAACAGAATCCATTTAAAGCAATAGGAGTACGAAGTGTCGTTACATCAAGGATTCCGTTTTCCAGTTCGTCTTTTAATGTAAAGGTAGATCCATCATGGATCACAAAACGAATGTCCGGATGATGACTGGTGTATTTTACCAGATATTTTGCCATCATATTCACCGTGGATGGCGTCACGCCGAGATGGATCGTCGTTGCCTGGCTAACTTTGATCACTTCTCTTTTCGTAATATCAGTCATGGTAAGAAGACTTTCCGCCCGCACATACAGTGCTTTTCCCGCCTCTGTCAGCCGGATATGTTTGCTCCCCCGTACAAACAGGCGTACCTGCAGTTCTTCTTCCAGCATTTTCATCTGATAACTAAGCGGCGGCTGTGTCATATGCAGGGCTCTGGCCGCACCGCTGATGGTTCCCTCATCTACAATTGCCCGAAAATATTCCAGCTGTTTGATCTCCATAGTTTCCTCCGTTTTCCTTTCTCATATCTATATAGAAATTATTTTTTATTTATATAAAAACAATATTTTTCATATATTATAATCTGTGCTACACTAAAAGTGCAACAGCAATTTACCTAAATTTTACACAGATGCATGACGGTAGCACAACGCATATACCTACATCATCTACCTCATACGCAAAGGAGTTTTATCATGAAACAGATTGACTTTGAACATGGGAAAATCACCGATAATATCTTGCGGGCTTCCATTCCGATGCTTGTGGCGGAGGTTTTAAGCCTGCTCTACAATATTGTGGACCGAATCTATATTGCAAGGATCCCGGATGTGGGAACCACAGCGCTTGGAGCTGTCGGGCTGTGTTTTCCGATCATTACGATTATTCTTGCTTTCAGTAACCTCTTCGGTTCCGGCGGTGCGCCGCTTTTTTCGATCGAGCGTGGAAGAAAAGATACGAAAGAGGCTTCGATGATCATGAATACCTCATTCTTTCTGATCTGTGTCTGTGCCCTGCTTCTGATGGCTGTCGGTATGATCTTTGCGAAACCGATTCTGCTTCTGTTCGGAAGTTCGGAAAACGGACTGATCTACGCGTATCCTTATCTGATGATTTATCTGATCGGAACTTTTCCTTCTATGGTTTCTACCGGTATGAATCCATTTATCAATGCGCAGGGATACGCCACCACAGGGATGTTCTCTGTAGCGATCGGTGCAATTGCCAACCTGATCCTGGATCCGGTTTTTATCTTTGTGTTCGGACTCGGTATCCGCGGTGCGGCGATCGCTACGGTGTTATCACAGATTCTTTCTGCAGCGTTTGTCCTGTATTTTCTGCGGAAAAAGACCGAATTGAAAGTCCGTCTTCTGTCCGAAGAAGAGATCCGTGACTGCGGAAAGCGGGCAAAAAATATTATCAGCCTCGGAACCGCAGGTTTTATCATGCAGCTTACCAACAGTCTGGTGACGATCTGCTGCAACAATGTACTTTCGGTCACCGGAGGCGATCTGTATATCTCCGTGATGACGATCGTATCGAGTATCCGACAGATCATCGATACACCGATCCATGCCATTACCGAAGGTTCCTCCCCGGTCATCAGTTATAACTATGGCGCACGCCGGCCTAAGAGAGTGTTCCAGTCCTGGCTCACCATGAGCGTGATGGCGATCCTGTATACACTGCTCGCCTGGGGCGTGATCCTGTTTGCACCGCGTTTCCTGATCGGTATCTTCAGTTCCGACCAGGCGCTGATCACCGATGCGATCCCGGCACTGAAACTGTACTTCGGAGCCTTTGTTTTTCAGGCACTCCAGTATGTGGGACAGACGATGTTCAAGTCACTGGGCAAGAAAAAATTCGCGATTTTCTTCTCTCTGCTTCGCAAGGTCATCATCGTGGTTCCGCTTACCTACATCCTTCCGTATCTGTTCCATATGGGAAGTGACGGTGTCTTCCTCGCAGAACCGGTATCCAATGTGCTTGGCGGAAGCGCCTGCTTCATCGTGATGCTGTGTACGGTAATGCCGGAGCTGAAACGAATGGCAAAGGAAAATTCTGATTGTTAGTTTACATAATTTTAATTTCAGATATCATTGCAGATCCACAGCAAGATTCATACGCCACCGCAAACATCTGCAATATAATCTTGGTTTCTTTACTCCATAAAAAAACTTCAGCAGACACAATAGCTTTCTTCTGTCTGTTGAAGTTTTTTATTTTTTATTCAAATCTTCTTATTTCTGTTTCTGAACATCCGCTGCTCTCTCTTCTTCTCGGAGCCGTTCCAGTTTCTCCTTCACCGTAGGATACCGCTCCAGATCGGTATGGGGAAGTGCCTGTGCTGCCACCATTGTATTCAGAAAATCTTCTACCGCTGCGAACTGGATATACACCATTTTCTCCAGGATCTCCTCCACTTCTTTTGCCACACCGCGATCCAGCAGTGCACATACCGCACCTTCCAGGGAAGAATTGCCCGCATGGATGATCCGATCCCGTTCCATGTCCGGGTACATGCCAATAGCGATCGCGGATTCTTTGGACACGTGTTTTCCAAAAGCGCCCGCCACATAGAATCCTTCCAGTTCCGAAAGTTCGATCCCGGACTCCCGCAGCATGATCGCCACCATCGTGTATGCCGCCGCTTTTGTCCGGATAAATTCTTCGATGTCACTCTGGTAAAAATACAGCTCCGGTGCATAGTTCACCGCCAGCATCCCGTCCTTCTCCACGATCCACCGGCTTTTCTCCGGCTGTAAGATCCCCCGGATATCGATCCATCCATGCAAAAACAATTCCGCCAGAAGATCCACAATCCCGGATCCGCAGATTCCTTTCGCCGTTGCCTCCCCGATCACGTGGCAGTGCAGTTCTCCATCTTCCATTTTTACCCGATCCACCGCGCCTTCCATCGCGCGCATGCCCGTCTTTACCACACCGCCTTCCAGTGCAGGTCCCGCAGCTCCCGCACCGCATAACAGAAAATCCCGGTTCCCCAGTACGAGTTCCCCGTTCGTTCCGATATCGAAAAAAGCGTTGATCTTCTCTTTTTTATAGATTCCCGTAGCCACCATGCCGCTGATGATATCGCCGCCCAGGTAATTGGACTTTGCCGGATAAATGTAAACATATCCCTTCACCGGCAGTTCCAGATCTTTTGCCGGGAGAAATCCGGGCTGGTCTGCGTGCACCGCATACGGAGTGTGGAAGACACAGAACGCATCCATCCCAAGCAGAAAATGAATCATCGTTGTATTGCCCCCGATTGCCATCGCGATACAGCTGTTTTCCGGTAACTGCTGCTGTGCTTCCAGTTCTCTCACACAGGTGGTAATGCTGGTTACCGCTGCTTTTCGAAGGATCTCCAGCGTTCCACGGTCTTCCTGACAGTGAAAGATTCTGGTCAGAATGTCCGTTCCATAGGGGATCTGCCCGTTGAACGTGCTGGTTTCGCCCAGGATCTTTCCTGTCGCGCAGTCCACCAGACGGACAACCACGGTGGTGCTTCCCAGATCCACCGCCACACCGTAATGTAACCCGGTGGTATCTCCCGCTTCCAGATCCACGCCATGCCACGTCTGACCGTCCCACGCCAGCGACACGGTCACTTTCCACTCTGCCTCTTCGCACAGCGGATATAGTTTTCGCAGTACCCGCAGGCTTACTTTTGCCTCAATCCCCTGTTCCTTTAATCCGTCCTGGATTCTTCTCTGATCGGACCGGTTATCGTCCTCGGTCGGAGCCTGAAGTTCCAGATATATTTTTTTACTGATTCCGTCCATGATTATTCCTCTTTTTCTATTGCGTTGCTTCTATTATACCTCTTTCTTCCCAAATAACCAAGTTATGGATTGCGTCGGAGATCCAATTAACGTATACTTATTTTTATATAAGAACATACTTTCTGGTAACAGATGCGGATATCCGCAGAAAGGAGGACATTCATGGATCGCATCATTTTTCATATCGATGTCAATTCCGCATATCTGAGCTGGAGCGCAATTGATCTCTTACAGGCAAATCCGGACAGCGTGGATATCCGGACGATTCCCGCGATCATCGGCGGCAACCGCAAGACCCGCCATGGGATCGTTCTGGCAAAGTCTCTGCCGGCAAAAAACATGTATCATATTCACACCGCAGAACCGGTGGCAAATGCCCTGAAAAAATGTCCGACACTCACTATCGTTCCTCCTGACCACGACTCTTACAGCCGCCACAGCAAACAGTTTGTCGGTTTTCTCCGCACACTGACACCGGAGATTGAACAGGTCAGTGTGGACGAGTGTTTTCTCGACTACACTTCGATCGCTTCCCGTTTTTCCTCACCGGAAGAAGGGGCTGCCTACATCCGCAACTATATTTACAGCCATTTCGGTTTTACGGTCAACGTCGGGATTTCTTCGAATAAAGTTCTGGCAAAGATGGCTTCTGATTTTGAAAAGCCGAATAAAACGCACACGCTTTTTCCTGAGGAGATCCAGCAGAAAATGTGGCCGCTGCCGATCAGCAGTCTGTTCATGGCAGGACATGCCTCCGTTGCGGTTCTTCAGAAACTCGAAATCCGTACCATTGGCGATTTGGCAAAGATGGATCCGGCAATCCTGACCATGCATCTGAAAAGCCACGGCAAAATGCTGTGGAAATATGCAAATGGAATCGATAATTCTACTCTGGAGAGCGAACCGTCTCAGGCGAAAGGAATCGGCAATTCCACCACGCTCGCCAGTGATCTTACGACCGCGCAGGAAGCATACCCCATTCTCCTGCAGCTCTCCACCAAAGTAGGGCACCGTCTCGAAAAGGCCGGACAATCTGCCAATAACCTGTGCGTGGAGATCAAATACGCGACCTTTGAAAAATACACCCGTCAGATGCCGTTATCCTCACCGACGCAGGATGGGAAAAAACTGTATCGTGCAACCTGTCATCTTTTTGATACGCTCTGGAACGGAAACCCGATCCGTTTACTGGGAGTTCGCGCCGGAAAGCTGACGGATGCTGATGAACCGGTACAGCTCGATCTGTTCAGTTATGATCCGAAAGCCATTGAAAAAGAGCAGAAGATGGAACGGGCAATGGACAAGATCCGGGAAAAATTCGGGAAAGATCTGATACAGAAAGGGATTCACTGACTTTAACTCTTTATTCGCATAAACGAGAAATCCCCACAGTGGACGTTGAATATCCACTGCGGGGATTTCTGTTTATTGTTTGAACATTACTTATTACTTACGTTTGAAAATTAGCAGATACCCTGAGCTAACATAGCATCAGCAACTTTTTCGAATCCGGCAATGTTGGCACCTACTACATAGTTGCCTTCAAATCCGTAACGTTTTGCTGCATCATCCATGTTGTGGGTGATGTTGATCATGATGTTTTTCAGTTTTGCATCTACTTCTTCGAATGTCCAGCTCAGTCTCTCGCTGTTCTGAGACATTTCCAGTGCGGATGTTGCTACACCACCAGCGTTTGCTGCTTTACCAGGAGCAAAGATTACGTTGTTTGCCTGCAGATACTGTGTAGCTTCCAGAGTGGTAGGCATGTTAGCACCTTCGCATACAGCGATGGTTCCGTTTGCTACCAGCTGTTTTGCATCTTCCAGATGCAGTTCGTTCTGTGTTGCACATGGCAGTGCCAGATCAGCTTTGATCTGCCATACACCTCTTCCTTCATGGTATTCAGCGTTTGTGCGAACTTTTACATACTCTGTCAGTCTTGCTCTCTTCACTTCTTTGATTTCTTTCAGAAGTGCTACATCGATTCCGTCCGGATCGTAAACCCAACCGGTAGAATCAGAACAGGTCAGAACTTTTACACCCAGCTGCTGTGCTTTTTCGATTGCGTAGATTGCTACGTTACCTGCACCGGATACAACTGCAGTCTTTCCTGCGATGTCGATACCATTTAATTTTAACAGTTCCTGTGTCAGGTACAGCAGACCATAACCGGTAGCTTCTGTTCTTGCCAGAGATCCACCATAGGTCAGTCCTTTACCTGTCAGAACTCCTTCGTATACGTTTCTCAGTCTCTTGTACTGACCAAACATGTAACCGATCTCTCTTGCACCGGTTCCGATATCACCAGCCGGTACGTCTGTATCTGCGCCGATGTGTTTGCTCAGCTCTGTCATAAAGCTCTGGCAGAATTTCATGATTTCACGATCAGATTTTCCTTTCGGATCGAAATCAGAACCACCTTTACCACCACCGATTGGCAGTCCGGTCAGGGAGTTTTTGAAGATCTGCTCAAATCCCAGGAATTTGATGATACCCAGGTTTACTGATGGATGCAGACGAAGACCTCCTTTGTAAGGTCCGATTGCACTGTTGAACTGTACACGATATCCTTTGTTTACATGTGCCTGGCCCTGATCATCTACCCACGGTACACGGAACATAATAACTCTTTCAGGCTCAACGATACGCTCCAGCAAAGCTTCTTTTCTGTACTTTTCTTCATTTGCATCAATTACCGGACGCAGAGAATCCAGTACTTCTTTGACAGCCTGGTGGAATTCTGGTTCGTTAGGATTTTTAGCCACAACGTTTTCATATACTTCATCTACATAAGACATGTTACACGTTCCTCCTTAGAATTTGCTCATTGCTTTTTGAATACGCAGACATTATAGCATGGTAAAGTGTTAAACACAAGAAAAAATTTTCGTTTTTTCGACCTATTTCCTACTTTTTCGCTTGGATTTACGTTTTCTCACACTGTACCCGAAAGTACCGAGCTGCTTTCCTACACCATAGTACGTTCCATGGGAATACACCATCGGGTGTGCGCTGTTCAGATCAAACCGGCCATTTTCATCCATATAATCTCCGTCTGCATGAACAGCAACTACCTGTGCAAGAAACATGTGATGGGAACCAAGCTTCTCTGTTTTTACGACCTTACACTCGATATTCACCGGTGACTCCCCGATCATTCCACAGTTCACCTGGGAGGCTTCCACACAGGTCAGTTTCATCTCTTTGAATTTGTCCACGTCTTTTCCGGAACGGACACCGCAGTAATCGGTCGCATACGTAAGTGTTTCCGTAGTCAGATTGATCACAAAAACACCGCTCTCTTCGATCATATGATACGAATAGCGCTCCGGCCGCACCGAAATGGATACCATCGGCGGGTTGGTACACACCGTACCTGCCCACGCTACGGTAATGATATTGTCTTTTCCTTCGTTATCCCGCACCGATACCATAACCGCCGGAAGCGGATACAGCATGTTGCCGGGTTTCCACTGTTGTTTCGCCATATATTTTTCCTTTACTGCTGTAATGCATTCATAAACTTCGGAATCAGCTGTTTTTTTCTCGATACCACACCTTCCAGACGACAGGAACTGTCTTCCACTTTCTCTCCGAATGCCTCATATACCAGTCCATCCGATCCCTCTCCGTAACACAGAAGTTCCGTGGACTCCTTGATGATGTTGGTCAGCATGAAGAACACCATCTTGATTCCATGTTTGCCACATTCTTTTTCCATATACGGCATCAGGCGGTCTTTGACCGTCTGCAGTTCTTCCTCGGACATGAAGCTGATCTGTCCCACACCGAATGCCAGGTCATCCACAATAAATTTCTTATAATCCTGATAAAAGATTTCTTCCGGTGTCTTGCTGCTCAGATTGCTTCCGGCACGGAACATTTTATTGGCAAAGCTTTCGATCTCGATCTTGGCGATCTTTGCCAGTTCCTGTGCTGCCTCTTTATCACGTTCCGTACAGGTCGGTGAGCGGAACATCAACGTATCGGACAGAATCGCTGCACACAGAAGTCCGGCGATATTTTCCGGGATCTCCAGATATTTTTCCGCGTAGATCTCATACATAATGGTTGCGGTACAGCCTACCGGCTGGTTGCGGAACATGATCGGCTGGAAGGTCTCCAGAGAACCGATTCTGTGATGATCCAGAATCTCCAGGATCTCTGCCTCTTCGATATTGTCAACCGCCTGGGATCTCTCGTTATGATCAACCAGGATCAGCTGTTTTTTCTTGATGCTCATGAAATTTCGACGGGAAACGGTACCGATGTATTTTCCACGGGTGTTGACCACCGGGAATGCACGGTAACGGGTCTTCGTCATAATGTCTTTGATCTTGTCGGTAAAATCATCACTCCGGAAGATCACCAGATTATCTTTTTTCATAAAATACTTGATCGGAATACTCTGGTGGATCAGACGGGCCACGGTAAAGGAATCGTACGGTGTGGAAATAATCACCTGATTTCTCTCCTCTGCCAGTTTCTGGATCGTTTTTCCGACTTTGGCTCCCAGACATACGATCAGGCAGCTTGCGTTTGCTTCGATCGCACACAGCTGATCTTCCGCACGGTTTCCGAGAATAACCAGATCGTCCTCATCGATAAAACTCTCCATCGTATCCGGCTGGGAGAGTCCCATGACTACTTTTCCCTTGATAAAGTATCCATGTTCATTACCCACAATGATCTGTCCGTCCACGGTATCCGCGATGCTCCGGTACTGGGTACGCGCCTGGGCAAGCAATGTGTTATCGTAAGCATCCATATAGGATTTCGCGATATCTCCGGTGGTGATCAGACCTTCCACTTTTCCTTCTTTGTCCGTGATCGGCAGCGTTACCGCATTATGCTCCTGCATCAGTTTCCATGCCCGCTTCACAGACATGCTGTTTGCCGCTCCCGGTGTCTCGTGAAGATCCATGTCTTTCACCTGAGTTCCCACATCCGGCAGATAACCGGGTGCCGGCACATGGAAATATTTCAGTACAAATTCTGTTTCTTCGTTGATCTGTCCGGCTCTCTTCGCCACATACGTTCCCTTCGTTGTTCGATTCTTGATGTCGGCATATGCGATCGCAGAACAGATCGAATCCGTGTCCGGATTCTTGTGTCCGATGACATAAACTTTATTATCTTTTCTCACAAATAATCCCCTAACTGTTGTTCCCGGCATCTATCAGATACTTCTTCTGTTTTCTGCCGGGATCTGCTTGGTCTATAATTTTCTGCTTTTCATATTAGCATACTTAAAAAAAATCAGCAAACAGATTTGATCGGTTTTTATGTACTATTCCCCGTACACCGATCCGGTATGTGCCTGATTTATGCCCGAATCCTTCTATTTTCTGTTGCCAGATTTCGTGAAACAACGCTATAATAGAGACAGCAAATTCGGTACAAAGAAAGGATGAACACAAATGGCAGAAGAAGAAAAAGTAACACCGGTTGCCGAAGAGGCAACTTCGATGGCAGATTATGAGAAGGAGCTGGAGGCTTCTTTTAAAAAGATCGAAGAGGGCGATATGATCACCGGTACAGTGATCGCTGTGGACGAAGAAGAAATTACACTGGATCTTCGCTATTATACAGAAGGAATCATCAAAGTTTCCGATTACAGCAGAGAACCTGGATTTATGGTAAAAGAAGAAGTTCATGTGGGCGATGAAGTCACAGCCACCGTGATCGGCAGAGACAATCGCCGCGGCTGTATCCTGTTATCCCGCGTGGAAGCCAACGATGTGCTGGCATGGGACAAACTGCGTCAGTTAAAAGAAGACAAAACCGTGCTGAACGTTACCGTAAAAGGCATCGTCAATGCAGGTGTCATCGCATACGTGGAAGGAATCCGTGGATTTATCCCGGCTTCCAAACTTTCCCTAAACTATGTGGAAGATCTGAACGAATACCTGAACAAAGAGATCCCGGTACAGGTTTTTGATGTCGTAGAAGAGGACAACCGTCTGATCCTCTCCGCAAGAGAACTGCTGAGAGAAAAAGCGGATGAAGAAAGACGCGCAAAAGTATCCAACGTGGAAGTTGGTCTTGTGACCGAGGGAACCGTAGAAAGCCTGCAGCCATACGGCGCTTTCGTCAATCTCGGAAACGGTCTCACCGGTCTGGTTCACATCTCCCAGATCAGCGAAAAACGGATCAAACATCCGTCCGCAGTTCTGGCAGTCGGCGATAAAGTAAAAGTGAAAGTTATCGCTGTCAAAGACGGAAAACTGAGTCTCAGCATGAAAGCACTGCAGGATGTGGCTGCACAGGAGATCGAGGAAGAGGTTTATGAACTTCCGGAGACAGAAGAAGCTACTACTACACTTGGCTCTCTGTTTGCAAATATCAAATTATCATAAGTTCTGTCAAACCACGGTATTTCTGTAAATCTTCATGACAGATATCTGATCGTATCATCCCGTGAATTCCCGGGGAAATTATTTTCCGGTGGAATTTACGGGATTTTTTTCTCATTTTCCAAAAAAGTAGTTGTATTTTCCTGATAAAGTGTATATTATAATATCATAACGTAGTTTTAAAAACTACATAACAGAGTTTTTATTTTCATTTGAGATAGGAGTTGATCATATGACATTCAAATTAAAAGATCCCGGAAGTGCAATTACTCATTTTATTGGTATGATGATGGCTTTGCTTGCAACCATCCCTCTGTTGGTCAAAGCAGCCCGAGAACCGGACTGGCTGCACCTGATCGCATTATCGGTGTTTGCTCTCAGTATGTTTCTTTTATATACTGCAAGTACCACCTACCATTCACTGGATATCAGTGCAAAGGTAAACCGACGGCTGCAGAAAGTGGATCATATGATGATCTTCGTTCTGATCGCAGGAAGTTACACACCGATCTGCCTGATCGCTCTGAAAGGTCACACCGGAAAGCTGTTATGTATCCTGGTATGGAGCGTGGCACTGGTTGGAATCATCGTGAAAGCCTGCTGGATCACCTGCCCGAAGTGGTTTTCTTCCGTGATCTACATCGGCATGGGATGGCTGTGTGTGCTGGCATTCTCCCAGATCTTTCACGCACTGTCCAAACCGGCTTTCGGATGGCTTCTCGCAGGAGGCATTATCTATACGATCGGCGGTATTATCTATGCACTGAAAGTGCCGATTTTCAATGCAAAGCATAAAAATTTCGGCTCCCATGAGATTTTCCATCTGTTCGTGATGGGCGGAAGTGCATGCCACTTTGTGACGATGTTTATGCTGGCGTAATATGAGCGGGCATGCGTGGGTGTCATGCACTATAAAACTGTAAAATCTTCAAAAACCAAAAATCAATATGTTGCAAGAAAACACTCCGGACATAGCTAAGAAAAGTCATATCCGGAGTACTTTTATTTCCATTTCCCCGATACATTTTTCCAAACGAGTCAAATTTTTCCCATAAAGAAAGACTGTACCCGAACTGTGAAACTTTCAGGTACAGCCTTATTATACAACTTGTCTTTTTGATATGAAAATTGTTTTTTGTTGTTTTTGTATTTCCTGATCTCAGGTGAATTTTGCCGGGTTAAATCCGGGAACCGCCTGTTCCCAGCTGGTTTTTTTGATCAGTGGAAGGGCAAATCTGGTGTAGGTCATATAATATCGGGTGTCCATGTATTTGAATACATCATACGCCTGTTTTTTGGTGTACGCTGTTTCGAGTGCACCCGGTTTGCAGGTCCACAGTCCCAGATAAAATCCCTGTGCCGTCTCCACGCTGTGATCCACCTGACGGTGTACCACAAAGGAATCCACCATATCATTTGCCTCCGCAAGATAATAGCCGTAGGCAATCGCTGCCGCCTGCACATCCTGTTTTTCATTTCCGTTGGAAACCGAGGTGAATCCGCACTCTGATAAAATGATCCTTCTTCCCTCTCCGTAATTTTTCTTTACATAATCGGTAAAATACGACAGATTTGCCATCGTAATGATCGGCGAATTCTCGCTGTCGATCACATTCAGCGTTTTATTCCAGAAATCAGACTGTAATTCCGGTGACGGGTACGGGTGAAACGCAATCATCCAGTCCGGGATCCCTTTGGTCTTCATCAGCTGTGCAAAACAATCCAGAACCGCCTTGCTTGTATAGCAGTTGGCTCTGCGGTTATACGTCCAGGTGTGGTCGATCGACATATAGATCCGTCCGTTGGTATACGCATGTTTGACACTGTTATACAGCACCTGATAAGCCTGCGCATAATATTCCATGTACTGATCAAAACTGATATTTCCGCAGTAGTGATAATCCTTCCATGCATTGACTTCATTTCCGCAGACCCAGTTCACCACACCCATATCCGGCGCCGTATACCGTCTTGCCAGGAAAGAGCAGATTGCCTCAAGATGTTTTCTTCCCTCCGTCTCCACGGTATTCCAGCCGTACAGATTGTATCCGTAGGTTCTTGCTCCCGGCAGGATCAGATCCTGTTTCTGATAATCCCACTGCAACACGATAACCGCCGTAATGACCATGCCATTGTTATGAAGTTCTTTGATCTGCCGGTCCAGTTCATGAATATATGTCGTATTCATATAATATGTTTTTCCTTCATACACATATTCGATTCCGCTGCCGGCTGCCGCCGAATTCAGCACGATGTTGATCACCGCATGTTTCACGCCAAGGCTTGCAGCATCATCCACCATTCCGTCCTTCACCTGCAATCCCTTCTTCGTCGCCGTTGTCGGGAACCGATAGTTGTACAGGGTATCCGGCATCACAACCGTACTGTCCACCCAGGCACCGTTGGAGTTTACATAATAATTATCAATCCAGGTATTTGCCGCCATGCTGCAATTCGGATAAAAATAATACCAGGTTCCTCCGATCACCTGCCAGCCGGTCAGTGCTGCACCGTTTGGATTCAGGTAATACCAGCTTCCGCTCTGCGCCAGCCAGCCGGTCTGCATCGCTCCGCTTCCATTGGAATAATACCAGGTTCCATGGATCTGATACCAGCCGGTATGCATCGCTCCGCTCGTCGGATCCAGGCAGTACCAGGTTCTGTTCAGGCAGATCCATCCGGTATACATCGCTCCACTGTCCGTCAGATAATACCAGACATTTCCCAGTCGCAGCCAGCCTCCGGACTGCATCCTGCCGCTGCCATCGAAATAATACCAGTTCCCGCCGATCTTTGACCATCCGATCTGCATGGCTCCGTTCTGCGGGTTCAGATAGTACCACGTTCCTCCCTGGTTCAGCCATCCGGTATGCATTGATCCACTGTTGGTCAGATAATACCAGCTGCCACCATGCCGGAGCCAGCCGTTCGCCATCATCGCTCCGCTTCCGTCCGAATAATACCAGACGCCGTTTACCTGATACCAGCCGGTATGCATCGCTCCTGATTCAGCGTCCAGGTAATACCAGGTTCCCCGGTTCTGCTTCCAGCCTCTTGCGATTGCTCCGCTCGGCTGAACCCAGTACCAGTTTCCCCGGATCTGTTTCCACCCGTTCCCCGAGAGCATCCGTCCTGCGGCATCCGTATAGTATAACGTTCCACTGCTATCCTGAAAAAATCCGGTTTTCATGCTTCCATCTGCCGGATCCAGATAGTACCAGCTTCCCTGGATCTGTTTCCAGCCGGTCACCGGACTGTCATTCTCGATGTAGTACCACGTTTCGTTTTCCTTCTGCCAGCCATCCCGGATCTGATAGCGGTTTCCATTTCCATCGTAGGTGTACCGGATCCCGTCAACCTCGAATGTTCCTGCCTGACTTTTTCCCTGTGCGTCCAGATAGAAATAGCCTTCTTCATTATGCATCGGTCCTGCATGATTCTGCGGATTTTCCAGCAGACCATCTGCATTTGCAAAATACCAGACAGTCGGATCTTCTCCGGGGTGCACCCAGGTGTCCGTGAGATACCTTCCCTGTTCCGGGTGTGCATTTTCTTTGGTATCATCCAACTCATAGAAATAATAATATGTTCCTGCTGCCAGCTTTCCTTCCGTGTTCTGTTCGGAAATGACAGGCGTCTCTTCGGTGATCTCCGCACTTCCCTTTGCCAGAACCGGCTGCCATACCTCTTCTCCATCCGGATCTTCTTCCTGCACCCGGTACATTTTTATGTAATAAATTCCATCTTCCAGTGCATAGACACCTGGGCTGCACAGACTTTCCTCGTTGTTTTCATCCACAGACCATAACTGCCATCCAATATCGGGGGCGTATTTCCAGGTGTATGATGTCTGTTCCCGGTCTTCGTTTTCCGAATTATTTTCTGTGTATTCTGTATTCTCCTGTGCCTGTCCCTCTGGCAGATTTTCCTGCTCCTCAGACGGTGGTTCCGTTTCCTGTACCTGCTGTGTCTCCTGCCCTTCTTCTGCAACTGTTTCTGTCTGTACTTCATTTTCCGCCGCCACGGTTACGGGCGTCTGAAAAGCCAGCAGTGCCGCAAGTCCAAGCGCCAGCAGGCGATGTCCTCTCTTTCTCATTCCTTCCTCTCCCTCTTATAAGATCAGCTTTTCTTTCTCTTTTCTCGACAGCTGTTTGATCTCCCACTCGCGCCGCATGGCTTCCTCTTTCGTCTCAAAAGCCTCGTAGTACGCAAGCGTTACCGGCAGACGAGCCCTTGTGTATTTTGCACCTTTTCCCTCGTTATGGGTTTTCAGGCGCTTCGCCATATCGTTCGTCCATCCGGTGTAGTATGTGCCGTCGCTGCACTTTAAGATATATGTATAATTCATTCTGTTCACTTCCCGTTCTCTATTATACACATCCTTCCTCTAAAAAGGAACCACAAAGAACACGATCTGACATAATCCCGGTAATCCGAGATATCATAGCCGTTGTCATCGTTCGGTGATTTAAAACACGGGTGCAGTACAACAGCAAAATCCGCCTGTCCGAAGCAGAACTTCAGACAGACGGATCTTTCTATTCTGTCACCGTCTCGATATAGATCATCGGGTCGATGGGGTTGCCGTCTTTGGTCATGGCGAAATACAAGTTGGCGCCCTCTTTGACGTAATATTTTGTCGGGTCACTGACGTAGCCAAGGATGGTTCCGCTCTCTACGGTCTGTCCCGGTTCTACGGTGATGTCTTTCAGCTGACCGTAGGTTGCCTGATAGCCGTTTCCGAGATCCATGACCATAGTAGTTCCGGTCTCGACATCTTCGCTGATGGAAACCACCTGACCGTTTGCTGCTGCCTGCACCGGCTCACCGCTTTCGCAGCCAAGCATCAGGGCATCGTTATATTTGTACTGATCCAGTGTCGGAAAATATGTGGTGGCATCCATGCTGTAATCGATCACCACCTGACCGTTGACCGGCCAGAGCATCTGGCTGTCCTCGGTAAAGTTCAGTTCCGGCTGTACGGCTGCGGATGTATCGGCAGATTCCTGGGTTTCTGTGGTTTCCTGGGTATTTTCTCCTTCCTGTGTTGGAGGGATCACATTGTCCGGGTTATCCTGATTCATGGTCGGCGACGGAGTCGCTTCCTGATTTTCTGTGGTATTCTTTGCCAATTCTCCGGTATCCTGTGCCTCAGCATCTTTGCTCGTCACATCTTTGCTGTCTTCCTCCTGCATCGCCTGTTCCTGCTGTGCTTTGCTTTCCTTTTTCGGTGTCGTATCCGTCCGGTACATGGAGATCCCCGCTGCAACCACGGTCAGAAGCAGCGCACCGGTAACTGCCATACGCAATGTCTTTTCTTTTTTCATCATCTTCACCTCTGCTATTCTATACTAAAGAACAAAACCAGTAACCGTCCCCGTCAGTCCCAGTTACTCATCCAGATTCTTTATCTATAGAATTCCCTTCTTTGAGGGAAGTATACACAAAATTTTCTCAGGATTTTTTCGTTTTCACCTCACACTCCGGAAAATAATACCGCAGGATCTCCTGATACGATTTCCCTTCTCTTGCCAGCACATTTCCCCCATACTGCGAAAGTCCCAGCCCGTGCCCCTGTCCCTTGCATAAAAAGCGGATTTTCCTATCTGTTGCCTGCATCGTAAAATTACTCGACGGCAGTTCCAGAAGCTGGCGAAATTCTTCCCCCGAGATCGTCTTATTTCCCACTGTCAAGGATAAAATGTGTCCCACTTTGTCCCGTTTATGCATATTTATCTGTTTTTCCAGTGATTCCTGCGTAAATACCAGCCCGGGATACGCTTTTTCCAGCTGTTCCCGCAACGCTTCTTCCGAAAAATAATGACCGCTCAGATAACCGTCCCCATACATATCCCAGTTGCTGTCCACACTGAGAAGATACCCTTTCTCCATCTTTCCAAACACTTCCAGTCCGTCACGGGTCGCGCCGCTGCTGATCCGGTGGAACACACCCTCGCAGACCTTCGACTGATAAAAAAGCATCTCCCCCTCGGTCTCTTTGACTGCTGCCTCCATACTCCGATATGCCTGCTGATACCCCTTCTGACGCTGCGCTACTTTCGCTTCCTTCCACAGTTTTTCCCACGCTTCCCCGTCCATTCCCTCCTCTTCTATACGCAAATACAGGCTGCTCCTTGTAAGAACAGCCTGTACTTTTTTCATCTCCTCCTCATACTCCCAGGGAATTTCCCTGCACATCAGCATGGGGAGAACCGATTCCATATTCCATTGTTTTTTTATGCGCAACGCCTCTCTGCCCGACAGGAAAACCGTCAGAAGCAGGGGAAGCAACAGAAAAATCCCCGCCACTGCCAGGATCATACGAAGTTTTTCTTTCATATTTTCACCGACTGCCCGATGTCTTTTTCCTAGTTTATGAAGTTTGATACGCTTTCATGTATTTCCACCAGAATCTTTTCTGTTTCGGCATCTGTGTCCAGAACTGCTGCTCCAGACTCTCATAAAACTGATAACACTGCGCCCGCTCCTGCTTCGTCAGCCGATCCGGCCCAAACGTCGCCCGCTCTGCCAGTTCCACGATCGCTGTATATGCCCCCTCTTCCATCCACGGCAGATTCTTTTCTGTCTGTCGGGCAAATTTCCGGTCATCTTTCTGATCCGGGATTTCCTGCAGTACACCTGCTTCTTTTGCATCCTGAAGGATCTGATAGATCGCATAGGAAATCTCACAGATTCCCCTGTTGATATTTTTCTGGAAAAAGCGGCGGTTTCGCTCCTGCAATACCCGTTTTCTGTGAAGAACCACCATGCCAGCACTGCCGCCGGCCAGTCCGGCAAGCATCAGCAGCACCACAAAAATCTTCAGAAGAACGCGCCCGATTCCCGCGAGTTTCTGTCCGCCGGATCCATTTTCGATGTTTGTCTCCTGTTCTGATGTTCCCTGACCATTTTCGCCTTCCGGCGTTACCGTTGTCCCGCCCTGCTCCGGCTGTGGTGTTTCCGTAAGTTCCGGTGTTGCCTCTTCCGTCTGTTCCTCAGTCGGCTCCGGTGTCGGCGTACTCTCTTCGCCATTCTCCCCCGGATCTGTATTTGCATCGCTGCTATCCTGATAGCCCGGTGTCACTTCTACCGGAATCCAGCCTTTTGCGGCACGGTAGACTTCCACCCACGCATGTGCCTGCGTATCCGGTATCTGCGCCGTATAGCCATCTCCGTCTTCCGTAAAATCCTCCGGTGTCACCACATAGCCGGTCACATATCTCGCCGGTACGCCAAGCAGACGGAACATCAGCGTTGCCGTCGTCGCATAATGGATACAGTATCCTTTTTTCTGATCAAAGAAAAAATACTCCGCAAAATCTTGCCCCGCCGGAACCTGTTCCAGATCCATACTATAGGTACGTCCTTCCTGCACATCCCGTACCACAAAATCGATAACTTCCTGCACGGACTGCAGATCCTGCTGCCCGCAGTAAGCCCGCAGCCGATCCAGTCCTTCCACCGGAACTTTCAGATATTCCTTCGCCACATACTCCCGGTAAGCGCTCTCGATCTCCGATTCCGCCTCTTTCGAAGGCTGTGGATCCATCCACTCTATCCAGTTTACATAACCCTGATACGAGATCTCTTTTCCGGCACTGGCATAACAGCCGTCCGCCTGCACATTTCCATCGTCCGGCACTGCACAGCCGTAAGGAATATATCCATAATCGCCACCCGGATGTTCTCTGGTGACCGTTACGGTTCCTTCTTCTTCCGAAGACCGGGAACCGATGTAGCGGTACAGGATATTCTGTACCTGCCATCCGCTGTCCGCCTCGGAAAATGCATCTGCAAAATCGTTCCGGTTCACCGCACTCCAGGAATTTCCCTGATACACACCGCCGGTAAATCCCCGCAGATACATATTGTGTGCCGGTTTCCCGGAAGTATGTACCGTGAGATCAATCTCATCTTTCTGTTCTACCGGATAATTGTTCAGACTGCCGTCTGCCGTCGGATTATGGTTGCCAAACAATCCATTCTGGCTTTCTAACGCACGGGAAATCTGGCTGGTCTTTTTCTGTACATTCTGATACAGCCATTCGTTCCATCCTTTTGTCTGATCGATCAGCAGGGAGCCGGCATATCCTGCCAGAAGGGACAGGCAAAGAAGCAGTCCGCCCGCCCACAGACCGGAGCGGTACAGAATCCGCTGGTTACTTACGCCACGGATCTGCCCCATGGAAAGCAATGCCAGCAGAGATCCTCCGATCAGAAAGATTCCCGGATGCAGGAACCGGCAGCCACACAGCAGTTCCAGCAGCACGATCAGAATCTCCGAAGCCAGAAAAAGTCCTGTTCGTCCCTTTCGGGTCACCGCTGTCTCCATACTCCAGAAAAACAATGTAAATATCAGCAGCAACAGCAGTTCTCCTTGTTCCCCGGTAAGTAACGGTGTCTTCTCCGCCAGCGTTACTCCGTAATACACTGACAGCTGACGACGGATCCCGTTTTCCACTGCCTGCCAGCCAGCCGCCAGATGTTTCCATCCGAAACCGCAGATGAGAAAGAGCACAAGATACGCCCCCTGGTATACTCGTCTTCCCCACGGTCGCCAGATGTTTTTCAGTATTGCAAGCAGCGCAAACACCAGCAAACCACCGGCTACCGGAAGCACCCGGAATTTCAATCCCAGATCCAGTCTCAGTGTGAGGATCGTTCCCACCAGACACAGATACAGGTAAAAACAGCGCAACAATACCCCATATTTTTGCTGCCGCCTTCCAGATTCAATCTTTAATTTTTTCTCCCCTGTCACCTGGATCCCCGCAGGATGCCAGTCTTCTACCTGTCGTTTCATACGCTGATCCCCTCTGTCTCAAGTCCGGCGCGTGTCAGTTTTCCTTTCAGGATCCCGTCTGCCCACCACTGACCGTCTGTGGTAATCCGCAGACAGACACGATATCCGTCCTGCGGATAAGAATGTTGATAAACTTCTTCCAGAAGAATCTCTTCCCCGTAAGGTCCTGCCTGAAACAGCCGTGACGTCAGCAGATACAGATCTTCCGACTCCCGGATCTCCATCTGTTCCATACTCTGTGTCCGGCAGTTATACCACGCCGCCCGCGGCGGATACTCCTGATCCAAAAAACCCTGCAAAATAGCAAGTCCGTATTCCACTGCCTGATCCAGAAAAACCATTCCCGCATCTTCCGCCACCCGAAGATCAAAAAGTACCAGTGCTCCCGATCCGATCGGCATGCTGTAATCTTTTACCATCAGCTGACTGGTACGGGCACTGGCTTTCCAGTGGATGCGCTGCATCCGATCCCCTTCCCGGTATTCCCGGATCTGAAAGATCTGGGACGGATCATCACCCGGTCGCTTTTCATCGTATTCTTCACTGTCGATCAGCTGCTCCCGGATCTGTGATGCGATTTCTACCACAGCGGCATAATACTCCGGAAGTACGGAAAGTTCCTCTTTTCCATCTACCCTGATCTTCTTTCCAAACAGATGAAACAGATCCCATATTTTCGCCTGTTCCACCCATAACGCAACCGGCCCGCACTGACTACTGGTAATGGCTGTCGTCAGGCGGGTCGTTCCTCTCCCATCAGCCATTCCCTGAAAAGTTACTTCTTTTTCCGGCTGATAAAATCTGTTCTGTATCTTTATTTTCGCTTCCAGCCGTGACACTGGGATGCGGCTCTTATTTTCAATCCGCACCCCCACGTTGACCGGCTGCTCTTTTTCGGCAACCCCGATGGGAAGATAGATCTGTGCCTTCATATGTGCCGCAGTCCATAATAGCAGGATAACCGATACGACCGGCAGCACCACTTCCATCAGACACAGGCCGAGAAGCATGGGACTGTCATACAGGATTGCCAGATACAGTGTGACCACCAGCAGTCCGAAATATAATAGTTTGTTTTTCATTTTTTCACCACAGAAGGTTTCGTTGTTCCCTCCAGAATATCTTTCAGTACCTGTTCAGCAGTTACCCGATTGACTCTTGCTTTTCCGTTTAACTGGATCCGGTGCGCTTCCACATCGATAAATACGTCCTCGATATCCACCGGAAGTACATAATTTCTTCCCCGCAGATATGCAAGCGCCTGTACCATTCTCGCCAGTGCGATCGTCCCTCTCGGACTGATTCCCAGTTCGATCAGTGCATGCGCTCTTGTGGCATTGACCAGTTTCCCGATATACTGATAGACTGCATCGTGAATATAAATTTTATGGATCTCATCCTGCAGCCGCAGAAGTTCTGCTCCGTTCATCACCGGTTCTACCAGATTCAGCGGATCGGTTGTGATCTTGCCTTTTACGATCTCCAGCTCATATTTCATATCCGGGTACCCGATGTGCATACAGATCATAAAACGGTCGAGCTGCGACTGCGGCAGCATGGAGGTTCCGGCACTTCCCACCGGATTCTGTGTCGCGATGACCACAAAAGGCTTCGGCAGTTCATGCGTGACCTGATCCACCGTTACCTTCCCCTCTTCCATGACTTCCAGAAGCGCTGCCTGCGTCTTTGGTGAGGTACGGTTGATCTCATCCGCCAGAAGCAGATTGCACATAACAGCTCCCGGCTGATACACAAATGTACCGGTTGCTTTCTGATATAAGGAAAATCCTGTCACATCTCCCGGCAGCACATCCGGTGTAAACTGGATACGGTTCTGTTCGAGATGCAGGGCTTTGGAAAAAGCCAGTGCCAGCGTGGTTTTTCCCACTCCCGGCACATCTTCGATCAGAATATGTCCCCCTGCAAGAATCGCAGTCATTGCTTTTATGATGCAGTCATCCTTTCCGATGACTGCTTTTTTGATTTCCTGTATCGCCCGGATCGCCGGACTCTCTGTCTGCTTCATCTTTTTCTCCCCTTTTCTTTCTGTAACCGTTTCGTACCTTCAAAGTTACTGTTTTCCGTCTACTGTTCCCCGGTCACCCGCATCTGTAACCGGCTTGCCGGAAGTTCCTCTCTGGCTTCTGTCTGTTCGAGAAGCTGCGCTTCACTGTCCGCCGTCACACAGTACAGACCGATACCGGATCCTGCTTCCGCCTCACTGCTGATCCGCAGCTCATACGTTTTCCCTTTTTCCACCGGAACTTTCTCTCCGATAAAGGAATACAGTGCCGAATTGGTTGTAAAACTGTCTGTCTCTTTTTCTCCCTGATATACCACAGTACCGGTTTCTTTGTCAATCAGTTCCACCGTAAGTGTATCAGAAATGCTCTTTTCTCCGGTATAGACACGGACCTTCAGATTGGACAGTACGCTTCCCTCCATCGTCAGCTCCTGGCTCACGGAAGAACTCTCATCCACCTGGATGATATTGTCCGGTTCCAGATCCTGACGGCTGTTATCCAGGAGAACAATTTTTCCCTGGAACATGCCAAGCGCGCAGATCGAAGCCGGGATCACAAAGGCAAATACGCTGACCAGAAATGCCGTACGGATCTGCCATACCAGTCCTTTTGCGATCTCTGTTCCTTTTCGGATATGGTATTTCGGATGTCCGAAGACCACATAGACCAGAAGCACCACCCACATCGCGGAGCAGAGCATTTTTTCATCATGGAACATGTACAGATCCCACATTCTCACAGCAAACTGCTGTCCCGGCAGAATGTATTTCAGAATTCCATAGTTCATTACCTGCTCATCCACCAGGTTCTGGCTGCAAAAGATATACAACGCCACGATCAGCACATTTGTCACCATCACCAGCAGATTACCATTTTCATTCATGAAAATATTTAACACCAGAAACGGTACTAGCATCAGAAGCCACTGCGGGTTCCAGGAAGAGAATCCGAAGATTGCAAAACTCATTCCCACACACAGGAAAATTCCCCAGGAAAACAGCTCCCGGTTATCTTTTACTTTTTTCTGGTATGCCCAGACCAGCATAAAAGCCGCTACCACAGCCACCAGATTGATTCCGTCAAAGAATCCAATGGTAAATGGTTTCTGCACGAATTTCAGCACGCCAAATCCTAAAACATTTCGTTTAAAGTAAATATTTCCGATATTCGGCAGCACTTCGATCATCAGCGAAAGCGCCATTGCCACGGCGTATTTGATCAGATTGCGGATCTTTTTTTCCCGCAGGACCAGCAGTACCAGGAAAAACAGCAGTGCGTGATATTTGAACGTTGCCGCAACGCCGAAAGACAGCGCAAACTTCCATAAGCCGCCTCTCACATAAAAATACAGCCCCAGTACCATGAAAAATACGGTAAAGATATCATACTGGCTGAAAATAAACTGGCTGAACACTCCGATCGGAAATACCAGAAATGCAAACTTGCAAAGCTTTGCCTTCTTCTCTCCGAATCCCACTTCCACACCGATCTGATAGATCAGATGAGAAGTCGCATAATACAGAAGAACCGGAAGCAGTTTGTACCACATATTGTTGATAAAACTGTTTGTCAGCATCGCCTGCGGTGCATGGCCGGTCAGATATAACGGAAGATTCCAGATTGCATACGCCAGAAACGTACTCGGCAGATAGTTCGCATAATAGCCATGGGACTGCTCATAACTTGCCTTGTAAAAATCCGTAAAATGCTCATACATCAGAAACGACCGGTTTCCCGTCAGCATCAAATCCCCATACGCACAGGTAAAAAACAGAAACATCAGGATCACCGCTGAGATCACCCAGTCCAGCTTATTCAGTTCTTCCGCATCCCAGAGTTTCATGCTCTTCCAGCTTTCTTTTGTCCGTTCCCAAAATCCGGGCTTACGCTTTGCCAGTCTTGCTTTCATTTTCACTGTCCTCTTTCTCTTCAAAATTCAGTCTCTCTTCTTCCACGACCAGCGGACGGTCCAGCACACGGGTATTGATGCTCAGCACATACTCACCCAGCAGACCGATGAAAAACAGCTGCATTGCTCCCAGGAAGAACATGCCGATGAGTAACGGCGCCATGCCTGCCGTAAACCGATCCCAGTACAGCAGTTTCAGGATAAAATAAACAATCCCCGCCACCACGCTGATACCGCCTACGATAAATCCAAGAAACGTAGCCATCCGGAGAACCACTTTCGAATACGAAGTGATTCCGATCATCGCATAATCATATAAACTGTAGAAATTATTTTTACTCTTTCCCGCTTTTCTCTTCTGCTGCTCATAGGGAATCGCCGTATAGTCAAAACCGAGTTCTGCAATGATTCCCCGCAGATACGGCATCGGATCATGAAGATCCCGCACCACATCCACAAATGCTTTATCGTACAGACCGAAACCGGTAAACTGTTCGATATGGTCGATATCCGTGATCTTCCGGATCAACTTATAATAACATCCCCGGATCCAGTACATCATCCGGTTTTCTTTGCTTGCTTTCTTGATGCCGATGACAATTTTGGAACCTTTTTCCCACTCTCTTACAAACTTTACGATCATGTCCACCGGATCCTGGAAGTCCGCACACATACGGACCACACAGTCACCCGTCGCCTGTTTCAGTCCGTAGACCGGTGAGCGCAGCTGCCCAAAGTTTCTGGCATTGAAGATCGCCTTGATATTTTTATTCTTCGCACACAGTTCCCGCAGATACATCCGCGTTCTGTCCTTGGAATGGTTGTCGATAAACAGGATCTCATACCGGTATTGCGGCAGTTCTGTCTCCATCACCGTGACAATGGCTTCTGCCAGAGGTTTTACATTTCCCTCTTCATTGTATGTGGGTATTACCACAGAGATTTTCTTTTTCATTTGTCTCTCTCCTTCATCCAGCGGATCATCTCCCGGATCCCGCTGGAAAATTCATACGCCGGCTCAAAACCGGTATCGTTTTTCAGACTCGATATGTCCGCACACAGATGCATGACCGGCTGTGTACCGTATGCTTTTTTACCGATCCCCGGTGTAGCGTCCGGAGCCGCCGCATCCCGGATCTGGTAAATGTATTCGCGAAGCGGTTTTGCTTTTCCGCTTCCCACACAGTAGATCGAACCATCTTTTCCTTTTTCCCCGATCAGATAAAATGCATTTCCTGCGTCCCTGCTGTACAGATAGTCCCACTCCTGTTCTCCCGGGGTAAATGCGGTCTCTTCTCCTGCAAGGAACTGCCGCAGCGCAGTCATCACCATTGTGCTCTCTTTATCATAGATTCCATATACGCTGAAGATCCGCGGCCAGATCCATTCCATTCCAAGCTCCTTACACAGGAGTTTTGAGAGTTTTCCCGCTGCCAGTTTGCTTGTCCCGTAAGCGGTTGTCGGATGTTCCGGCGCATCCGGACCGATTTTTTCCAGATCCAGCGGTCCGTATTCCGCTTGGGAACCCGCTCCGATAAACCGTCTGCATCCAAGCTTTGCAGCTGCCTCCACCGCCTTCAGCGTATAGTCGATATTTTTGCTCTGCAGCCGGACACTTTTATTTCTCGCCGTACCGGTATAACCCCAGGCGATATGGTAGAACGTATCAAAGGTTCCGTTTACTTTTTCCGGCAGCGTTTCCAGTTCTTCCAGACTACATTCCACCAGTTCCAGATGCGGATCTTCCGGCAGACGTTCTTTCCTTGCCGTATCCTTCCGGATCACCGCGCACACAGAAATTCCGTGTTTCAGGCACTCCTCAATGAGCGCTTCCCCGATCATACTGGTCGCTCCTGTCACGATCACTCTTTCCATAATACGCCTTCCTCCTCCATCTCTTCTCTCGAAAGAAACGGATACATATCTTCCAGGGATGCCGACACCATGGTTCCGTCCGGAAGCTGTCTGGACGCCAGTTTCGGTTCCGTCTTCTGAAGTTTCGACACAAAGACCTGACAGATCACCGGTGCCGGGGCTTCCATGACCACCCGCAGATCTTCTTCGAGTGTCGCACTGTTTCTACATTCTTTATAAGTAAATCCATACGCCGGTGCCAGCCTGGAAAGATCCGGGAAACTGAGATCCCCGCTCTCCTCGCCCACACCTACCAGATGACCGCCGAAATAAGCCGTCTGCGTCTGGCGGATGGAATGATATCCCTCGTTATTGATCACAAAGATCCGGATCGGCAGATTATGATGCCGGATGGTCTGCAGCTCCTGCAGATTCATCTGCATGCATCCTTCCCCGTTCACACAGATCACTTCTTTTTTTCCAGAACCGATACACACGCCGATCGCCGCCGGAAGCCCGTAACCCATCGATGCGGTCACGGCATTGGTATAAAATCTCTGATCTTTTTTCAGATAGATTGCCTGACTTCCCGCCACACGGGAGGTTCCCACACTGACCAGGATCTGTTCCCCTTCCGGGAGCACTTTTGACAGGCTGTCATAAAATGCATAGATATTCGTCCGTCCCGGTTCCAGCTCTTTATATTTTTCTTTTGTTACCACCGGATATTTTTCTTTCCAGTGACGGCATTTCTCTCTCCAGGATGTTTTTCCATCTGCAAACCACGGGTGTGTACGATCACATCCCGCCGCTTCCAGTACCCGGATGCAGCTCGTGATCAGTTCTTTTGCATCCGCTTCCACCGGAAGATCCACATGAAGTGTCTCTTTTTTCAGTTCCTCCCCGTCGATATCATTGAGGATCGTATAGGCATGTGCCGCCCATTTTTCATAGGCAAATCCGGTCTGTAAAAAGCTCTGTCTGCTTCCGATGGAAAATAACACATCACAGGTCTGCACGGCAAAGTTTCCCGGACGGTTTCCCGTTCCTCCGTTTCTTCCCACATACAGCGGATGTGCGGACTCCATCAGATCGATACTGCTCATCCCCGTCACCACCGGGATTCCGAGAAGTTCCACCAGATGCTGAAATTCATCATAGGCTCCTGCCAGCCGGATCCCGTGACCGGCAAAAATCAGAGGCTGGGATGCCAGTTTCAGTTTTTCCAGAATTTGTTTCACCGTCTCCTCGCTTACCGGAGCCGGAAGTTCTTTTGCATCCTCGCTCGGATCATACGCTTTCAGATCATCGGTTTCCACGACCGCACTCTGTACATTCAACGGAAGATCCAGCCAGCACGGTCCCGGACGGCCCGTTTTTGCCAGGTAGATCGCCCGCTCCAGATGATACCGGATCGTAAGCGGATCTGTCACCATGACAGCGTATTTTGTCATCGGTTCTACGGACGGCGTGATATCATATTCCTGCACACCCATCGTGCGGATCTTTAAGCCGCTGTGACGCACCGTGGTATCGTATCGCACCTGTCCGGACAGGACAAGCATCGGGATGGAATCCATCCACGCACACAAGGCCCCCGTAATGGCATTCGTCGCACCCGGACCTGAAGTCACGCAGACCGCCGCCATCCGGTTATCTACTCTCGCATAGGCTTCTGCCGCCATCGCTGCTGCCTGTTCATGATGATGATAGAGACAGGACAGTCCCGGATGATGTCCAAGCGAATCGTTCAGATGCATCGCGCCGCCGCCCGTCACGGTAAATACCTGGCTGATCCCTTCCTGTGCCAGACGATCCGCAATATAATCAGACACTTTCTGCTTCATATCCTCTACTTCCTTCCATCCCATTTATTCTCGCAGACCATGAATTTTCCGGAAGCCTGGATCGGAATCTCATCCACATAAGTGATCCGGATGTCCGCTTCCTCACCCAGATAATGCCGGTAGGCAGCGATCAGGTCCTCTTCCACCAGTTTTTTCCGGTCTGCGTTGACCAGCAGTTCATATTCTTTCTGTCCCCACTGGATGCATTTTGCCTGTCGCACCACGCCTTCAAATTTTAACAGCGTGTTCATAAACACATGGATCGACAGCGGCTCACCCATACAGTTATACATCAGGGAACCGCGGCGGCCGTAGATCTCCACGTATTTTCCATGCATCCGTCCTTTTTCATCCTGATACATCCGCATGATACCCGTATCTCCGGTATCGTAACGCACCATCGGGAACGTTTTGTTATAATAATCCGTAACAACCAGCCGTCCCAGTTCTCCCGGAGCTGCCGGTTCGTCACTGTTCATCTTCAGCACTTCCGGGTAGAAGTTATACAGGTCGATCGTGTATTCCTTATCCTCTCCCAGCTGGATCGCGATAAATCCGTTTTCGTTATTTCCGTAAGAGCGCACCGGAGAGAATCCGAAGATCTCTTTTGTCAGTTCATATGTCGCATCCGGCAGCGCCTCTCCCATGGAAAATACCATCTCTACCTTCCATTTGCTGATATCTCTTCCCGTCCGCTTGATATAGCCGGTCAGTGCAGTCAGTGCACTCGAATAGGTCACCAGTACCTGGATCTTCTTTTTCTCGATATCTTTACAGATCTTTTCCAGAGAATCATCTCCCATGTTGGAGATATCCACCATGACCAGATTATTTTTGAAAGATTTCCACATACTTATGGTATTTTTCCCCTTTATCCACGCGCGGAATTCCCCACGCTTCATTCCCAGACGGAAACCGTTCAGTTCCATACAGGAAATAAAGTTCATATTGACCCGGTTCATCTTGTCACCGTCACACAGAACGGTAAATGGCGTTCCGGTAGAACCACTGGTACTCAGCCGGTACAGATTACCCTGTTCTTTGCTGTTCTCCACCAGCACTTCCTCATAATGCTCAAGAAAATCTCCCTTGGTCATCACCGGGAAATCTTCCAGTTTTGTCCATTCCGGATGTTTTTTATAATACGGAGAATGGTTTTTTACATAGTCCAGAAGCAGATCGATCCTCCGCTCCATATATTCCGGTGTCACACCTTCCACGATCTCTCTTTTATTGACTTCTTTTAATTTTTTCAGCTTACCGCCTTTTGCAGCATCCAGAAGATTGAACACCACTCTTCTAAGAACTTCACCTGTCTGCATCTTTTCATTCTCCTTCTTTCTTCGCCGGTTTTGCCTTCCAGATCCCCAGTGCGATCACTGCCACAACCCGAAGCGTATTTGCTCCCAGGCATGCCCAGGCAAATCCGATCATCCCATAATTTTTTGCTGCCAGCACCGATGTGGTCAGCAGAATCACAAAATGTGCAAGCTGTATCCACAGCTGCCATTTTTCATCCGTAAATGTTAAAACAAGTATAAATAAAAATGCGGAAAACAATCCCAGCACCTGTGACAGATTGACCACCGTGACCAGTCCTTTGATGGACGGAAACAAGTCATGGTAAAACAGCCAGACAAACAGCGGTGTTCCCACCTGACAGCCCAGGAAAAAGACACCTGCCACACCGCCTCCCGCAAGCACTGCCTTTCCAAACTGACTTCTATTTAACAGTTCTCTGCGTTTTGTCAGATAAGAAATCACGATCGTATTGATCGGTGCGATCAGAAGCACCAGAGTCTTTCCGATCAGGGAAACCACATAGTAGATCGTCACCTGTTCGTTTCCGAGGATCTGCTTGATCACCAGACGGTCCATGTTCATCGTGGTATTCGTGATCAGATACGACAGCGTCAGGAAAAATCCGCGCTCCAGCGCCACGGAAAAATGGTCACTCCGCTGAAAAAACTTATGAAATACGGATCCGGTAACTGCCACATAACCGAGTGCAGCCGCCTCACCGACCAGATAGATCCACAGCCACTGATCCGTGATACGGTAAATCACAAATCCCGCAAGATATCCGACACCGATCAGCAGATAATAAATAAAATACCTCTGATAATTCAGATTCAGCCGGTATTCCACATCCCCGTAGTACCGGAAAACCGTCAGCAGAAACAGGGCAAATACCCCGATTCCCACAGGGATCCCGCTGATACTGTCCCTTGACATAAAAAGTGCCACACCGCTTCCCAGTACACCGAACAGCAACAGGATCCAGTCGTAGTCTCCATTGGTTACCTCATATGATCTTCGCACCACCAGACGGCTCGTATTCAACGCCTGCCCGATGGACGGACAGATGATCGCCACCAGTCCTGTAATATACAAAAGTTCTCCCAGCTGCTTTGCTCCCATATAGCGGTTGAGCAGCGGCGTGATGATCAGCTGCAAAACGCCGTTCATAAAGATCAGCCCGCCCATCGTATACAGGGTGTTGGCAGCGATCCGTTTTTTCTGTTCTTTCTTTTCCACCTGTTTCTCCTGTCACTTCATTCTTATCCGCAGAAACCGGTCTGATTTTTGTATTTCTCGCACCGGTTTTCTATGTATTTGCGCTTTCCGGAAGCAAGCACCGGGATTTCGTCCACCAGTTCTACTTTGATTCTGGCTTCTTCCCCCAGATACGGGCGGATCCGTCCGAGAATTTCTTCCTGATTCATCTTCTGCGGATCTCCGTTTAACCAGATGGTATAGTCTTTCACATCTTCCTGGATAAAACGATACTGTTTTACCCCTTCGATATCCCACAGATTATTGGTAATAATATACGGTGTTACCGCCTTTCCTTCACAGTCGTAGATCAGATCGCTGCGCCGTCCGTAAAGTTCATCCAGATACAGCTTGTATCTGCCGTTTTTCTCTTTTCTGGTTGCCACCGCCGTATCCCCGTTATCGTAACGGAGAATCGGGAATGCATAATTAAACAGATCCGTGATCACAATTCTCCCCAGTTCACCCGGTTCTGCCGGTTCGTCGGAATCCATTTTCAGAATCTCATAATAATATGTCTCTGTATCGATACGATAGCCTTCGTTCTCTTCGTTCTGCAGTCCCATAATTCCGTTTTCTTCATTGGAATACCAGGCACGCACCGGGCAGTGAAACTGCTTTTCCAGTGTCCGGCGCACCGGCTCCGGCATCGTCTCGGAGATCGGAATGATCGCTCTCACCTTGCAGCGACTGCAGTCTTTTCCCGCCTTCTGAATATAGCTGCTCAGTTCTCCCAGTGCCGATGAATAGCCGACCAGACATTTTACTTTTTTCTTCTCGATCACCTGGAACATCTCCTCGAGTGCCTGCGCATCCATCCGGGAGCTGTCCATCATGATCAGATTTTCCTGTAACAGCTGAAATTTGCTTTTCTTTACGTTATTGACCCACACACGGATAAAAGCCTCTTTCATACCGATATAATATCCGGCTGCCGCTCCCAGGAAAATCCCGCCCGCCGTATTATGGCGGATCTTATCCCGGTTCTGGATCATCCGAAGCGGCGTTCCGGTGGAACCGCTCGTACACATCACCCGGTTATCCGGTGCATCTTTGTATGTTTTTGAAAGAAACCGATCATAGTTTTGCCGGAACGTATCTTTATTGACGACCGGCAAATCTGTCAGCGCGCTGTCTGCCGGATAGTTCTTATAGAATTCGGTTGTCTCCACCGCATGGGCAATCAGCGCCCGAATCCGCTCTTCGGTTTCTGCGATCGATGTTCCTTCTTTCCATGCCCGCCGGATCTGGTCATAATATGTCCTTACCTTTTTCCCTTTTAAGGCATCCAGCAGCCAGAAACCAAACCATCTGAGTTTTTCGTCCAGTATCATTGTTCTTCCTTCCTGTTATACAAGCGCTTCTTTGATCGCATCTGCCATGGCATCCAGCATCGCATCTGTCATTCCCGGATACACACCGATCCAGAACGTATCTGTCATGATCCGGTCTGTATTTTCCAGACTTCCTGCCACACGGTAGCCTTTTCCTGTCGCACGCATCTGGTCAAAGCACGGATGTTTGATCAGGTTTCCGGCAAAGAGCATACGGGTCTGTACGCCTTTTTCCTCGATCTTTTGTACCAGCTGATTTCTGTCCACACCTTCCCGGCAGGTGATCAGAAAACCAAACCAGCTCGGTTCAGAATTCTCACATGCCTCTGGCAGGATCAGTTTGTCTTCGGTTCCTTTTAATGCTTCTTTCAGATAGTTAAAGTTATGAATTCTGCGTTCTACAAAGGACGGGAACTTGCGCAGCTGGGCACATCCCACCGCTGCCTGCATATCCGTTGCTTTCAGGTTGTATCCAAAATGAGAGTACACATATTTATGATCGTATCCTAATGGCAGTTCTCCATACTGGCGGTCGAACCGGTGACCACACAAGTTATCCTGTCCCGGTGCGCACACGCAGTCTCTTCCCCAGTCACGGAAAGAACGCACGATCTTATGAAGCAGCGGATTCTTTGTATAGACGGCTCCGCCTTCTCCCATTGTCATATGATGTGGCGGATAAAAGCTGGAGGTTCCGATATCTCCGATCGTTCCGGTCAGTCTGCTCTCTCCGTCGATCGTATAACGGGAACCCAGCGCATCGCAGTTATCCTCGATCAGCCACAGATTGTGACGGTCACAGAAATCTTTTACCGCTTTCAGATCAAAAGGATTACCCAGGGTATGTGCCAGCATCACCGCTTTTGTCTTCTCCGACACCGCCTGTTCCAGAAGGTTCGGATCAATATTATACTGCGGGATCGCCACATCGACAAATACCGGCACTGCGCCGTACTGGATCACCGGTGCTACGGTGGTCGGGAAGCCTGCTGCTACTGTGATCACCTCGTCTCCCGGCAGGATCTGTCTCTCCTTTAACAGCGGAGAAGTCAGCGCCATAAACGCCAGCAGATTCGCAGAAGATCCGGAGTTTACTAAAGAACAGTATTTTACTCCCAGATATTTTGCGAATTCCGATTCAAATTCTTTTGTAAACCGACCGGAAGTCAGCCAGAATTCCAGAGAACTATCTACCAGATTTACCATCTCATCCGCATCGTACACACGAGATGCATACGGGATCCGGTCTCCTTTTTCATACGGTTTTTTCTGATTGTGATATTTTTCGCAGTATTCCTTTGTCATCTCCAGAATCTGTTCTCTCGCCTGCTGTTCTGTCATTTCTTCAAACATGTTTTCTGCTCCTTTTTTATATTCGTTTCGTAACTATTCAGTACCTTCACAGTTACGAGCAAAAATGCATTTAAACGATAAAAACACGCTTTGCGAGTTTTTATCGTTATCGCGGCACTCCTCAAGGTTCCGTGCAAGCACGGACTTTGACTCGTTGCTCGCGTAAATCACCTTCGGTGATGGCATTTTTGCTTGTATGTCTCGGGATTTTGGCATAAATATGCCAAAACACCTCGCGGGATAATGGCTGCTGAATAGTTACTTCGTTTCCTTTTTATTTCTTCCGGTAAAACTGGAATTCTTCCTCATAGTACGGGAAGGTCTGATCCAGCTCATACGTTTCACTAAACCACTGGTAAGTCTCCGGATCATTCCGCTCCCAGATAGGCAGTGACGACCGACTGGTAAATACATACGGTGCATCCGCCTCTGTCAGCTGTTCCCGTAATTCCTGTAAGGATTCCGGAATCACCGCCATATCGCTGAAATCCATGGTAAAGCACTGGGTATTCCAGTGAAGCAGACTGTAGATTTCTGCCACATTTAACCCGAAACCATGCGTGTTTTCTGGAACCACTTCTGCAATTTCCTGTACAAATGCCTCCAGCTCGCCCACATTATGATAATTTTCTTTGATCTTACTGTTCTGGGAAAACTGCAGCACCGTTCCTGTACTCATGGCAAGCACTGCAGCTGCGCAGGCAAGTCCCAGTGTACCGTTCACGACTCCCGCCAGATCCATCTCTTCCCAGTGTTTCCATTTTCTTTCCTTAACAAATGTCATTCCCCTCTGCCCCAGATATGCCAGCAGGATCACTGCCGACAGGCTGATGCAGTCCAGGTTATGGTAGGATGGTCGGTTGACATAATATGTAATTCTTCCCAGTGCACTGATACTCAGGAAAAAGATCAGCTGCACCTGTCCGTCATTTTTCTGTTTCGCATAAAACCAGGTACTGATGCCCATCGCTGTCCCGATCAGAAACAGCGCGATCACACCCATATAGGCACTCGGATACATCGGCAGATCCAGATGCAGGATATCCACCATATAAGAATCCGACAATAAAGGAATCAGGAATTCGCCCAGTGTATTGACCGGACTGTGTTTGGACAGATTATAGAGATTCACGAGTCCATAGGCTCCGAAAAATGATGCCGTCACACAGACCGCGTGTACCGGTACGGTTCGGGTCAGACGCCCGATCCTCCATTCTCCCCCGGCAAGACACCGTGAAATATAAAGTGCCATCCATGCCACGGCAAGAATCACGCCGGTTTCCGTGTTCCAGAGGATCGCCAGCAGACAGATCAGATATCCGGCCAGATCGGTCCACCTATTCCACCACTGTTTTTTCATTAAAATCGCCGCATACAACAGAAGGATCATCGGAAAGATCATCCGATGCGGCCATACCTGCCAGTAATAACCGCCCCGCATCCCGAGCACCGGAAATGCCGCGGCAACTGCGCCAAGTGCCCGGAGGATCCGGCTTTCCACCGTCAGTTCCAGCACCAGAAATGCACAGACGTGTGCCAGTGTTCCAAGTGCCGCGATCATCAGCACGAACATCCGGAAATCTCCGCCCACCAGTTTCATCGGTATCTTAAATAACAGCCCATAATGCCCATAGATACTTGTCATTGTATCTGTATAAGGCAAGCCCTGATATACATTGTATACAGAGTTATAATACGCGTGAGCGTGAAAATGATCCCCCGCCTCCGCACGCCCGAAAATATTCGGCGTATCCATGCAATGAAATATCAGAATCGTCAAAACTGCATATATAAGCCATACCATCCAGTCATTCTTTTCTTCTCTGATCTGTATGTTTGCATACACCCGGAAAAATACAACCAGTTCTGCCAGAAACAGCAGATTCATCAGTGGCAACGGTTGTGTGTGCCAGCCATATTTTTCCGATACGCTTCCTACCTGACCGGTTTCCATGGATACTCCGATGGCGTAAAAGATCATCTGCGATAAAATCAATACTGCAAATACCAGTTCATTGACTTTTTTATTTTTTCTGCTTAGCCATGTGCCTGTCTCCCACCGTTCTGTCAGAAGCATGCCCCCCAGAAATACCAGGCAGAATATTAATAACATGGCAGCATAAACAAGCAGATTTCCATTGCCCAGTCGGTTGATGTGATCCGACAGTTCCGGTATCAGAAAAGATGCTCCAAAGAATCCTGCTGACACCAGCAAAGCTGCCGCCCCGCACAGAATCTTTCGATTATTATTCATATTTTTCTTTCTTTTTCACATTTATCCTTTTCTATTTTCTTTCTGTCATTTCCCGGCTGTCATTTTATTTTTCCTAAAGAATGTGCCTGGGCACATTCTCGCGCCTGCGGCGGTCGCTTGCGACATCTACATTGTACGTCGCAGTGCGCATCCTCGCGGAGCGTTTTACTTTACAGGAAAGCAATTTCCTGTAAGGTAAAATATTTTCGGATCTGTTCATCCGTAAATGCGGTCATATCTTTCCCCGCAAGCCATGCCTGATACCACACGGCAGTCTCTTTCACCGCCTGCGCTACCTGCCAGTGCGGTTTCCATCCGAATGCGGTACGGATCTTTGAACAGTCCAGTTTCAGGAAATTCGCCTCATGCGGGCCGCCCTGATACAGATTTTCCCACGCGGCGTCCCCTCCCCAGGAATCGCAGAACAGATCTGCCAGCTGACCGGTGGTGATACAGTCGTCATCTCCCGGTCCCACGTTATAGGAGCCTGCACACGCAGGATTTTCATACTGCGCCTGCGCGATCATCAAGTATGCCCCCAGCGGTTCCAGTACATGCTGGTACGGTCTTGTGGAATGTGGATTCCGTACCGCTATTTTCTCTCCTTTTGCAACTGCGCGCACACAGTCCGGGATGATCCGATCCGGAGCAAAATCACCGCCGCCGATCACATTGCCCGCTCTCGCCGTGGACACCGCCACACCGGCTTCTTTTAAGAAGGATTTTTCATAGCTGTGTGTCACCAGTTCGGAACAGGACTTACTGTTGGAATACGGATCGTACCCGTCCAGTTCATCGGTTTCCCGGTAGCCCCACTCCCATTCGTTATTTTTATAGACTTTGTCGGTTGTCACATTCAGGAACGATTTTACGCTTTTCGTCTGACGCACCGCTTCCAGAATATTTACCGTTCCCATCACATTCGTCTCATACGTTCCCACCGGATCTTTATACGATTCCCGCACGATTGGCTGTGCCGCCAGATGAAGAACGGTCTCCGGCTGTGCCTCCTGCATGGTACTTATAAGTTTTTCCCGGTCGCGGATATCTCCGATCACGGAATGCATGTTATTTTCCAGCTGTAACGTATCAAACAGCTTTGCCTCTTTTGGCGCTTCCAGCGCATATCCGGTCACCTCGGCTCCCGCAAGGATCAGGATCCGGGAAAGCCAGGATCCTTTGAATCCGGTATGTCCGGTGAGAAATACTTTTTTTCCTTTAAAAAATGCCAGATTATTCATGTCTCTTATTCCCATACTTTCCATGGAGCATTTCCGCTTCTCCACATTTCTTCCAGTTTTTTCTTCTCGTTCATCGTATCCATACACTGCCAGAAACCATTATGCCGGTACGCATCCAACTGCCCTCTTCTGGCTGCCTCTTCCAGCGGATATTTTTCAAATACCGTCGTATCTCCCTCAATCAGATCCAGGATCTCCGGCTCAAGTACCATAAATCCTGCGTTGATCCATCCGCTGTCTTCCTGTTTTTTCTCTTTGAAGTTTGTGATTTCTCCGTCTTCCCGCAGATCCAGCGCACCAAAACGTCCCATCGGCTGTACGGAGGTCAGCGTTGCCATGCGGCCGCCCTCCTGATGGAATTTTACCAGTTCATCGATGTTGATATCCGCCACACCGTCTCCATATGTCAGAAGGAACGGTTCACCGTTCAGATGTTCTTTTACCCGTTTGATTCTTCCTCCGGTCATCGTATTCAGTCCGGTATCTACCAGGGTTACTTTCCACGGTTCAGAGATGTTGTTATGCACCGTCATTTTATTTCCCTGCGTAAAGTCAAATGTCACGTCACAGCTGTGCAGGTAATAATCTGCGAACCATTCTTTGATCATATGCTGCTTGTATCCACAGCAGATCACAAATTCATTGTATCCATAGTAGGAATAAAGTTTCATGATATGCCAGAGAATCGGTTTGTCCCCGATTTCCACCATAGGTTTTGGTTTCAGTACACTCTCCTCACTGATCCGGGTACCGAAACCGCCTGCCAGTATTACTACTTTCATATGCATTCTCCTTATTTGATCCGTTGGGCATAAAAAGCCTTATTTTATTTATTGTATCAAAAAGGGGGTATATTTACAAGTGGAAGGAGATGGAGATACGCACGCCCGTTTTGAGTTATCTCTGGTTTTTCTTATTATCTCTTTCTGACATTTGCTATTTTCATCGTTTTGCATAGATAAACAAATCGACCATCGAAAATGTAACTTTCCGGTGATCGATTTTTAAAAGTATTTTTTGGAGTTATCTTTAGCAGATAATTTTGTCCAGGATGCCTTTCAGTTGGGCGATGGCTACGCCGTAGTTGGTCATGGCTACGCCCTGGTCTTTCGCCTGTTGGATGCGGTGGAGGACGTATTTGCGGTTGAACATGCAGGCGCCGCACTGGATGATCAGGTCATATGGGGTCAGGTCTTTGGGGTAGTCGGTGCCGCTTACGACAGTCACTTCCAGGGTTTCGCCGTATTTTTTCTTCAACATCCGCGGGATCTTTTCTCTGCCGATGTCTTCTTTCAGCGGTGCATGGGTGCAGCATTCGGCGATCAGGACGCGGGAGTCGGCGGATAGGTTCATCAGTTTTTTGGCTCCCTCTTTGTAGTAGTCCAGGTCGCCTTTGTAGTCGGCGAAGAGGACAGAGAAAGAGGTGAGCAGGCTTTCTTCCGGTTTGTGTTCGTAGACATAGTCAAAGACCTGGGAGTCGGTGATGATCAGTTTTGGTGGATTTTTCAGCTGTTCCAGGGCTTCCACCAGTTTGTCGGTGGTGGCGCTTAGAACGATGCATTTTTTATCCAGCAATTCCCGCATCGTCTGTACCTGTGGGAGAATCAGGCGGCCTTTGGGAGCCTGGATGTCCTGGGGCATTACCAGGAGGACAACGTCTCCCTCGGATACCAGATCTCCGGTGATCGTCCGGCTGCCGAAGCCTTCGGGAACCATGCGGATCATCCGCTCTTTCAGTTCTGCGATTCCGGCTCCGGTTTTTGCGCTCACGATGCAGACTTTCTCTTTCGTCTGTTCTCTGAGTTTTTCTGCAAATGTCTGATTTTCTTTCTCAGAACGAAGATCGCTTTTGCTTACTACCGGGATTACCGGTGTCTTTTTTCCCTGAAAATACCGGAACCACTCCAGTTCTGTTTCCATATCCTCGGATGCAAATAAGATCAGTGCCAGTTCTGTTTTCTGTGCAGCCAGCGCCGTCTTTTCCATACGCATGGCTCCCAGTTCTCCCTCATCGTCAAATCCTGCCGTATCGATCAGCACGCACGGACCGAGCGGTGCGATCTCCATTGCTTTGTAGACCGGATCGGTGGTGGTTCCCTTTACATCTGCCACGATGGAGACAGCCTGCCCGGAAAATGCATTGATAAAGGCGGACTTTCCGCTGTTTGTTTTTCCAAATATTCCTATATGTAATCGGTTGCCGGAGGGCGTTTCCTGTAATGTTGTTCCCATCTGTGTTCCTCCTTTTCCTAAATTGTAATTTCCATATTTATTTTTTGACATTATGTAAACTTATTTTCACAATAATCTACACACCTTTATAGTAACGTGCAGACTCAAACTCCTGCTCATCATTTCCGTAACGAGATAAAATATGCTTCGTGAATTTTACTCGCGTAAATCTAACAGACACAGCAAACAACCCCTGCGCCTTTGCAGTTGCTATCTGCTGTGTCATATTTTCCGACTGTGTTTCCCGCTTATTTCAGCGTTCAAACAGTCGCTTTGTTCTTTTTAGAACCGGAAATCTCTCTGTCCGTTTTCAATATCCCGCAGGTGTTCTTCTGCGATTCTGCGGACTTTCTCGCTTGGGATATTGTCCAGTTCTTTTTCGATCAGTTTCATACCGATTTCTTTTGTCTTCGGTGATGCGTAGTCCTGCAGATACTCCATCAGTGTCATCAGTGCGTTCGGATGACAGCAGTTGAGAATCTGTTTGCTCTTGCACAGGGACATGAAACGGTCGCCGGTTCTTCCGGCGCGGTAACAGGCGGTGCAGAAGCTCGGGATATCTCCCATTCCCATTAACCACTGCACGATCTCATCCAGCGTTCTCTGGTCACTGACATCAAACTGTGCAGAAGTAACCTCATCTTCCGTCTCCGGTGTATCGTATCCACCAACACTCGTCTTTGACGCACCACTGATCTGAGAGACACCCAACGGAAGTACTTTTTCACGAACTGCCTGACTCTCTCTGGTAGAGATGATCATACCGGTATACGGCACTGCGATACGGATCAGCGCGCAGATTTTTGCAAAAATGTCATCACTGATACTGTTATCAAATACCGTTGGATCGATATCGTCCGCATGTTTGATACGTGGTACACTGATCGTATGCGGTCCCACACCGTGTACAGCTTCCAGATGTTCTGCGTGCATCAAAAGCCCTGCAAATTCATAACGATAAAGTTCCAGTCCAAACAGCACACCAAGACCCACATCATCGATACCGCCTTCCATCGCACGGTCCATGGCTTCGGTATGATATGCATAGTTGTGTTTCGGTCCCTTCGGATGCAGTTCTTCGTAGCTCTTTTTGTGATATGTTTCCTGGAACAGAATATAAGTTCCGATTCCGGCTTCTTTTAATTTTCGATAATTTTCCACGGTGGTCGCCGCAATATTTACGTTCACACGGCGGATGGCTCCGTTTTTATGTTTGATACTGTAAATCGTTTTGATAGATTCCAGAATATATTCGATCGGATTGTTTTCCGGATCTTCTCCTGCCTCGATCGCCAGTCGTTTATGTCCCATATCCTGCAGAGCTGTCACTTCTTTTACAATCTCTTCCTGGGTCAGTTTTTTCCGGGCGATATGTGTATTCTTTTTATGATACGGACAGTATACACAGCCGTTGATACAGTAATTGGACAGATACAACGGTGCAAAAAGCACGATCCGGTTTCCGTAAAATTCTTTTTTAATCTCTGCCGCAAGTTCATACATTTCCTGAATCTTGTCCGGCATCTCACAAGCCAGCAACACAGAAGCCTCTCTGTGTGTCAGGCCTTTACATTCCTTTGCTTTCGCAAGGATCTGGTCGATCAGTTCCACGTTGTCTTTATTTGCATCTGCATAAGCCAGGGTCTCTCTGATCTCTTCATCGGAGATAAATTCCTCGGCTTTCAATGATTTCGGATTATACATAAGTCTCTCTTCCTTTCTTTTTGGTCAGGCTGCGTCTTTTGTTTCGCCGCAATCTTTCCAATTAGTATTGCTTTCCGGTTTTTACCGGCACATTGCACTGTCTCCGCGATCCGTCACGCACCGGTAGCCGACCGCAGCCACGCGCCGTTCCAGACAGCCGCGACATTCTGCCGCTTCCTCTCCCGTACAGATCTTATTGTCGTACAGTGTGTATTTGTCCCGCACCTGAACCGGTGACAGGTTTGGCATCACCACGTTGGCTCCTGCCAGAATTCCCTTTTCTCTTCCCATCGGATGGATCGTTCCGAGTGCAGTGGTGGATGGCAGCAGTACCATCGGATGAATCAGCCGGATGATTGCCAGAAGCCGTAAGGTATCTTCCAGCGTTCCTGCCTTTTCTTCTGCAAATGGGGTATCCTGATGGGGAATAAACGGTCCGATTCCCACCATCTCCGGTTGGAGTTCTTTGATAAACACCAGATCCTCATATAAGGTATCCAGCGTCTGTCCCGGCGATCCTACCATAAAGCCACACCCTGTCTGATATCCGATCTCCTTCAGTTCCCTCAGACACTCTTTTCTGTGTGCCAGTGACATCTGTGACGGATGAAGTTTCTGATAATGCACCTCATCTGCCGTCTCATGCCGAAGCAGATACCGGTCAGCCCCCGCGTCAAAATACGCCTGATAGCTTGCCCGTTCTTTCTCTCCGATCGATAACGTCAACGCACAGTCCGGATATCGTTTCTTGATTTCTTTTGTGATCGTACAGATCCGCTCATCGGTATAATAAGGATCTTCTCCTCCCTGGAGTACAAAGGTCCGAAAACCAAGTTCCCATCCGCTTTCACAGCACGAAAGGATCTGATCCATGGTCAGCCGATATCTCTGCGCTTTTTCATTGCCACAGCGGATCCCACAGTAATAACAGTTATTTTTGCAATAATTGGTAAATTCGATCAGCCCCCTCAGGTAGATCTCTTTTCCATAATATTTCCCGGCTGTCGCTCTCGCCCGCCGGTACAGTTCCTCGATCAGTTCCTGATCGGTTGTCGTCAGCAGTTCTTCCAGCTCCTCACGGCTGATCATCTGCTCCTGTTCGATCTTACTCAGTATGTCTCTGTTCATGCATGTCTCCTATTTCGAGTAAACTGCTTTTGCAGAAATTCCTTCCAGTCTTCCGATCTTGCCGGTCAGGGCATTGATCGTATCCTGTGGCGCATCCATCGCGATGCTGATCACATGGATCTTTCTCTCCCGGTAGGGAATCCCCATTCTTCCTATGATATAACTTCCATATTCATGAAGCAGCTGGTTGAGTTTCTCGACTTCCTGTGGTTCTTCCACGATAATTCCAATCACGGCAATTCTGTTCATGTTCCACTCACTCCCTTATATCTGCACTTTCTGTGCCTGCTTCTTTTCAATACAGAGAGCAGAAAATTCTGCTCTCTGTAGCTGTAGTATCTGTATGTTATTCCACATCAAACTTTTCCAGACTCTCTAGTCTTGACTGATATTTTGAGTCGGAAGATTCTGTAAAGGACGCTTCACCTTTCATCTTTTCCAGCGCTGCTGCTGCTTTCTTTACCACCTGCAGCGTACCTGCTCCGGCCACACATCCTCCAGGACATGCCATTCCTTCCAGCAGATAGCCATTGTACTTACCGGCTTTCGCCATCTGGAGCATCTTCTTGCAGTTCTGCAGACCTTCTGCATTGACCACTTTGACTTCCCGTTCCGGATCAATCCGTTTTACCGCATGTACGACAGCCTGTGCAACCCCTCCGCTGACTGCAAAACCGCGTCCATCTGCACTTGCACGGAATAAAGGTTCGCCTTCCGGAATATCCTTCCAGTCCACACCTTTCGCATCAAACATTCCGGCAACTTCCTCAAATGTCAGTACAAAATCCACATAACTGCGGATACTCTTCCGGCTTGCCTCCAGTTTTTTCGCTGCACACGGACCAACAAAGACGATCTTGCAGTCCGGTTCTTTCTGTTTGATCAGTCGCGCAGTCAGAACCATCGGCGTCAGCGCCATGGAAATGCATTTTGCCTGTTCCGGGAACAGTTTTTTCGCCATCATAGACCAGGACGGGCAACAGGATGTTGCCATGAACGGCAGTTTTTCCGGAACTTCTTCCAGAAAATCCTTTGCTTCTTCCACCGTACACAGATCCGCTCCGATCGCAACTTCTCTCACATCGGTAAATCCCAGTGCCTGAAAAGCGCCACGGATCTTTGTATTTTTCATATCCTGGAACTGACCTGCGATCGCCGGCGCAAGAATCGCATAAACCGGTGTCTCGCTCTTTATCGCCATGATCGTCTGAAAAATCTGCCCCTTATCCACAATGGCACTGAACGGACAGCTTACCAGACACTGACCGCAGGATACACATTTCTCCTGATCGATCTCCGCTCTTCCATATTCATCGGAACCAATCGCATTCATTCCGCATGCTTTTGTACATGGACGCTCCTGTTTGATGATCGCATTATACGGACAGGCTTCCACGCACTTTCCACATTTGATACATGAAGACTCATCAATATAAGATCTTCCACCTTCCATATGGACAGCCTTCTTCGGACAGACCTCCACGCATGGATGTTCCAGACAGCCCTGACATCCTTCTGTTGTCATGACTCTCTTCTCCGGACAGGCATTGCAGGCGAATTTGATCACATTGATAAGCGGCGGTTCGTAATATTTTTCTTCTATAATACTGGGTTCCACACCTTTGGAGATTGGCGCATGCTCTGTGATTTTTCTCAGCGACATTCCCATTGCCACACGCAGACGCTCACCAACGACTGCCCGCTCCAGAAAAATACTGTCTCTGTAAGTTGCAACCTCTCCCGGGATGATCTTATATGGAAGTTCTTCCAGTACCTCCTCCGGAGATTGCTCCTCGTATGCCATACGGGCAATCTCCGTAAATATTTTGTGTCTGATTTCTGTCTTGGATGAATACAGTCCTCTCATTTTTCCTCCTGATTTTCCGTTATACATTTTTCATAGGTTTTCTTTTTGATAGTACTTTAAAAAAATGATAGCATCCGCTCTGTCGGAATTCAACAGTTCCGGTTACATCTACCTATGCAAATACGGAATAGTTCCAGGAGTTTTCTTATTGCTCCATTGCTATGCAATCCCCACAATCCTCATAATATTAGAGTTTATTCATAACTTTCGTTATGTAACAGTTCATGCTCTTTACCTTTTAATAATCCGGCATACAGTTCCTGAACCAGTGGGTTCTCATCAGATTTTTTGATGATCGTTGTATTGTCTGCGTTGTACAGACCTTTGGCACGGAGTGATTTCGTTCTGTCACCGGCTCTGGTCGGCTGTCCGCCTCCCATGATACAGCCACGACGACAGGCCATGATCTCGATCAGATGATATTCTTTTTCTCCGTTCTTTACCTGATCCATAACTTTTCTCGCATTGGCAAGACCACTGGCTACACAGATCTTGATTTCGGTTCCCTGATAATCTACAGAGAACTCTTTGATACCTTCTTCTCCACGGACACCGCTCTCTGCAATCTCATGCATCGCTTCCTTGCTGTGATCGTTGGTCAGGCGACGAAGCACTGCCTCAGTCACACCACCGGTCACACCGAAGATCACGCCGCCGCCGGAACCAAATCCAAACGGCATATCACATGCTTCCGGTTCAAGAACTGCAAAATCAAGACCGAAGTTATCGATCATACGAAGCAGCTCTGTGGTCGTAATTACAACATCGGTATCCTGTTCTCCCTTGGTATAGCTGTTCGGGCGAACGGCTTCTGCCTTCTTCGCAGTACACGGCATGATGGAAACCATCACGGTTTTCTTGCCCTGTGCATGTTCCGGATCACGGAAATACTCTTTGATGACTGCGGAAAGCATTCCCTGCGGGGAACGGCAGGTGGACAGGTTCGGAATATAATCTTTGTACTGATCGGTTACGAATTTGACCCATGCCGGACAGCAGGAAGTCAGTAACGGAAGTTTTTCTCCTTTTTTGATTCTGTCAAGGAACTCTGCACTCTCTTCCATGATCGTCAGATCCGCACTGAAGGAAGTATCGTATACTTCATCAAATCCCATCAGATGCAGAGCATTGACGATCTTGCCCATCACGCTTCTTCCTTTGGTCAGTCCGTAATGATCGCCGACTGCTACGCGGACAGCCGGTGCTACCTGCGCTACCACGCGCACATTCGGATCTGCCAGAGCTTCCCACACTTCATCCATATTGGTTCGGATAGAAATAGCTCCGGTCGGACAGAATACTCTACACTGACCACAGTTTACACAGTCCGTTGTGGAAATCTTCCGGTCAAACGCCGGCATAACCATCGCTTCGGTACCACGGAATGCAAATCCAAGAGCACCGATACCCTGCAGTTCTTCACAGGCGCGGACACAGTTTCCACAAAGGATACATTTATTCGGATCTCTCACCAGAGACGTGGAACTCAGATCCAGTTCTCTCTGTTCTCTCGTATTCTGGAACCGGACATTTTCAACCCCCAGACGATGTGCCAGTTCCTGCAGAACACATTCTCCACTCTTTACACAGGTGGTACAGTCACGGCAGTGTGCTGCCAGAAGCAGTTCCACGATGAGTTTTCTGTATTTTCTGATACGTCCGGAATTGGTATGGATCACCATGCCGTCTCTCGGCTCTTCCGAACAGGATGCAAACATCTTTCCTCTGTCATCTTCCACGGTACACAGACGACAGGCACCAAATGTGGAAAGCTCGGAGTGGTAACACAGTGTCGGGATATTGATACCCGCCTTTCGGATCACTGACAGGACATTTTTCTCATCCGTAAATTCAACTTTTCTTCCATCGATGATCATATGACTCATAAGACACCCTCCTTCCTACATTTCCACATATACAGCATTAAAGTTACAGTTATCTTTACAGGCACCACACTTGATACACAGATCGTTGTCGATCTGATGCGGATGCTTGATAGCTCCGGTAATCGCTCCTGCCGGACAGTTCTTCGCACATTTTCCACATCCGATACAGAATTCCGGATTGATATGGAACTTACGGAGTGCTGTACAGACTTTCGCACGGCATTTTTTATCCCGGATATGCTCTTCGTACTCATCCCTGAACCGGTTTAATGTACTGATAACCGGAAGCGGTGCGCTCTTTCCAAGACCGCACAGAGCCATACTCTGTACCATGTGTGCCAGTTCTTCCAGCTCATCGAGATCTGACATCTCACCTTTTCCGTCTACGATCCGCTCCAGGATCTCCAGCATACGTTTGGTTCCCTCACGACACGGAACACATTTTCCACAACTCTCACGCTGGGTAAAGTTCATAAAGAAACGGGCTACTTCTACCATACAGGTATTTTCATCCATAACTACCAGTCCGCCGGATCCCATGATGGCATCCAGTTTCTTTACAGAATCAAAGTCCAGAGGCGCATCCAGCTGATCCAGGATCAGACATCCGCCGGACGGTCCGCCAATCTGCACGCCCTTGAAGGCTGCACCGCTCTTGAGTCCGCCGCCGATATCATAAATAATATGACGAAGCGTCGTTCCCATCGGTACTTCGATCAGACCTGTATTTTCAATGGCACCGGTCAGAGAGAATGTCTTTGTTCCCGGGCTTCCCTCGGTACCGATGGTACGGAACCAGTCTGCACCTTCCAGAATGATCTTCGGTACATTGGCATATGTTTCTACGTTATTCAGCACGGTCGGTTTTTCCCACAGACCTTTTTCAACGGTACGAGGTGGTTTTACACGCGGCATGCCTCTGTTTCCTTCGATGGATGCCGTCAGAGCCGATCCCTCACCACATACAAAAGCACCTGCACCACGGTTGATATGCAGATGGAAGTTCACATCCGAACCAAGGATATGATCACCTAACAGACCATTTGCCTCTGCCTGTTCGATCGCCATGCGCAGACGTTTTACGGATAATGGATACTCTGCACGCACGTAGATATATCCGTCTTCTGCACCTACTGCATAAGCGGCGATGGTCATACCTTCGATCATCTTATACGGATCACCTTCCATTACAGAGCCATCCATGAACGCACCCGGATCACCCTCATCACCGTTACACACCACATATCGTACTTTTTCTTTCTGACGGGCTACCTGTGACCATTTTTTCCCTGCAGGGAATCCCGCACCGCCACGTCCGCGAAGTCCTGATTTGGTAACTTCTTCGATAACATCCTGCGGGGTCATGGAGCCAAGTGCTTTGGCCAGTGCCTGATATCCACCGGCTGCGATATATTCGTCAATCGACTCTGCGTCGATCTTTCCACAGTTTTCGAGAACGATACGTGTCTGCTGATTCAGGAACGGAATATCGTCCGGATGCGGACAGACGGTCTCATGATCACGGTAGAACAGTCTCTCTACCGGCTGTCCTTCCAGGATCGTGCGCTCCACGATCTCTTTACAGTCTTCCGGCTGTACATGTACATACTGATAGTTATATGGTTCGATACGCATCAGAGGTCCCAGTTCACACAGACCCTGACAACCGGTTTTGATCACACCGATATGCGGAACATCTTTCTGCATCTCTACGGTAACACCATCGATATCCCGACACAGAACTTCCATTTCTTCATAAATTTTCTGAGCACCGGATGCGATACAGCCGGTACCGGAACAGACAAGAACGCGACAGGTATACGATTTGATTTCTTCATTTACCTTTGCCTGTCTGTTTAACAGATCTTCACGGCAATTTATACTCATACGCTTTCTCCTCTCAATTCATTTAACAGCTCGATAGCTTTTTCCGGCGTCATCTTAGGATGTACTTCATCATTGACCGTCAGAGTCGGCGCCAGTCCACAGGCTCCCAGACAGGATACGGTCTCTACGGTAAATAACATATCATCCGTTGTGTGTTTCTTATTACTGAGTCCCAGTTCTTTCATCAAAGCTTCTTTTACCGGCATGGATTTTCTTACATGACAGGCTGTTCCGTCACAGACCTTGATCACGTATTTTCCTTTCGGTTCAAAGGAAAAGTTTTCATAGAATGTCGCCACACTGTAGGCTTTTGCCTCTTTGACTCCGATCTCTTTCGCCACATAAGTAAGCAGTTCTCCCGGCAGATAACGATATTCTGCCTGAATATCCTGCATGATCGGGATCAGGGAAGCTGCCTTGCGGCCGTAGTGTTCGATAATCTCATCCGTTTTCTGGTAATAAGATTGATCCAGCATGTAGTTTCCTCCTTTCACTTCATTGCCCTTTTCTTTTTTGATTTCGATAACTTTCCGTACCTGTTCAGTTTCCCCTCTGAACAGTTTTGCGCAAACCGCAGTTTCAACCTCCATATTGCTGCCGTTCACTTTTGCATTTTATACAGATGTCATTATCACTATTATACTTTATTTTATCATTTTGCACAATAAATATTTTATTTTAGTGCTATTTGTCGTTATTTTAACGAACTTTTCTCATATAACAATATTTTTTATCAACATATCGTGTTTCATCTTTCTATGTCACTACATCTGGTATACCTGATGTGACTACTTAATAACAAAGAAAAGGCCTTTTCCTGCCAATTCAAAAAGCGCCATTGCTCTCTGTGATGTTCTTCACATAAAAGCAATGACGCCTCTTTTTCAGGGGCAAAATACCTTTTGACTGCAGCATCTGAAACCGCGCTCTGCCCACACATAAGGAATTCCTTGGAATATAAACTTCATCATAGTGAAGTACTTTACGGATACTTTTTCTTACTTCCAGTATTTTTCTGTCTGTATCATTCTCTGATCACTCACTATCATGTAACTTTTCCACAAACAGGTTACTTATCTTATTTCACTCGTTTCATCTGACTGCAGATCCCACACATAACAGGTTGTGCCGATGGAATAATACGGCGTTCCGTCTTCGTAGGCAAAATGATAGGTATTTGCCACACGGATCGGTCCATGATTTTCCTCGCTCGCCGGTGTTACCTGAAATTTCCCGGTGAGCACTTCCCCGTCTATCGCGCTCCCTGTCACTTCGAATGTATATAATTCCACGAAAGACGGCATATATCTTACTTTGTACACACCTTCTCCGTCATAAAATCCGTCCACAGTTACTGTCTCATGTTTTCCTGTAAAGATTCCTTGAATCTCATAATCTACAAATGGGTTCTTATCAGAATGACCTTCTACAGTCACTTCCAGAACATCCCATTTTTCCACCTGTTTTTCATAATTGTATCTTCTCATATTCTTTCTCTTTTATTTAAATTTATGTTTATTTTATTTATTTTTTGTTTATATTTTAAACCTTTTCATTTTTATTTTCATCTTTTTTCTGTAAATATATGTCTTTGCTCATTGTCCATAGAACTAAGAACGTGCCTCGGTACATCCTCGCGGAGCGTTTCTTACTTTACAGGAAATTGCTTTCCTGTAAAGTAAGAAAAAAGTTCAGCTTCCCACACGGAATCTGAACTTTTTCACTTACTGTTCTCTTTTATCTTTTCTTAACTGTTTCACCATCTACAAACACACAATTTGTATACAACTTACATTTTTCTTTTACCGGGTGTTCTATTTCCTTCAATAACAACTGTATTGCCCAGTATGCTCTTTCTGTATGGGGGACACGGATACTTGTCATATCAATGCCTCCGGTGAGAAAACTTGGCAAAGCATCAATACCGATCAGACTCACATCTTCCGGAATACGAATATTCAATTCATTCATTGCCATAATCGTTCCCATGGAAACATGATAACTCTCCATAATATATGCCTGAGGCAGCTTTGCTGTTTTTAGATACTCTCGCATCATCTGATGAACTTCTTCTATACTGCTTCCCGTATTGATGATACGATCAGAAGCATCTCCCAGCCCCTTCTGTTTCATAATTTCCTGAAAACCTCTGCGCCGGCTCAGATAATTATACATCGGTAATGGATTACACAGATACTGAATATCTGTATTTCCTTTCGCCAGAAGTTCGTTCACCGCAAGTTCTACTCCCTGACGGTTATCGATCAGAATCACCGGATATTTTTCAATGTCCGGCGCCGCATCGTAAATCACCAACGGTTTTCGGATTCCGTCAAGCAACGGACTGTTTTCCTGTTTTAATTCCGTTCCGAAAATAATTACACCCGCCACATCATCCGCATTACATTCGGCAATCATTCGGGACTGATCTTCCTCCCTGAAATCCGCATACAGTAATCCAAGCGAATATCCATTTGCTTGCAGATTTTTCTCAAATACCTGATTCACATCTGTCCAGAGATCCAGCTCAGCTCCCTGTATATTTTTCATTCCATTTGTAATTTTGACAATCTTGATCTGCTGTCTTTTTCTTTGTTCCGGCTGTCTCGAAAACATTCCCGGCGGCACTACCCCATGCTCTTCCAGCTGTTTCTTACATGCGAGGACTTCCTGCCGTGTCTGTTCACTCACGCCCGGTTTTCCATTCAATGCCAGAGATACAGTGGATTTAGAGATGCCAAGTGCCCTGGCGATATCTATGGATTTTACATTCATGTAGAAGCCCCCTGTCTGTTCATCACAACGGTTTTTATAGTTCAGTTGACAACGGTTTATTTTAAACCTTTTAAACATTTTATCTCAAATCTGTTTTCTGTGCAAGGATATAATAATCAAAATTGGTCCACTGGACCAATTATTGATATGCACTGTAACAAAAAAGGAAAGTTGTGCCACAAGAATATTATCAACAACTTTCCTTTTTTTCAGTTTACATCTTTACATTTACCACACCAGATTCTTCACTCCAACTCCATACAACTCACACGCACACCCGTCTTTCATCTGTGGCCAGCGTTCCAGGAATCTTGGGGCGTCTTCTTTCAGGGGGTAGATCTTTACCTGCAATTCTTGTGGGAAATCAAAGTAGCGCAGGCTGATCTGTACCGGCTCGCCAGTGTAGTAGCTGTCGGTGAGCATCTCGCCATCCCGGAAAATCTCTATTTTGTCTCCGCCGAAGTCCAGAGAGAGTATCGTATCCCGCCAGGTTTCCGGTGAAGTTATTTTCAGGTTGTAGATCCGTGAATCCTCGCCAACAGTTCCTTCTGTCACGGTTACCCTGGTATCCTCCGCTTTTTCTCTTCTCCGATACAGGGTAAACTCGTGATCCAGACCACACGCTTCGAAACCATCCGGAAGAACCGAAAAATCTTTCAGTTTCGGATAACACCGGATCACCGTCTCCTTCCCTCCTTCTATGTGCAGCTTTCCATCTTCCTCCCACACATAGTCATCCGAAAGGATCAGATACTCCCGATCCAGCGTCACTTTCCACGCCTGCAGTGCACATTCCCGGTCCAGATGAAGCACCGGAAAATGCTTTTCATCCTTCCACACAAATGCAGGATCCCAATCACCGTAAAATACCACGCACGATGTTCCGTCTTCTCCCCGCAGTCTGCAAAGCGGTGTTGCATTTGCCGAGAGCAGTTCCCCGTCTCCTTCCCGGAAATGATACGGGAAAAATCCATAGCTTCCCGGCAAAAGATCCAGCTTCGGAAACTCCACCGGTGCTTCTTTGCATCTGCCTTCCAGTGTCACACCGTTATGCGCATCCATCCGGCGTTTTCTCTGATAGTTATTAAAGAACACATACCCATGATCGTCATCATGCCGCCAGGACAGACGCAGCGTGTGCATATCTTCCGGGTCCACACCCACCAGATCGATTTCCGCCGGAAGTGTCACCAGATCCTGTCCAAAGTCTTTCGCAAACAGTGCCAGCAGCTTAATCTCTTTATAAGTATCTGAGACCTGCCCGAACTGTCGGATCGGTGCACGGAAATCATAACTCAGTACCGATACATTATTCGGATATCCTGTAGCCTTACTCTCTTCCAGCGTAGAGAATTTTCCTTTGGGGTTCGTTCCTCCGTGATACATATAGTACCCAAGCATCGCCACCCCGGAACCAAGTTTTGTCAGTGACATTGCTCCGATATCGGTTCCTACCGGAACCGGTCTTCGGTGCTCCGTAGGCTGCAGTCCGCCGCCAAGTTCTGCCGTAAGATAAGGAAATTCTGCCGGATCAAAGGTCAGCTGTTCCGAAACATGATGATCATTTGCCACCAGTGTATCGTTTCGGTTGCCGATAAATACATAGTTCTCATTTGCTTCCAGTTCCGTCAACCGGCTGTCCCACGGTGCCTCACAGTACCCCGCCATCACCGGAAGCATACCGCCCGTCACCGCACCGCCCCAGCCGGTCGCTGTATACAATGGCACGCAAAAGCCAATCTCTTTTGCCATCTTCTGTAAGGTCCGCATATGCTGCTCACCGGCTTCTCCGGTCTGACCGCCTACATGACCATATTCATTTTCAATCTGGATCCCGATGACCGGTCCGCCGTCCTCATACATCTGCCCTTTTACCTGCTGATACAGCTCCTCCCAGTACCGTCTCGCCAGCGCAAGATACGCCGAATCATCGCAGCGAAGCGGGATCTGCTTTTCCAGCAGCCAGTCCGGAAATCCACCGTTTCGCACTTCTCCATGGCACCATGGTCCGATCCGCAGGAACACCGGAAGATCCAGTTTCTTACAGATAGCCAGAAACTTTCCAACATTCCGGCATCCGGTAAAATCATATACGCTTTCCTCTTCCTCATGGTGGATCCAGAATGCATAGGTGGCAACTACCGTAACTCCGCCTGCTTTCATCTTCCGCAATGATTCCTCCCAAAGATCATCCCGGTAACGACTGTAGTGAAACTCTCCCATGACCGGGAACCAGGGTTTATCGTCTTTTATCAGATAGTTTTTGTTATATGTATATCCCATTGTATTTCCTCCTGATGATCGTTCTGCTTTTGTCTTTACTATACAGGACAAGAGATAGAAAAGAAATATATGATGTTGCTTTTTGATGAAGAATATTCCTGTATTCAACAGGTTTCATTCTTTACAAAAAAAGAATGTCACCTGACATTTCGTGACATTCTCCCTTGCTTATGCTTTATAAAAATGTAATCTCAAACTCTTCATTGCTCAGACGCAGACTCGCACCCGGCACAAGTTCTTCTTGTCCGATCACCCGATGCCCATTTAAGAAAGTTCCATTTCTGGAGTTCTGATCTTCCACAAAGACCCGTCCGTTTCGCAGATATAAGGCCGCATGTACCCGTCCGATACTTGTATTATCCGTAATATAAACATCCACATTTTCACGGCTTCGCCCTACCCTGTTCACCTCTTTTTTCAGAAAGAACTGTTCCCTGGTTTCCTTGCGGATCAGACACGGATTCTTCATCGCTGCCGGAGCTGCTGTGTGCTGTGTGGCATTTGTATAGGATTGCAGATCTACCGTATCACCAAAATTCTGAATCGGCGCTGCATGAACCGGAATGGATACCTTCTGCGCCGGAATCGCTGTCGCCGTTGTTGCCGTATTTTCCTGTTGTGGAACCACATCAGAACCGGGAATTGCTATCCCATGAAAACTTTTTGGTCTGTTCGGTGTTTCCTCTTTTGAAACAGCTGTACTCTTGATTTTTTCTTTCTTCCCGAAGAGTCCTGTTTTCTGTGGTTTCTCTCCTTTTTCTTTTCTTCCGAAAATTCCCTTCTTTTCCTTTACCGGTGCTTCTTCTTTCTGCTGTTCCGGCTGTGACACATTATCAAACTCCTCCTGTTTTGTTCCCGGATAGGTTTTTGGAATATTTCCACCGGATACCGGTATCGAACTCTGGCTGTGGGTAAGGTTCGGATTCACATAATGTTGTGTATAACCACCGGCCGGTGCCGCTCCTGCATTCAACATCGTGGTTCCCGGATCATATGCCGTATCCTGCTGAACCGGTGGTATCTCCTGTACCTTCGGTGTCTGCTGTACCAGCGGAACTGTCAGAAGTTCCTCAGCCTCCCGCATTGGAGGTATCGGATTCTGTACCGGCACGCTCTGATTTTGCGGAGTAAGCAGAACCGACATCGTCGGACTTTCCTGTGTCTGTACCGGTACCCTTTGATTTTTCAGTTCGCCGATCAGTGTTTCAAATCCTGTCAGTGAAAATCCTTCCGTACCGTTAAAGTAATTCAGGATCTTCGTCACATACGAAACATCCTCCGCAGAGTCATACTGTACGGAAAAAATCATACTCCGGAAAAACATATCCGGCGGAAGATTTTCATGCTTCACCGGCAGTAACAGAAGTTTTACTTGCCCTGTAGACTGTTCCACAAACATATATCTGCTCTCCAGCACGGCAGTTTCCAGATCCAGCATATACTCTTCCAGCAGTTTTCTTTCCTCCAGAATCTCCCCGATCACGGTCAGGATCCTGTTCTTTGAAACGATACCGCTGAAATATTCATTCAGCGGCTGCAGCCCGGTGATATCGTAGCGATAGCTGACTGCCGCATTCACCTGTGTCTTCACAAACGGTACGGTTCCTTCTATCCTGTTATTCTCCATCATTCCCATCACCAGGGAATCCACTTCATCGCTTTCCTGTTTGTAATACACCAGATATTTTCCTGACTCCTGTTCGTCTGTGTCAAATGTAACCATACGGTTTTCCTCCTGTTTGTCCTTATTCAAATATGCTCAGCTGAATCAGCTGCCAGATCTCACCGTCTTCGTTTACCAACTTCACCGCCGCGGTTCCTTCCGACGACAGTGATGTGGCGAGTGCAAAACCAGGCTCGATCGCCATCGTATTTTCCATATCAATATAGCCCCACGCATCGTCCTGTTTCACCGCTGCATAGCTACTGGAAAAAGAGAGTGCATCATCATACTGACAGTCGATCACCAGTTTTCCGTCAATATCAACAAATCCCCATTTGCCATTCTTTTCCACCGCTGCATAACCGTCTTTGTTAAATGCTTTTGCATCGTCAAAGGTTTCTTTTCCGATATCCTTTCCCTTGGAACTGACAATATGATAGCTCTTTCCTTCTTTTACGATAAACACACTCTGATTTGAGCAGATTCCGTTTTCATCCATCACAACATCATCATACTGATAATCTGTCTTCGCTTTTCCGTTCTGATTGACAATCGCCCACTTTCCTTTCTTCTGAGCAGCCGCCAGCCGGTTACTTACAGAACTTACCGCATCCCAGGAAAAATCTGTTGTCTCTTCCATGTTTTCATCCAGAAAACCATACTTTCCGTCTTTGCTCGCCGGTACTCTGTCATCATTTAACAGACCCAGATCTTTGTAACATTCATCCGGCGCTTTTCTCGCAAGACCATCACGGTCGACATACGCATAGGTATCGTTATCACGCAGCACCAGTGCATAACCGTCTTCCGAGTACGGATGTGCTTCTTTATATTTGCACTCTGCCAGCTCTCTTCCCTCTGCATCTGCTACTCCGTAGAGAACACCTGAGTCCGTCTCCTCTTCTACAACCATCGAATCATTATACAGTCCGCTTAACTGTGCATACTGACAGTAGATTCTGCTGTATGTTCCCTGCAGTTCTTTCATCCATTTCTGTGCATTTTCATTTTCCGGATATGACTTTGTAAAGCTTTTCAGATATCTGACCGCTCTGTCTTCCTGTGCATTATCCTTATAGTATTCCATCAGCGTATTCAGTGCACTGGTGTCACTCTGATTTGCCTCTGCGACACTCTGACAGGTGGAAATGAATTTGCTGTCTTCCCCATATGCCAGATAATCTTCCGCCATCTTCAGCGACAGTTCTACATTTCCTTTATCGTATTCCAGTGCGCCCTGATATTCGTCTACTGCATCCACATAGATCTGCTTCTCTTCAAAGATCTGCGCCTTCTCGATATGTTCTTTTATTTTTTTCGGTATAGATACCATGTCATTGACTGCCGCCAGCCAGGACACCGCCAGCAGTCCGACAAGACCCAATATTACATTTCTCTTCATCTGTCTCTTCTCCTAAATTCCCAGTGCCATTGCCAGAATCAGGCCGATCCATACAAACGGGGCAAAAGCGATCTCATCTTTTAATTTTGCTTTCCTGCGTACCAGCTGTACGATGCTGTATACAGCCGATGAAAATACAGTCGTCACGACCACCGCCATGATTCCTCCGGATCCCAGATACAGCCCTGCTACAAAGAACAGTTTGACATCTCCCATGCCGACACCGCCCCTCGTGATAAAGTAACAGATCAGGAACATACCGCCCCCCAGGATGCTTCCCAGGAGAACTGACAGGATCATGGATAACGCATACGACGGATAGCAGATACCTTCTATCACCAGCAGCACTGCACGGAGATACACAAGCGCCAATAAAATTTCATTCGGGATCCGTTTGCTTCTCTTATCGATACACGCGATCACCGCAACCGCACCGAGCAGAATCACGTATCGGAGCATCTTCAGCACACCGACAGAAAACAGTGCCATATTTTCCACCGCAAGAAGCACTGCCAGCAGTATATTTACCACCAGAAATATCCGGAAACTCCTGTTTTTCCAGTGGGTTTTCATCCATCTCTTGCTTTTCTTAAAAAATTTCATGTTTACTCCTACCACATCAGCGTGAATACGCATTGCCGAAATTTGTACTGACCAAAATCAAATTGCGGGAAAAGATTATTTTTCATTGTGTAGGTAACTACAATTTTCACATCACCTTTTCCTTCTGTCACGGACATCCATTTTGACTGACTGAAATCAAGTCCGTCCAGTCCATCCACGATGCCCACATTTTCCAGATAGGTATCCACATCGTCTGTTATCTTTCCCACAGAATTTTTTATAGACGCTTTCGCAAGTTCTCCCACAAGATACGTTTTCACACTGTTTTCCATACCCGACTTCATCACGGACATCACACCGGAGGCAAGTGCATCCGGATCACTGAAATATTCTGAAAGCTGTGTCTGCGCCTCATCTCTTGAGTCAATGACATCCTGCAGATCTCCACCGGCTGCAAAATCACTGACGGAATCGGAAAATTTCTTTACATAGTCAACCGTTTTCTGCGTCTCTTCCTTGAACTCCGCACTCTTTTTGTTTGTGTTGATCATTGTTTCTGTAACTTTTGTCTTCGTCAGTACATATCCATATGCCGATATCTGCTTTGCCGTCTGCGTAATAGCATGGTGCATCAGCATTTCTGTCTGTACAAATCTTCCGGCATTGACAACCGTCAGAAACGCCAGCATAAACGGGATCAGAAACAACAATGCTTCCACGGTAAGAGAACCTCTGTCTGTACCTTTCTTCTCCATAGAACTCCTCTTTTCTCTGTTCGGCTTTATTTCATTGTTACAAGTCCGCATACTTTCTGTGCTGCTGCATCTTTTCCTTCTTCCGTGGTCAACGGTCCCTGATAATATATCGTCAGAACTGCGCTGTCCGATAACGGCATCATCACAACAAAGTCCGCGTTGGGGTCATGAGAAGTTTCCGGTGCATCATACATCCATGCCGGCGTATCCTCCGTTCCCACATCTTTTCCGTCTGAAAACATCTCTTTCAGTTCCTCATAGCTTCCCACTTCGGAAGTGTCATAGGTCAGAGCTTCTATCACCGTCGGCTGTGCATCAAGCGAAGTGATGGAAAAGGAGCTGGTGACCACATTCGGAAGTTCTCCCTGCTGCATTCCTTCTTCCACAGTAACCGTCGCACCCAGATCCCTGACGCTCACTTCCGATCCGTCCTGCAGATAAGATGCTCCTCCCAGAATATAATTTAACGGTACTTTTATCGTACACAGGGTCGTATCTCTTCCGACATTCAGTTCTGTCACTCCGTTACTTCCGTAGTAGACACCGGTATCATCGGTCTGCGCCGTCACTTCTTCCGGTACGGTTTCCGCTTCCGTCGTTGTCTCTGCCTCCTGTGATACGGCAGGTGCTTCTGTCGGTTCCGGCGTCGTCTCCGCTTCCGATGTACCTGTTTTCTTTCCACATCCTGCAACACTGAGCATGGCTGCCATCAGTAATGCCAAATAAAGTTTCTTCTTCATAATCAAACCTCCATATTTGTTTTCTTAAAGGATCAATATCCCAACACGCTCTTATAATCAATCGAATAACGGTCCCCATAGCTCCATCCCGCACCGCTCCAGTCAGCGATCTTACGCATATAGGTGGTCCGGTTTGTTACTGTAGCCTGTATCGATACCATCGTAGACATTTTTGTAATATCGATACTGTCACCGGTATTTACCTGGATGCAGTCGCCGATACGTGCCAGTGCCGGTTCATAACCTGAGACAAGCATGCTTGTATTCAGAAACAGCCGCAGATATTCCGCATAATCCAACGTGAATGTTCCACGCGTATTATCTTCATTTCCCATACCTCCGGCAAATCCGGATACCCAGGTTGTTTTACTTTTGGTAACCGAGACTCCATATCCCGCTTTAATATCTTTAATATCGTCGGTAGTTTCACACAGTGCCAGACCGAATTTGAAAACCAGCTTGATGATCGGAACCATATAAGGTGTCCCCGACCACGGCGCTGCAATTAATTCCGCTTTTTCATTGATACTGTGATTGGTAAGTGCAAAAAATGTATTAAACAGCAGACGGATACCATAAATCACGGCTACCGTAGCCTGTACATTCTGCTTTGAGGAACTTTTTCCCCATAAAATATATTCTGTCTCCGCTTTGTATGCTTTGTGTTTATCCGCGGTAAGCAGATACCCGCTCAGGCTGGTCAGGTTCTCTCCGGAGAGCGTATCAATGGTATGGCTCGCATTTACCTGTTTATCTACGGTATAATAGGTAAACATCTGCATCGCATACTCCGCGATATAAAGATTTTCCACACCGTCTGACAGTATCCGGTCCAGTCCGTCGAGAAAAGAATTGGCCTGTTTGATCGATTCTTTTACTTTCTTGATAATATTTTTCCTGTCTTTCTTACTGCCGATATTTCCACCCGCCGTATCAGTCAGCGCGCTGGTATCTGCCCTGTAAGAGCTATATCCGAGCAGATTCGGATCGGATGGCAATGACATTTCCACACTGCTCCAGTCAAACGACAATTCGTCATCTTCTTTCTTCGCCTCTTCTGCTCCCTGGGCGCCCTGCTCCAGTTTCTCGTTTGCCTCTTTTTTCTGTTTCTCTTTCTCCGCTGACTCATTATCCTGGCAATACCGGATCAGTTCTTCATAAAAAGCGTCATCCTTGATTGAACTCAGACTATAACTCACGCTGATATGCTGATAACCTGTTATGTATGTCTGGCTTCTGACAAAGTCCATACCGGTATAATGATAGTCATCCCGTCCGTTCATGGCATAATTGGCTTCACTGTTATATTTCTGCAGCTGTTTTTCACTGCTTACCACCGCAATTGACTGATCATAGAATTTTTCACCTTCCAGCTGCGATTTCACCTTTTTATACTGATCCCGGTCATTTGCCACTTTCTCCATCAGCCGGTCACAGGAATCGGTTCCAAACAGACCTTCATACTTTTCCACTTCATCCTGCATGCTTCCCGGATCAGAAAGAGCTGCTGTCTTTTCCTTCCATATTTTATGTTTTTCCTGCGCTTCTTTCAGTTTCTTTTCCACCTTTTGCAGTGCCTCATAAGCATCTGCCGCGGATATCATGCCATCTCCTGCGCTGCTTCGTATATTGTTCAGTTGCTCACTGTAACGACTGACAATGTCCTTCGCTGTATTGGTCAGTATATCCCGGTACGCCGGTGCAATTGCTGCATTTTTGTTTTTATACTCTGTAATCTTATCTGAGAGTTTTTTCCTCTCCTCATCTTCTGCGCTGTCCGCAGAATCTTCTGTTTCTTCCTCTCCCGATGATGTATTCAGTTCATCATACCAGGTCAGCAGATCATCTATCTTTCCCATGTAATCAATCGTATTTTTATAATACATGGCATCTATATAATTGTCGTATGTCGTATCCGACAACGGCTGATTCAGATCCACTTTCGCTGCCATCGTAAGAAAAGAATTCATCGCATTTTTCATCAGGTCAAATTTTGCCTGTGTATCCGTAGCATTCCGTATTCCCTGCTGATCGTAAGACCCATAACAGGAAAGTGCTGCCTTCATCAACAGTGCTTTTGACATAGTTGTCGTATATTCCTGATAGGTACGGTCAAGCAATGCATTCACATCCATATCCGACGGAAACATCTCCACCCGCTCACTCAGATCCTCCAGCTTCTCTTTCGCATTCTGAAAAGCGTCCTGGCACTCTTCCATTGCTTCCGCAAAATCCGCCTGTGCCTCCATCGCTTCCATCATCTTTTTATTGTCTTTGATCTGATCCAGCTTATCCATGACCATCTCTGCCATACACACAGGGGCGCGGTATTTCATATATTCCAGGATCTGTTGTTTTTCCACCTCTGTTTTATACACTTTGGATGCCTCGACATCGATCACCTCAAAACTCTGTTCCACCAGATCCAGGATATGCTTATAATCTCCCGCATTGCTCAGTCCGCTGCTGTTCAGGCTGTCTGTAAAATAACCTTCCAGCTCTTTCTGCATACTGGACGGTTGCTTGTCCATGGCGATCAGACCGTATTCATCCTTGAGTTTGTCATTATATTTTGACAGTGCCGCATTCATCGTCATTTCTCCTGCATCAGCGATCACCGATTTCGCACAGTAGATTCTGGCCGCATCATTTGCCAGAAGTGCCACGATCAGCATCGGAAGCAAAATCAGGGAAAGGAATACAGATATCGCACCTTTTTTCTCACAAAATAATCGCATCTGATACCCCCTCTTTATAAGATTTTCTGTAACACCGACTGTGTTTTTGATGTAAACTTGCCATAATCCAGTCCGAATTTTTTAAAGATTTTTTTCGTCAGATCCTGTGCAAGATCCACATTGCGCACCACCTCGCTGGGGTTGATGGAAAATGTATACGCTGACGCTTTTAATGTTGTAGAACCATCGTATCCCAGATAAGCCAGCACGCCCGGAAGCGGTATCTTATGTTCGATGGTTACCGTCACATTCGATCCCAGAAATCCTGACTTAACGCTGATCTCCGGAGATGCCATGCCTGCCGTTGCCACCAGACTGGAGGCTCTCACCGTTCCCGCCACTTCCTGCGCCCGCGCACTGGCATGCCCGCCCGCAATCGCAGAAATCAGTTTGCCCGCTCCTCTGTACAGCGCATGCATCGAACTGTTGTGTGCCTCCATATATGCATTTACTTTTCCCTCGGAAGTCAGATCTGCATCACTGCCAAATTCTATTTCATTATCACCGCCCATACCAAATGCATCGTATCCGATATAGGCATCTTCTCTCGCTGCCACAGCCGCAACACGCTGTGCTTCATACAGCATCATATATTCCTGCATATTAAACAGGGCCAGATAAATCAATGACATGACTACACAGAGTACAATCGGCATATAGATCGTGGCTTCCACCATTGCTACACCTTTTTCATCTTTTATCTTCATCTATTCTCTCCACCGGATAATTCCGGACTTGTTTCTGTAAATTTCCGCTGCAGGGAAATCCTGCAGCGGAGAACCGTTTGTTTCTGGCAATTTCACTATCAGCCCTTATTGTTATCAACAAAATCAGACAGATTTGTAAATACAGCTTCCACAACCTTCTTTAATGAATCGCGGAAAATTACTGCTATAACCAGAATAATTGCAATAATAACAATAATTGCAACAATATCAGACGCACCTTTTTCTTCTTTGAACTCCTCTGCCGCCTGATGTGCCTTGCTCATCATCATAAGCATACACCGGTCCATAAAACCTCTTACTTCTTCCAGCATTTTTCTCTCTCCTTTCTTTGGTTCATTTATTTAAGCACAGGGGATACCCCTGTTACTTACATAGCCATAAATGTAGGAACCATCACAAGAACCAGAATTCCGATAAAGATCATCGCGGTCGGGATCAGCAGTTTGGAATTGGCTGCCTCTCCCTTTCTTTTTACCAGATGTTTTTTCTCTTCCCACATCTCGTCCGACATCTCTTTTAAGAAATAAGCGATCTCGGCGTTACCTTTCTGCATATTCTGTATCATTGTCGATGAAAACCGGCGGATCTCTTTGATCGCACAGCGGTCTGCAAAGTTTTTGTATGCGTCCAGTTCCGCAACACCATTGTTCATTTCATCCACGGTAAGGCGCATTTCCTGATTCAGTGCCCGGTTACCGCTCTCGGCAATCTTTTTCCAGGCTTCCCGAACAACCATTCCGGAATTTACCAGCAATGTCATTTTCGATAACATCTGTGGCAGGTCTGCCAGAAGTTCATCCCTCTTTGCCTCCAGTTTATCGTTCATCAACTCTTCCACATACCACATCAGCAATCCGGCAAATCCCACACCGGCAACCGTTGCCAGTGCACTGTTTCCCAGCGCTCCAAGCACTGCCATTCCCACAACGACGGTAAACCCGTAAGTCCACTTTGCTCCGTTGATCACCAGGTAATAATATTCGGCATATCGCCTGCCCTGCACTTCTGAGATTTCCTTGATTCTCTTTCTTGCCTTTTTACTTTTGCTGTCAATATGAAGGATCTTCATGATTCCGAAACCGACACAGAACAGTTCCGGATAGCGGTATTCGTCCGGATTGATGGAATCGGTCAGATCTTTGAACTCGTTTTCATATTTTTTCGCCAGAAAGATCCAGAGAATAACCAGCACCGTAGCAGTCACCAGCAAAAAAAGTCTGGTCATATCCATATGTTCTTCCTCCTCAGATTTTAATATCCGTGATCTTTGCCCCTATCACATATGCCAGAACAAAGATTCCGATACAGATTACTTTGATCACAATATTCGCCAAGGTATTCGTTCCGATAGAAGAGATTCCCATGCCTTTCATCATCCCCACGATCAGAAGCGGCATTACCATCATGACATTCAGTTCATTTTTATTGCCGGCTACCATCGTGTCGATCTCCATTTCAATCTCCATCTTGTCGCTGATCACATCTCTCGTCTGATTGACGACACGTTTCAGATCACCGCCCTGACGGTTACACACTTCAAATACATTGGCAAAACTCATCACATCATCCAGTCCGCTTCTCTCTGCAAAATCAGTCAGAAGGACTTCAATATTGATGTTATTGTTCAGACCGGTACAGATCAGTTCCAGTTCCCGGACGATATCGCTCTCTTCTCCGTAGATGGAAATCATATCGTTGCATGCGTCCTGAAAGGCATCCGGTGTATTTCGTCCGGCGGAATACGATGCGGAAAGTGATTCGAGAAGATCTTTGAACTGTTCCCGCAGGGATTTTAACCGCTGTTTTTTCCGGAATCCGGCATAAAATTTCGGTGCTTTGATGGCAACCAGAACTCCAACGATCGCTCCGAAGATCACGTTGCCGAAAAAGATCAGAATCACAAGCATCGCCAGTCCAAACCCAAGCGCACAGGCAATCAGATAATCGGTAAACTGCATATGATATACATGATAATCAAAGGCATTTCCCAGAATCCCGTTTAACTCTACATATTCTTCTTTCTTTTGTTTCTTCGCCATTTTTCTATATCACCTCTCTGTTTCCCGAAAGCCGCAGTTTATAATCGTTGATAAATGGATTTTCGGTTCTCTTTAGCTGCCCGGAGACATGCTCCAGCGTGGAATGTTCATCTTCCACAAACTCATAGATCGTATTCAGCTGGATCTTGCCGTCCTCATATCCGAGCACTTCACAGATCTCCATTGTCCGTCGGCTCTTGTCTCTCAGTCGGGACAGATGGATCATCACATCCACCGCCGAAGCGATCTGCTGACGGATGGCTTCCAGCGGAAGTCCGTCGGCACCCTGTAAAACCATGGTTTCCAGACGGCTTAACATATCTCTCGTGCTATTCGCATGACCGGTACTCAGAGAACCGTCATGTCCGGTGTTCATCGCCTGCAGCATATCCAGTGCCTCGCCGCCACGAACCTCACCGACAATGATCCGTTCCGGTCTCATACGCAGGGAAGACTTGATCAGATCCCGGATACTCACAGCGCCATGACCGGACGCGTTGGCATTACGGGTTTCCAGACTTACCAGATTGTCGATCCCCTCAATCTGCAATTCCGCGGAGTCCTCAATGGTGATCACACGCTCATCATGCGGAATAAAATTCGATATTGCATTCAGAAACGTCGTTTTTCCGGAACCGGTACCGCCGCAGATGAAAATGTTGTATTTGGCTTTTACCAGCATCTCCAGCACACGTGCAACCTCCGGTGTGATCGATCCGTACCGCAGAAGCATCTGGACGGTCATCGGCGTTTTCGAAAACTTTCGGATCGTGACGATGGCTCCGTTCAGGGAAATCGGCGGCAGTACCACATTCACACGGGAACCATCCGGAAGACGGGTATCCACGATCGGATTTGCCTGATTGACTTCACGGCCTGCCTGACCTACTATCTTCTGAATAATATCTTCCAACTGCTTTTCATCATCAAATGTCTGATGCAGTTTGGAAAGTTTACCCGATTTTTCAATAAAGATATCTTTTGGTCCGTTGATCATAACCTCGGTGATCTCATCATCTTTGATGATACTGTCCAGAATCCCCAGACCACGGATGGAACTGTATACCCGTTCCATGATATCCACACGTTCTTCAATTGTTATGTACTCGGAACCCAGTTTCTCAACGATCATCTGCTCGATCACCGTCTCCAGGTTCTCATCACTCATCACATTCAGATTAAATCTTTGATAGATTTCTTCTTTAAACTGTTTGACAATCTCTAATTTTCTTTCGTCTGTCATCTTCTACCGCACCTGTCTTAAAATATCCATCTTCGCAATCTGATTGATCAGCGGTCTTCCCGATACATTTTCGAACCGATGGATGCCGCCCAGCAGGCTGACCGGAAGTTTTTCCATCTGCATGCTGTTTTTTGAACTGTAACGATTATATAAAAGCTGAATCTTATTCATGATCTGTACTTCTTTTCTCTCCTCGATGACACGAATGGTCTCGCAGAATTTCTCGAATTTGCGGATACCTGTCATCGTTCCGTCACATATATAGATCACACTGTCCGCATAATCCTGCATCAGTTTCAGCTGACGCTCTGTCAAGTCACCGGACAGATCAACCACAATCTCTTCGTACTCGCCTACCTGTCCGATTGCCTGGATCAGACTTACGATCTCATCATCCTTCAGTTCTATCATATCAAAGGCATTTCTGCAGTCCGAAAAGAAGTCCACACCGCTCGGATCGGTCTTTAATGTGCTCTCGATTTTGATCAGCAAATTGCTCTTACGGCTCTTGAGCGCATAGATGACATCAGAAAAGCTCATTGTGCCCTCTCCTGTAAAATACAGGTTGCTGCTTCCGAACTTCTGCAGGTTCAGATAGAAGATCTTCTTTCCTTCCTTTGCCATCCGCAGTGCATAGGCAGCAGCTGCTGCCGATGTACCACATCCGCCCTGCACGGAAGTAAATAATGTCACATGTACCAGATTGCCACTGGTCTTTAACTTCATATCCGAAGCTTTTTCTGCAAACAATCCAAGCATCAGTTTATAGAGAATATCTACTTTCTGATATTTACAAATGGCACTTACCCCGCCGATTTCTTCGATCCCGGACTGTTCACACAGACAACCGATCACCACACTTTCCGGAAGTTCTGCTGTATCTAACTGCAGGTTACTGCTGTACAAGACCAGATCTGCATATGCTTCCCGAATATTCGCATAAAAGCTGTTCACATCGGAAAATACTCTCATCTCCACTTTATCCGCATACCGCGTCTGAAACACCTGCAACATATGACTGGTATAGTTCGTATCCTGGTCTACAATAATTACTTTAATCTTCACTGTTTTTCCCTCTCAGATCCTTTATCTCACAATATTGAACACGCTGATCACATCTGCGTATCGAATATTATCGCCATCCTGTAACTGCACGGTACCACTGATTCTCTTTTCATTGACAAAGGTTCCATTCGTAGATCCAAGATCCGTCACAAAGAACTGTCCGTTTCTTCTCTGGATCACTGCATGCTGACGGCTTACAGACGTGTCATTACCGATCACATAGTCCACCATACCTGCATTTTTACCGATCTTAAACTCGTCTTTCTCGATAGTAACACTCTGCTGCGTCTGTACAAAGTACAGCAGTCCTTTTGGCGACATCTGAGATGTTGCCTGACTCGAATTCTGATCCATAGACAGTACAGTGGTTTCGCTTTCTGCATAATTATTCTTCTGAGACATCGGTTTCTGATTTTGCCGGAATCCCTGATTCTGTGGACTTGTCCATCCACCTTCATTATATGACTTTTGTGGGATCTGCTGAAAGTTTTGTCCGTTCATCGCCGGCTGCGGGCTTTTGGGCGGCTGTGTGCCTCCGTCCGGTCTGTTTCCGCCATGACCGTTATATGCTTTTGCCATCGCATTCGTATTCTTGATCAGAATGTTCATAGCGATAAATGCTCCAATTCCGCATAACAACATACCGAAAATATGCCACATGAGAACCGTGGTTCCGTTCTCCTGGAACTGCAGTCCATAACGCGGTGCGTTCTCTGCCAGACGGTTTGCCAGGGAATAGTACCAGATCAGAGTATAGATTCCACAGGTCAGATAAGATAACAGGATAAATACTACCAGACCACTGGTTTTCTTTCCGTCATCCGCACACATCTCATTTACATCCTGTGCCATTTTATAAATAAAATAAAAGTTATAGATTCCACAGGTTAAAAATCCAAATACTATATATTTCCATAACGCTCTGTCTTCCTGGATCATAAGCTTTCTCCTTTTTCATAACAGGCAGGGGCACTTTCATGCTCCTGCCCGTTTTCTTGCTTTTGTCTGTGATGTTTTATTTCTGTTTGTCTTTTTTGCGTTTTACCAGTACGATAATCAGAACAACGATGGCAACAAAAATTACGATCACGCTGATCAACAATGGTGTGTTGTTGATGAACTGTACGAAGCTGTTCTGTGTTACCAGGACTTTATAAGAAGCAGGTACCTGTTCGTTTGTTTCCGGATCGTATACTTCTTTGGAAATATTACCGGCTTTGTCGCAGGATACCAGTTCAATGGTCTGGTACTGGTTGCTGCTGGCGATATCCACCAGAAGCTCACCATTCAGCTGTGCGATCTCATCTTCTTCAAAGCGTTTGAACAGTTCACCATCCAGATAAACTTCCACATAAGCCAGATAAATATTATCTTTTACATTCAATGTGAACTCATGAGTGTTCTCTTTGTAACGTCCTCTGTCTGCCAGGTTGGATACAACCATGGTAGGAGCCGTCTTATCTACGGTAAATTCAATCGTTTTTGCTTTTGTTTTGTTCGTTGTGGAGTTATGTGCCGCATCTTCAGAGTAGATGTTGATCACATAGTTTCCTTCTTTTTCAAAACAGGAAGCTTTGATCTTATATACGTATTTCTTCCACTGTCCGTCTTCACCGGATTTTGTGATAGTGTAATCCTCTCCCTCTTTCAGAGTAACGACTTTTCCATCCAGACTGTAGGTGATCTCAATCGTTGTCAGATCATCCACGTTAATCTCCGTGATTTCCAGATCCTGTGGTTTATTTGTATATTTCTTATCGATCAGGGCTTTTGTACTGCTTCCGATCTCATACGTAGAACCATCACGGTTTACAGAGAAGGTGATCGAAGAGGTTGTTTCATTTCCTGCTTTGTCGGTTACTTTCGCGGTTAAGGTATAGATATCATCCATGCCTTCCGGGAAATCCTTAAAGGTCACGTTCATACCGGTTGCACTGCTTGTGATGTTTGCCAGAGAATCGATCTTCACATCTCCTCTGTTGGCACCCTTCAGTGTAACTTTCACACCACTCGTAATAAAGTTTGTATCAGAGATGCTGATATGTGGTGCTACAGTACCGTTATTTGCAGATTTATCTTTGACACCGGTGATCTTCACTTCCGGATTCTTCAGATCCACTGTGAACTTATCCTGTGCATAATCTGCCGCTTTGTTTTCCGCAAGGTCAAATCCACTGACTGTAAAGGTGTAATCTGCATCATGGTTGAAGACTACATTTGCCGTATGGACATCTCCGTTGTTGGACCATCCGCTCACGCCAGGTGCTCCGCCTGCGGAAGCCGTTGTGGATACCGTGATCTTGGACGGATCAAAGTTATGCTCGGTTACGGTGATCGTTGCTGTTCTTGCTGCTTTGTAGTAATTGCCGTTCAGTGCGCTGTTATTATTATAGGAAACTTTAATAACCGGAACGGTCTTATCTACAGTGAACTCTTCCAGGTTTTCCGTGTTGGATTTGTTTCCTGCAAGATCATAGCAGTCATAACTTACGGTGTAATCACTGTCACCGGAGAAGGTAACGGTTGCCGTATGGATCTCTCCGTTATGGCTCCATCCGCTGATGCTGTATCCGCCACCTGTAGTGGAAGTTACTCTCGGCATGTAAGACGGATCAAAGTTTCTCTCGTCTACGGTGATCGTCAGTGTCTTATCATTCTTGTAATATTTTCCATTATGTACGTCGCTCTTATCGAAGCTGAAGCTTACGATCGGCGCTTTGTTGTCGACTTTCAGTGTTGCAGTCTGAGAAGTCGCACTGTTGGTGGACCAGTCTTCCGCGTATACACTTACCTGTACATCGTTGGAGTAGAACTGGTTCGGGTTGATATTTACATGTCCGGTCCATATCTGCTGATGGGTTTCTTGGGCTAAGTTAGCCAGTGTACCGCTCTCTGTATAGCCGGTGGTTCCGTTTACAATACGGTATGTGATAGTTTTCAGTCCGGAATATGCATCATTCACTAACGGATCTTCCACACGCACATCAAATCCAGGATTGTCCCCCGCGCTGTACACTCCTTTACCCCATGCCGGAGTGGTCGGTGTGATTGTTACCGTCGGTGTCGGGTTCGTGTTATCCACGATGATTCCATCTGTGCTGAAGAACTCGATATTTCCTGCTTTATCCGCAACTTTTTCGTATACCACCAGATGCTGATTTGCTGCCAGAGAAATCTTAGCAGAATATCCGGTCCAGTCGGTCCGTTTTTCCAGATCTGCGCGACTCAGTGCTTTCTGAGATACCAGATACTGGGTTGTTGCAACACCCGCGGTCTCATCTTCACTCGTCATGGATGCGCGTACACTGTTTTTACCGAAGTATCCAAATGTGATGGTATTTAACAGTTTGTTCCATACATGAGATATAGAACCATTTACCAGATCTTCTACGGTAACAGTTCCTTCCGGTCTTACACGGTCAAGAGTTACTGCCTGTTTTACAGTCGCTTTTAACGGATTACCTGCCAGGTCGGTGTAATCGTAAGTGAAATCGTAATTTGCATCGATATTAATTACCGGGAGGGTAATTGTATATCTGTGGCGATTATCGGAACCGCTTACCTCTCCAAGATCATTCCATTTGTTTTTAATCGCTGCTGCATAGTCAGCAACAGACACATCTGCATTTTGACTGTTTACTGCTTTGACAACTGCAACCACATTTTCTGCAGAGAAGTTTCTCTCTGTCATAACTGCTGTTGCTGTTACATAATCTACTGCTTCGTTTGCATAAGCACGTCCTTTAGACGGATCCAGTAAAGAAGTTGTCTGATTTTTGTTGTATGCAGTATAAGTTACTTCCAGTTCCGGTGCCACGGTATCAATGGTAAATTCAAATTCGTCATCACTTTTGGTATTGGTTGCCGCATCAGTTGCTGTTGTTTTTACTTTGTAATCACCATCTTTATCAAAGATCAGAGTAAATTTGTACAGCGTACTATCGGTTGTCTTTGTAATATCAGCTACTGCATCTTTCTTGATTGTTCCGATACCCAGTGTATCTTTCTGGGCTTCCAGCTGCTCCAGTGTATAATCTTTATTGTTAATGGTTACAATCAGATTTTTCAGAAAACGTTCCTGTACGGTAACTTCATAAGTTACATTGCTGTTTGCATATTTTTCGTGAAGGAATTTTCCTCCGTTATTCACCTGTGTCCAGGCAGATGTTACTACAGGGCTTACAGAGTCAAGTACCAGAGTATGTACCGCATCGGTATCCATAGTGTTGCCCGCATTGTCTTTTGTATCTGCAGCTGCGGCGGTAACTGTGATTACCTGTGAGCGTTTCGGATCATTTGCAAACTGCAGATCTTTTGTGATCGTGCAGTATTCCTGCAGTTTTCCCAATGATACTTTATCCGGATATTCATTCTTTACAACTTCCTGATCTTTGGTTTCTTTGCTTCCGTCTCCGTATGCATAAGATACCTGATATCCCATCTGTTCCAGTCCGGAATAGAATTTCGGATCTGCTGCATTCTCTTCCGCTTTCAGGTTCAGGTCCGCATTACCGGAATAATAGGTAATACCATCTGTCCACGTGTTACTATTTACTGTTTCGTTTGCCGATTCTGTATAATTTACAGAAATATCATGCAGGTTCTCCAGAACGATACCGTTGGATCCATAAATTCTTACATTTCCTACATTGTCTTTTGCTTTCACAAAGACGATGTAGTTATTGGACTCAATTGTTTCTCCATCTTTCAGTTTGCCGATATTTTTTATCGTCCATGTATTGTTTTCGTCTGGTTTTCCGGCATCCGTAAAGTGCTCGTTTGCCAGTGCTTCTGCATAATCATCTTCTGTCAGCAGATCTTTATAGTTTTTATCTGTAGCAGTGTTAGCTACAAAGTAAGCCATTCCGTTGACACCGGATCTGTCATCGCTGAGTGTTACGGTTGCTTCGATGGTATGGTTTTTATAAATACCAAAAGTAATCGCCTGTTCCAGGTTGGAAACTACACCACCCTGATTACCAAATGCAATCTGATTACAGTTCGGAGCTGTTTCATCATATAAGAAATGGAGTCTGAACACCTGTGTTTTCGCGATGGTTGCTCCATTTACTTCATTGGTCAGATAGAAATAACGATCAATATCTTTTGTTTCACCGATCAGGCTCAGACCAGATTCACTGATATTATTCGCATTCTGACCGTTTTCATCGCAGGAATAGATAACATTATAATTACCTGTCAGTGCAAACTTGACATTCGCATCTTTTCCATAGTAACGTGTGCTATCCTCTGCTTCATATGTATGTATGCTGTCTGTTCTTACAGACACATAGCCTTCAACATTTTTTTCTTCTGTGATTTCTACATTTCCGCTTGTATAACCAATCAGATCAAACTTATAGTTATTTGTCGGATTTGTCTGATCATCCGCCTGCAATTTTAAAGCACCTTCGTGCACACCATAACTTGCACTATCTTTTGTTTTCACATTTTCTGCATTCAGATCCGTGGCTGTTGTATCTACTACGTTCGGGAATTTGAATCCTTTTAAATCAGTTCCTTCCCCTGTAACAAATCCTGTTTCTCCCATAGTTGCGTTCACGGAAACCAGTTCATCCAGTTTATCCAGTGCTCTTGTATAATCCAGATCACGGAAACCACGACTTGTGTTGCCCACGGAAAGTTCCAGAACTCTTTTCTGAATTGTTAATTCTTTTTCAATTGATGGATGTTTATCCTGAATCTTATAGTTATTTGTAAAAGTTGCAATGTCTGTAGCACTTGCACTGACAAATTCTACATTGTTGTTAAGAGTTTCCGGTTTGAAGTACATCTTCTGTGCAGCTTCGTTTTCCGCAACATTTTTCAGCTTACTGTCATAATTTTTGAAAATAACTTCTTTATAAGCCTCAATTTCACCTTTAGCAGCATCCGTTGGTATATATTTATCGTCTTCTACCGCTTCCAGTGTGGCTTTTACATCTACTTTCGTTGTACCATCGTAGATTTTTTCGCCTTCAACTGCTCCTTCCACATTTACTTTTCCAGGAGCAAACACATGCACGTTGTCTTCTTTGATCTTCAGTGGATATGGATCTACCTGTACATAAATATCTCTTGAAAACTTGTAGTTTGTTGTCTGACCGGTAATTGTTACTCTTACAGGCTGGGTAAATGCTCTCTTCGGAGTAATGGTTACCGTTTTGGTTGTTTTATCTGCTGAAACAGTTACAAGTGCAGAATTATCAGAAACTGCATCCACTATTTCCACACTCTCATTCTCGTCTTTCTCTACGCTCTGCCCGTTTGTATCACACAGTGTAATCGGAAGTTCCGTGTCCTTTGTTCCATATGTCACCACTAATGGGTTCTTAGAGGAATATTTATTAGGATTTGTTTCTCTCTCAAACAGAATTTTTCCGGTATATTTATTTAATGCATATCTGCCCAGAATCTCTGCCGGTTCATATATATCGTCTCCCGCAAAATTTCCTGTTATTACAAGTTCTTTCTGCCATTTTTTCAGTTTAACTGTCTGTGTAGCCTCGCCATTTTTATTTGTCACACAGTTGAATGTTGTTGTTCCATTATTTTCCGGATAATTTCCCGTAATGGTTCGATTTTCTACCAAAGTATCGCCCGATTTTAAAGTAAATGTAAATGTTACTTCTTTACTGAACAGCCATCCATTCTCTTCTCCGGAACTTACACTCAAACTTGTCGGTCTTCTTTTTACCGTAACCAGTTTGCTTGCAATCTCCTGTGCACCGACTTTTGCCACAATTGTAAACGCTGCCGGAGCTCCGTCTTGGCTTCCTCTGGAAGTTGTTACCTTACAGTTTTTTCCATTTTCTTCTTTTTTTGCACCGGAAGCACTGTCTCTGATTTCCCAGGTATTAATATAGTCTGCCCAGGTTCCAACTACAGAAAATGTATTTTCATCTGCCGCATATACCGTACCATCGGCTGCTCCTGAAATACTGTTATTGTCTGTTTTCACACTGAGTCCTGTAATTGTAATCATCAATGTTTTGCTTGCTTCATCGGTTCTTGTCTCAGCTGTCACATTATATAATCCATTGGCATCGCTGATTACCGCTTCATAAGTACCGGTTGCAAACACTTCATAAGAAATATCTGTGCTTACCGTTGTATCTATCCGATCTTCTCCGATCGTAAGTGATGCTTCGGTTCCGTTATTATACGTAAGTTTCAGATTAACATCACTCAAACCGGGTCCAATATCTATCGATGCATTGTTCACCACATTCACTGAAAGCTTCTCGTCAACCGTTCCTCCCTGATCCGGTGTCGTGCCGCCTCCTGCTTCTTCTTCACCGCTTCCTGTCTGACCGGCTTCTGTCGCCTGTACCGTATACGGACCGGCCGTCATACAGGTCGAGAAAGCGAAGACCACGGCCAGAAGAAATGCCAGTGCTCTTTTAATTCCCTTCTTTTTCACTTTTCTTTTCCTTCCTTTCACTCATTATCATATATCTGTAAATTCTGCCATTTACTATCATGTGCAGATAAAAAGTAAATAACATGATCGCCATAACCACCAGAAGAACACCTTCCGGGATGCTTCCCGTCAGGTTTCCCACGATAGTAAGGGCGAAGGATACCAGCAGAATCGGATCCATGATCCGTGCCGGCGGTGTTCGGAAGAATCCAAACACACCAATAATTTTCTTTTGTTTCCACTCCTGATAACCAGCCGTTTTGGAAATGATTTCCCTGCAGACTCCAAAAAGAACCGCTCCCGCCAGAAGTGTTACCCAGAAGAGTACTCCCAGGATATATCCTCCGGCTGCCACCTTATTCTCACTGTTTACCGCAAAGGGTTCCAGAAAAATCGAACATGCATGAAGCCCGAAACACACAATGGATAATCCCAGATATTTCAGGGCTTTCTGTTTCCTCTTTTTCATCGTTCGATCACCTCATCTGTATGGATCTCCACGATACTTCGTACTACCACGAAATCTGCTTCCTCAGGTGTAACCTGTGTTTCCGGCATTTGCAGGATATCAGTTTCCGCTTCCACAGCTCCAAGAACCGTTGTTTCGGATTCTTGTGTTCCGGCACCAATTACTTCCGTCTCGGCTTCCGTCATTTCTGTACCAAGCACTTCTGTCTCGGTCTCTGTTATTCCCGCGCCAAGCACCTCCGTCTCACCTTCGCTGCGGATACTGGTTTCTTCCTCTCTCCTTGGCATCAGCGTCGGTGTCGGTATATCATCGTGTGTAACCAGACGAACCGGTGTGTCATTTTCCCCGATCAGATCACTGTAAACCTGTTTTTTCAGTGGTGTTCCGTTTGCCGGTTTTTTCGTTTCTTTCTTTCCTTTGGACTTTTTATCTGTCTTTTTCTTTATAGTCGGTGTTCCGCCACTTGCCATTTCTTCCACAGCTTTTCTTGCCGTTCTTCCGGTCAGTTCACCGAATACCTGTGGGATCTTTAATACGAAGAATAAAATGATGGCAATTGCCAGAAAAACCAGAGCTACGATTCCACAGTACAGAAAAATATTTCTGTAAAATGTATATCTCTCTTCAAATCCCTGTACAGCTGTTGCTACTACTGTCATCATTCCTCACCTCCTTCAGAAGGTGTATCTTCTGATGTCACTGCATTTGCTGCAAACATCGCCTGAATCTGCTTTTCTCCGATAGCCGCGGCATCCAGAATATTGTCCTTCAGTTCTTTCGCTACCTGATTATCCGTCACATCAGCCGCGTTTACCGCCGTTGTGATCCGATTCAGTGCTTCTTTCATTTCTTCCTGAGTAAGCCCTGCCTCCCGGAACGCATCATAGTGGGTACAGATCTGATATACAATCTCATTATACAGACGAAGTTCTGTGATAACGTTGTCCTGACCTGCGATATTATCACTCATCAGCCCCATCAGATCATCCCAGTAATCCTTATAGGAAACCTGTGCGTCTCCCGCCTGATTCGTCTGTCCGATCTTACTGTTGTAAGCACTGATCTTGCCCAGAATATCTGAACGTGTCTTCCAGGCTGTCTTTTTGTCCTCATCTTCTCCAAGATCCAGATTGTTCATATCTGCTTTACTCACGATGTCGAACCAGCCTCCGGCCGAAGTTTTATTCTGTCCCGTTCCTTCAGTGTAGTAATAAAGCATCCCCATGTTATAAGCAAACCGCACATACCCGGCTTCGTTTTTCTGGAATAATGTTTTATTATCTTTCGATCTGCCGTTATCCCTGGAACTTAATATAGAAAGAATGTAGCTGTCCTCTTCGGAGGTAAATTCATTATCTTCCCCCACAGCGTTCACCAAACCAAGCCATGCATCTTCCGCTTCCGGATTCAGCGCGATTGCCTTCTTATAATAAGTAATTTTATCCTGCATAGATGCTGTCTGAGCACTTTCCACATAATAATCATACCCTGATGTCTCTGTTTTCTTAGCCAGAACCGCACCAGTCAGAGAACCAACACCCATAACAACTGCAAGTCCGACACTCACAGAGAATGCAAGCATCTTATTTTTTAACTTTCGCCGGTACGGCAGTCCCAGTTCTTCCGGATGCTCTAGATCATACTGTAACTGCGCACAGCTTCGATACCTCTGTTCCGGTTCCTGCTGTGTACATTTAGTAAGGATCATCTCCAGACCAAGCAGTTCGTTTCGAAACTCTCGCGGTGTCTCTTCTAACAATGTTGTTCTGCACTGCGTGATCGGCGGAAAATTAAACGGCGTTGCTGCCGGATTTCGTCCGGTGATCAGATGATGCAGCGTCGCTCCCAGACAGTAAATATCACTCTCCGGGCGTGCCTTTCCTTTATGATCCTGGCTTCCGTACTGTTCCGGTGCCGCATAACCAGGTGTACCAAGACTTGTCGTATCTTCAATATTTTCTATCTTAAATTCTCTTGCGGTACCAAAGTCGATCAGTGTGATCTCTCCGTTCGGCCGCAACATGATATTCGATGGTTTCAGATCTCGATATACAATTGGCTTCTCACGAGTATGCAGATAATTCAGTACATCGCACAACTGGATACCCCAGGAAAGTACATCCTCGATTCCAATCGGTAGTCCCGTCTGTTCCATACTTTCTTTCAGAACTTTATTCAGGGATTTCCCCTCGATATAGTCCATAACAATCAAGAATGTATCTTCATCGTCAATTACGTCAATGATACTCGGCAGATATTTGTGATTCAGTCTTTTTAACGTATCGGTTTCGGCAATCAACCCCTGTTTAACCGTGGCAAAATCCTGTACACCATCTTTTCTGACCTCTTTGATCGCCCATGTCTTATTGGCGCGTTCATTCAATGCCAGATATACAACACTCATTCCACCCTGACCGATCTGGTTCAGTATCTTGTATTTTCCATCTATGACGGATCCTATTTCCAGCATCTTCACCCCTCCTGCACAGCCTTGATCGCAACAGCAGAGATATTATCCATCTCCCTTCTGGACTTCACCAGTTCTGTCAGATATACAAGCCGTTCTTTCATTCTTTCCTCATTCACCAATCCGGAAGGATTTAACTGCATAAATAACTCCTGTTCACTGATCTCATGCCGGAATCCATCACTGCACAAAAGGAAAAGGGTTCCCGGTAAAACAGTTCCCCGGTAAAAATCAGGAAGAACCTCCTCCGATGCTCCGATACACTGTAACAGAACATTTCTCTGCGGATGTCTTTCCGCATCCTCCGGACGAACCCGTCCCAGATCAATCTGCTGCTGCACCAGGCTCTGATCTTTCGTCAGCTGATATACCTGATTGCTGATCGCATACGCCCTGGAATCTCCAACATTCATGATAAAATATTCATTTTTTATCATGAGCAGCGCAACAATCGTAGTCCCCATCCGCTTACCGGTTCCTTCCACATACTGTGCCAGCTGCAGATTCAGTACATTCGCAGTTCCATACCAGTTATTTTTTACTTTTTCCAGAATCTCCTCAACATCCGTGACCTGCCGGAGTATCTGAGGAAAATCTGTCTCAAACCATTGCTCCATCGCACGTATCACGGTGGCACTGGCTAATTCTCCGTTTGCCAATCCGCCCATACCGTCACATAAAACACAGAAAAATACTCTTCCGAGTTTTGTCTGTGCTTCTTTTATCATGTAGGAATCCTGATTTGTCTTTTTTTTGATTCCTACATCCGTATGAGCCGCCATAAGATATCTCATATTCTTATCCTCTGTATCTTCCTTTCTCCTGTTTCTTCCATATTCAGGTATCTGTTTCGACTTCTTTATACTTTTTTTATAATATTATACGCGTTGTATCATGTTTAATCAATTATTATTTGAATTATATCAGATTAAACACTATATTTTTAAGGATTTTCCCATGATTTTATCCGACAGATAAATTTTATTTATTTTTTATATTTATTAACCCATTCCGAATATCCTGTCTAATAAATGATAATACTATTAATGTCGTGTCAAACCTGACATTTAAGTTTTTGTATGGTGTAAAATATAGCTACTTGCTTCTAATATTCGGATATTTACTTCTTCAATCGGATATCTGTCATATTAAATGCTATATTTATATTTGGGTTATGTATGGAGGTGATACACTGATATGCAAGAAGAAGACTTTGCCAAACGACTTAGTGCTCTTCGACAGGAAAAAGGAGCCTCTGCCAGAGATATGAGTCTTTCACTTGGACAAAATGCAGGGTACATCAACAATATTGAAAACGGACATAATTTACCTTCTATGACAGTTTTTTTCTACATCTGTGAATATTTGGGAATTACTCCAAAAGAATTTTTTGATTATGACAATGAATCGCCGGATACTACACGGCAATTATTGGAAGCATTGACTAAAATAGATAAAGAGACCCTTGTTCATTTAACAGCTATTATACTGGCTCTCTCTAAAAAATAAATGATTTTTACTTCAGGAAGCGAAAAAATTTTCGCTTCCTGTTTTATATGTTTTTCTGCCTATGTTTGTTATTCCCAGAAAATATAACTTCCTGGCTCCACAGCATATTCTTTTTCTCCGATCACAATCTGTGCCGGAACCGGTGTTACGATCTCGTACCGGATCGCACCGTCTGTGTGCGTCCACCGGGAGCTGATCTTTCCGTGTCTGGTCTCAATCGATGCTCCCAGCCACTCCAGCTGATCTCCCGGTTTTGGCTGGATCCACGCTTTTTCAAATCCCGGATGTTCCTCCACTACCCGGATACCTGCCGCCTGTTCATAGATCCAGTCTGCCACAGAGCCGTATGCGTAGTGGTTAAATGAATTCATATCAGTACTCCAGAACTCTCCGTTTTCCATGATGCCATCCCAATGTTCCCAGATCGTTGTCGCACCTTTTCCCACGGCATACAGCCAGGACGGATATTCTTTTCTGCATAACAGTGTATAGGCAAGATCCGTATGTCCGTAATTACTCAGTACATGCAGAATATACGGCGTTCCGACGAATCCGGTCCGCATCTGGCAGCCGTCATCTCGGATCATTTGTGCCAGTGCATCTGCTGTTTTCTGACAGTCCTCCGCCAGTCCGAACTGCACCGCCAGAATATGTTCCGTCTGTGTCCGGTACTCCGGATAAGTGTTTCGGAAGGTCTCCACGATGTTTTCATGAAGCGCCTCGTATGCCGTCACATCTTCCCCGATCACATGCCCTGCCTTTATCACAAGTTCTGTCGAATGTGCATAAAATGCTGAAGCGATAAAATCTTCTCTGCTCGATCCCTTATAGCTTCCCTGCGGTGCATCCAGACCGAGCCAGTCGCCGAAGTGTTCTCCACCAGTCCACAGACATGGGGTTGTTGTGTGATTCGTCACATAATCCACCCACTTTTTCATGCTGGTAAACTGATCTTTCAGGATCTGTGGATTGCCATATGTCTGATAAATCTGCCACGGACAGATCGTTGCCGCATCCGCCCAGGCGGCACTGGCATTTCCGCCAACCAGATAATCCGGAACCACATGACCGACTGCGCCATTCTCCATCTGATCCGCTGCCAGATCATGCAGCCATTTCGTAAAGAATCGCTCCACATCAAAATTATAGCTTGCAGTCTTGGTAAATACCTGCGCATCCCCAGTCCATCCAAGCCGTTCGTCACGCTGCGGGCAGTCGGTCGGCACATCCAGGAAGTTATCTCTCTGTCCCCAGAAAATATTGGAGATCAGCTGATTCAGAGCCGGATCCGAAGTCTGGATTTCTCCTGTCTTTCGGATATCGGAATACACCGCGATTCCCCGGAACTGTTCCGGCGTTGCCTCTCCCGGAAATTTGTCCAGTAAAAGGTATCGGAAACCAAAGAACGTCAGCGCAGGATGCCAGGTCTGTGTTCCCTCGCTGCAGATATAAGTTATCTCCGCTTTTGCACTTCTGTAATTTGCATTGTAGAAATTTCCTTCTGCATCCAGAACTTCTCCATGAAGGATATGGATCCTGTCACCTGCATGAGCGTCCACGGTAAACTCCACATATCCGGTGATTTCCTGCCCGAAATCAACAACCATTTCTCCTGCCGGTGTGCGGAAAACAGATTTTGCTGTCACCACTTCCTGCTCCCGGATCTCTTCCCCTTCCTGCGGAATCAGAATCTCTTTTAACCATGCGAATTCTTTTACTGTATTCCACTCTTTCGTCACAAAAGTGGCATCACAGGTCTCCCCGTCATAAATCTCACTGAAACGAATCCCACTTTCTCCCCATATCCAGCTCTGATCCGTTACGATTACTTCTTCACTTCCATCCATGTATACAATATGCACTCCTCCGAGAATACCTCCCGGACGCCCCATTCTTTGCAGCTTGTCAGGTGTGTCCTGCCATCCGGGCATCGGGGAGCGAAACCACCCTTTCCCAAGTGTTACGGTCAGTTCATTTTCCTCTCTCATCAGATCTGTAATATCATATTCCTGATACTGCAATCTTTTATCATAAGCCGTCCACCCCGGCGCCAGCACATAATTTCCAACTCGTTTTCCATTCAGATGCGCCTCATACACGCCCAGCGCTGTCAGATATAACGTCGCACGTTCTACCTTCTTTTCTGTCTTCCATCCCTTTCGAAAAACCGGACACACCCCACCGGTCTCTTCCGATGTCCGGATCCATTTTGCCTGAAACTCCATAGCTTTCTACCTCCCAATAACTACTGCATTTGTACAGTTTCTCTTATAACCCAGTGTACAACGTTTCCGTCAAAACCGGAATATCTTTCAGGACTTTTCATTCACTTTTTCCATCTCTTCTACGAATTTTTCTTCCGTCATGTGCATTCGCAAAGCGACTTCTTTCACGGAGAGCAGGCCATCCTTTATAAGTCCTGTATACGCCTTAATGAAACCGAAAAGTTCTCCTTCTGCTCTTCCATCTTCAATCATTTCATCTACTGCCTGACACACATTAATTTCCTCCTCTTCTTCTGATATTGTAATCGGTGTATTTGTTATCGCTTTTATTACCTGCGCCGCCGCATTTTCCATATACATTCGAGTATTTTCTGTTATATATTCCTTTAATCTTTCTTTATCTTTTGCATATTTTATGCATCCCAGCACTTCTCGAAGACTCGTCTGAAACAGTTCCAGCTGATCTTTTCTTCCCTGTCTTTCGGTTTTCTGCCGTAATATCACTTACCTGTTTTCCATACTGAAGCGCATCATAGATCAGATTTCTTACTGGCATCGCATAATGGATATCCGTCTGATTTTCAACACCAAGCAGAAGATACACCGTCTCCCCATCCTCCTTCACTACGGTTTTCTTCATTATATCCCTATATTTTTGTACCGTTTCCGAATCCTGATGTTTCTGATCACCACCCTGCAGAATCGCCATTTCTGTTGTGTCGATTTCCCTCAGTTTTTCCGGTTGAATCATCTGCTGCCCATTGTACAGTAAATAATTAAAGGCATCCGCGAAAACCCTGTTCTCCTTCATGTAATTTTTGGTTATGGTATCCTTTTTTCCCACCAATCTCCTCCTTTTTGTTTTTGCGCAGGAGATCTTTTCATATAAGATGAATATATTCTGATTATCCGTCCATGAAGCAATCTCACTGCTGATTTTTGAAAATATAAAAGCATTGAGACTTCTCCGAATATAGAATCAAGATATGTTTTTAGAAATGATAATTGAATTCCTCAATGAATGGAAATCGTATGCCTTGCAGTTATCTTAACACCTGCTGATTTTTTTGTCTATCTTATTTTTCAAGAGACGATGGATTTTCTTTCCACCGCCTCTTTTCACACCCTTATTTCAACACTCTGACCTCAAACGGTTTCAGCACAACTGTACCGCTCACTTTCTCCCCTGTATACAGATCCGTCATCTCTTCTTTGACCTGGATCTCGGCTTCTGCGTCTTTGTAGTTCAGAACGAAGCAATACTCGGTATCGTCTTTCTTTCTTACAGCCAGTTCGCAGGTTTCCGGGATCTCCAGTTTTGCGTTGTGTGGATCTTTCACACCCAGTTTCTCCAGGAATACTTCTGCTGTTTTCTCTGAGAATGCTGCGCCGAAGTAATATACGGTTCCTTCTCCGTAAGTATTCTTAATCAGTCCAGGTTCTCCTGCATAATAGCAGTTCTCATATCTTCCAAGAACTTCTGCATGTTCACCCACTGCTACCAGCTGATCGTTAAATACAGCAGCTTCCAGCTTCGTGCCATCCCAGTCGATCACGATATCTTTGTTGTCCGGGGATACCAGTGTGTATTCCGGAATATCCACACCACTCATCTCGGCAAATTTGCCCGGCAGTTTGTCCATGACACAACGGCCGTACATATCTTTGTATCCGCTTCTGCAGCCCAGAACCAGGCAGCCGCCATTCTTTACATACTCTTCCAGTACGACTTTTCTCTCCTCTGAGATCAGTACCGGATGCGGGTAGAACAGTACGCTATATGGTTTCAGGTCTTCTGCGGTTACATCGTCGCGCAGATAGATATAATCCATCGGTGTATGGGTTCTCTGTGCAGCTTCGAAGATGCCAAGCTGGCTCTTCCACTCTACTTTTTCATGCCATATATCCAGCTGGCTGTCCCATGCGTTGTCATAGTCTTTCAGGAAACCAACTTTTGCTTCATACTTGGAGCCTGCAATCTCAGACAGTTTCTGGAATTTCTCATGAACCGATTTGACTTCTGCCAGTCTGCGGTTGTCTCTTCCGGAATAATCCAGGATACCATGCCAGTAAATCTCAGTACCGTAAGTACAGGTTCTCCAGCGGAAATAGCTGACATAGTCTGCACCATGTGCCACACTCTGCATGGTCCACAGGGTCATCTGTCCCGGCTTCGGAGTCGGAGCTGCCATACCGGTATTCCATCCGTTGGCTCCGGACTGCTGTTCCATGATACCGAAGTTTTTGGATACCGCACGAACCTCAGACAGGTTACGGCTCCACATACGGTCTTTCAGGAAGTTATCCTTGTTGTACGCATCCAGACAATAAGCAAAGTTCGGATAAGAATCATATGTGATGAAATCCAGACTCTCGTTTGTCATTCTCTGGTTGTCCAGGTTGCCGAACAGACCGTTGGTGGTGATAAAATCACCCGGTTTGATGTATTTGCGGATGATATCGCTCTGCATTTTTGCGAATCTGCATGCGCTGTCAGATACGAATCTGGTATAATCCAGCACCTCATGCGGATTTGTACTGTTACTCAGTGTGGTTCTCGGCACATAAACCTCTTCGAAGCTGTTATACGTCTGATTCCAGAAATTCGTTCCCCACGCAGCATTCAGTGCATCGATGGTTTCGTATTTTTTCTCCAGAAATTTACGGAAGGCAATCGTATCACTCTCGGAATAAAAAACATCTTTCTCGCAGTTTAACTCATTGTCAATCTGCCATCCGATAATTGCCGGATGCTTCGCATAGTGAGAGGCAGATTTTTCCACGATAATCCGGGTCAGTTCCTGATATTTCGGGGAGTTGTAATTATAGTGTCGCCTTGCGCCATGACGGTACAGCACACCGTCCATGTTGGCATTCAGTACTTCCGGATATTTTTCTGTCAGCCATGCCGGAGGAGTTGCTGTCGGCGTACAGAAGATCACTTTCATCCCCATCTCTTCTGCCAGATCCAGAAATCTATCAAAGAAATCATAATTAAATACTCCCTCGTACCGCTCAATCTTACTCCATGCAAACTCTGCGATTCGGATCACCTCGATACCGTTTTCCAACATTCTTCGCAGATCATCCCGCCAAAGGCCCTCATCCCAGTGTTCCGGGTAATAACAGGTCCCCAATACCAGTCTTTCGCCATTTATAATCTCCATCGTGTTCTTCTCCTTTATATATGTATACTAGTTACATTAACAGAATTTTTATCTTGCTCCGCTATGGTTTTCATACAAGCTTCTTTAACACCTGTGCCAGTTCCGTGCTGTTTTTCACATCCTCATCTATCACAAAATCTACCAGTCCCACCTGAGGAATCTCATGGCAGTCGCTTCCCCGGGTTATGATCAGGTGCTCTCTTCCCGGTTTCTTCAGCCATGCGTCCAGTTTTTCATTATGGTTGTCATGTCCGGAATTAAAGTTTCTCTCCACACCATGCAGATACTTCGGATTCTGTATCTGACAGTATTCCCGGAAAGGGTGAGCCTGTATCAGGACACATCCATTTTTCTCACAGATCTCATATAATTCCTGCAGACTGCAGCCACAGATGTCCATATGCTCCCGGATAAAATCCTTTGTCACGCCGTATACCAGATAATCCTCCGGTCCGCATTCCAGACGGATCTCCATACCGAGGATCACCCTCAGACCTACACGTTCTCCCTCTTCTTTTGCCAGCTCATACCCGCGAAGATAAGTCTGATAATGCTCCTCTGTCGTCTCACCCCACAGGTGCATGATCCCCTTGTCAAAATGATTGGTGATCACGATTCCGTCATATCCGGCCTCTTTATATCCGTCTACCAGTTCCTTTGCTTTAATCACTGCACACGGGCTGACTTCACAGTCATGTGCATGCATCTCTAATCTCATACTTTTATTTTCCTTTCTGTTTTTTATAACCTGTTATCGCCGGTTCTTTATCTTCAGCACAATCGCCCTGATTCCAAGAATCACCATCCAGATGATAGATTCGAACCAAACCATTACCGCAAGAAAAATTCCGGTGTCTGCATCCCAAAACAAATTGTCGGATATTGTCGTAATCAATCCCAGAAACGACAGCCAGAACAGGATCCCGGCAATCCAGATCTGAGAAATTCCCACGCTGTAATGTGTTCGAAGACCTGCGTATAATATCCCCAGTCCCAGAATCACAACGATCAGCATAAGCATGGTCGAAAAAGAGGACTTCCACTCTTCTCCACAGATTCCCTGTAACTGACTGATTCCAATCGCAGCAAATGCCGCCGCACCCCATACATTTGGGGTCTCTTTTTTATTCTTCTGTTCCAGATAACGAATCAGCACCTTCGCTGACTCTGCACCGGATCCGGAATAAATCTTTTGCAGCGTCAGGTACACTTTCCTCTTCACCGAATATTTTTCCAGAAGATCAATCAGTCCGCTGACATATGCTTCCTGCAGCATCACTGCCTTGTTTTCTCTACGGAAGAAGAACGGTTCATACAGTTCCGTCCGATTTCTTCGCCTTTTATCTTCAAGGATCAGTTCCAGTTCATACAGCGAATCCCGGATTGCCCGGCGGGTCTGCTCCTGCAATTTTTCCTGTTCTCTCTGCCAGTCCATTTTTCTTCGCTGTGTTTCCGCTTCCCGTTTCCACTGTTCCCGGCGCTCCGCTTCTTCAAACGCATCAAACTGGAATTCCCAGTGACTGATATCCTGATATGCCTCTGTATTTTTTCTCTCCTGTTCAAGAGTTTCTTTTTTCTGCTGAGCCTCCGACTTCTCATTTTCCTGTAGATCTTCTGCGTCTTTTTCTGTCCTTTTCCAGGATTCTTCTGTTGCATCACTCTCTTCAAAATCCTCGTCAAACGCTTCTTCCGACTCTTCGCTTTCTTCCTGTTCTTCTTCCTCTTTCCACCGTGTATCAGATTCACACGTTTCTTCTGATTCCCATTCAGATTCCGTCTTTTCTCCGTCTGAAAACCAGTCATCCACCGCATCTGACGACCAGTTTTCCCCCCGGCCGGTCAGAAGCTGATAGGCTTCCTGAATCTGGTTAAATTCCTTCGGATGTTCTTCCGGGTGATATTCCTTCGCCAGTCGTGCATACGCTTCCCGAATTTCTCTTCTTGTGCTTCCCGGCATCAGTTGTAAGATCCGGTATGCTGTCAGCTGGTCCACGAATGATCATCCCCTTCCTTTTTCCAGAACTCCTCCTCGTCCGTTTCTTCATTGTCCGGATCCTGTGCTTCCTCTTCGTCCCACAGATCCCAGTCAGACTCCGATGCATCGAATTCTTCCTCAAACGGATCATAATATTCCAGCATACTGACCGCTTTCTCCAGATACCTTCGGTATCCCTGGATCTGTCTTGGATTCTGTCCGTCCAGAAATTCCTCAAACGTACGGATCATCTGCTGCACCTGTTCTTTCTGTTCCGGATATACTTCCTGGTACAACGCTTCCAGCCGTTCCATCATCTGCTGATTCTCCGACAGATCCCGCGGATGCACCTTCAGTTTCTCCAGCTCCCGGACACGTTCTTCCAGTTCTGCTTCCGGAATTTTCTGAGAAATAATATGTGTTTTCACCACACCGGTAGATACCACCCGGGTATCCACCACCAGAATTCCGTTGATATCATAGGTAAACCGGACATCTACCGCTTCTTTTCCCTTTGGTTTTGGCGGAACCGATATCTCGATTTTCGCAAGAAGCAGATTATCCTGCGCGTAAGTATTTTCTCCCTGATGTACCTCCACAACTACATAATCCTGCTGATCCGATGCCGTATAGAATCTGCGTACTCTCGAACACGGCAGTACCGTATTTCGATTGATGATATTTGCCATATATGCCCGGTCCGGGTCTGTTTCATTTATCGTGGCAACGCCGAGAGAAAACGGGCAGATATCCGTCAGAATATAATCTTTTATCTCTTCTTTTCTCTCTTTCACACCACACACAAGCCCAAGTCCCAGCGCGATCAGCTCGTCACAGTTTCCCTGCACCATAGGTGCTTTATGAAACAGATGGCGGATATACTTCTGAATCAGCGGCATTTTGCTGGATCCTCCTGCCATGACCACCAGATCCACATCATGAATCGTCATTTTCCCGTCTTTCAATGCTCTTCCGATGACCTGACGGATCTCTTTTAACAAAGCTTTGCTCTCCTCAAACAACCGGTCCATCGTATAGGTACTCTCATAAACCTGATCCTCCACCATCGCATGCATCACGACCTCTTCCTGCTCGGAAAGCAGCTTTTTGCATCGTTCCGCCTGTTTGAGGAGCACCGCGTATTCCTGCGCACGCAGCTGCTGCCTTGCAACTCCATGTTCCCGTAGAAAATGCTCCGCAATCAATCGGTCAAAATCATCCCCGCCCAGTCGGTTATTTCCCGCCACAGACACAATTTCTACCATTGTATCAAAGCAATCCACCAGTGACACATCCAGCGTTCCTCCACCAAAATCAAACACCAGCATATTCTGTTCTTCATTTGCTGTAAAATAAGATGCCAGTGCCGCTGCACTTGGCTCATTGACGATCCGTTCCACATGGATCCCTGCAAGTGCTCCGGCACGTTTTACCGCCACCCGCTGTTCATCATGAAAATACGCCGGAACCGAGATCACCGCTTCCTCAATCTCTTCGCCCAGATCATTCTGTGCATCTTCCACGATCGACCGGATGACCAGACTGCTCAATTCCTCCGGTAAAAAGCTTTTTTCTCCCAGTTTCCAGCTGCGCCCGGTTCCCATGTCTTTCTTAAAAGAAGAAACTGTCCGCTCCGGATGAGTGATCAGCCGGTCTTTCGCCGGTTGTCCCACCACCAGACGTCCATCTTCCATCATACTGACCACACTCGGTGTCAGATAAGAGCCGTATGCATTCGGTATTAGTTCCGCTTTTCCGTTTCGATAGACACAACCAAGCGAATTGGTTGTTCCAAGATCAATTCCTATGACTGCCATCTTTTTCCCCTCGTATTACCAATACTTTCCTGTATCGTAACTGTTCAGTATATTCATGCCAAAACACCTCGCGGAATACTACCTACTGAATAGTTACCCTGTATCTTTATTTTCCCGAACCGTTCTTCCTCACCTGAGATTCTTCCAGAAACGCAAAAATCCGTTTCCAGTACCCCCGCAGGATCCGGCTTCCGGATCCGTAGATCTCATGTTTCGTTCCCGGCACGATGATCATGGTTCCCGAGGTCAGTCCCCGTCTGGCAAGTTTTACTACAAACCGCACCTGTTCCGGTTTTGACACCAGATGATCCTCCGCCGACTGGAAGATCAGCACCGGAGCCTGAATCTTCTTCCACGCCTTCCGCTGCAAGTACCGGTTCAGCCGTCCCGCCTGATACAGCCAGCTGTAGGACGCTCCGTTTGTCTGAAACAACGGTTCCTTCTCTTTTTTATCCTGATAATATTCAAAACGCACCTTGCAGGTGGAAGAACTGTTTTCAAAGTTTTCCCGTCCCTCATACGGGTGTTGCCCGACTACATATTCCGCTCCTTTTCCCTGCTGGCACGCACCGAAAGCGATCTGTTTTGCCACCGGCCACGGGATATTTCCGGTATCCGGACGAATCATCGGGGAGGAAAGCACCACTTTCCTGAAAAGTTCCGGCTCCTGCGCTGCCTCCGCTGCCGCCAGACCTCCACCCATGGAATGTCCATATAAAAATACCGGAAGTCCCGGATTTTCTTTTGTTGCCATCTTTGCCACATACAGAAAATCATCTACATACCGCTGATAATCGTCCACATGCACCAGCGAACTCTCCGGTATCAACCGATAACTTCTTCCATGCCCACAATATTCCGGCAGATACACATGATACTGTTTTTTTACAAAATAATAGATCACTTCTTTATATTTTTCCGCAGTTTCCGTAAATCCATGGGAAATCATCACCACACCCTTCGGACTGTCCGCCAGATACCGCTCACAGTAGATTTTCTTCCCCTCTTCCCGTTCCGGCCACAGCACGGACTTGCGGATATCCAGATACGGTTTCACAACATTTTCCATCTGTTCCCGGTAACCCTGCTCACTTAAAATTAATCTCTCCACGCTATTCCTCCAGACTGCTGTTCTATAAAATATATTATAATAGAATTCACAGATCTGTCCATACCAAAACGTTGTCCCTCAACCCTCGTTATGTACTTATACAAATCCCGTTTTTATGTAACTTTTATCAGAACAAAAATACGACTAACCTAATATCTGATTTTAGATTAGTCGCATTTTTCCGTAACCAAAAACTACTATTTTATGCCTGTATCAAGCAAACCTTGCTTCTTATTTTGCCTCTACCACACAGCTTCCAGCCGCAACGCCGTCCGCTTTCACCGTAATTTTCATCTCTCCTGCCTCTTTGCTCTTCAGGATCACGATCGCAGTTCCGCGATACAGATGGCATTTGGTATCTGTGATCTGGTCTTCCGTGCATGGATTGCCACTTCCCACTGCCAGGAAAGTTCCCACACCGTCTGTCTCTACCTGAATCTCCCGTTCATCCTGTGTCAGGCGGTTTCCGTCTGCATCTTTCAGAGTTACCCTGACATAAGCCAGATCCTTGCCGTCTGCCACAAAGCTTTTTTCTTCCGGAATCAGTTCCAGTACTGCTGCCTCTTCTGGTGTCACCAGTGTACTTCTGCTAATCTCTGCTCCATCTTTATAGACAATCCCTTCCAGAATTCCCGGTTTATAAGGAATGTCCATGGAAGCCATCAGTTTCTCGATCGGTTTTCTTCCGAGACTCTTTCCATTCAGAACGAATTCCGCCTCATCTCCTGCTCCGTATACATCCACTTTCACCGGTTTTCCAAGCCATTCGTCTGCAAAACACCAGCAGTCATTGACATCATACCAATGCCAGTCTGTTCCCCGGAAGTTCTCTCCGAAGTGTTTCGGATGCGTGGTGTAAATACCGGACTTCTTCGTATTTCCCCACATGATCTCACGGTACACCGACTGCGGACGCTGTTCTCCGGTCAGGTCAATATCCGACTGCCAGGATGTTCTCCACGGGTATGGTGCCATAAAATTAAAGTCCTCATGTGCATTTTCCCAGTATACCTTACCGACACCGACTTCTCCCATATAATCCACAGCTGCCCAGATGCAGTCACCGATCACATACGGCAGTTCCTCTACTTTTTTCCAGTAATCGTAAGTGGTAAACGAATGTGTCTCTGTTCCGATCATCACACGATCCGGGAACAGTTCGTGACTTTCCTCATAGATATCTCTCAGGTAGTTATATCCCACGATATCCAGCGGTTTACAGTAATTTTCTGTTGCCTTATTCCACACCGAATTATCCTGCATCAGGTTCAGGTCAAAGTTGGTTCCGGCGCTGTCATCCTCATCATCTTCCACTTCCGGCTCCGGAAATACGCCGCAGATTGCAGAAGTCACAAAACGGGTGCTGTCAAATTCACGGACTTTTGCAGCCAGTTTTCTCGACCACTCAGCTCCGTCGTTTCCACCATCACGCTCTGTGATCTCATTTCCGATCGAGTATGTGATCACACACGGGTGATTCCGGTCACGGCGTACCATGTATTCGATATCTCTCGCCCACCACTCTTCAAAATAAAGATGATAGTCCAACGGCATCTTGCCAAGCCGCCACACATCAAATGCCTCATCCATCAGAAGCATACCGACACGGTCACATACCTTTAACATCGCCATGGACGGCGGATAATGACTGATGCGGACGGTATTGTAGCCGGCTTTTTTCAGAATCTGAATCTTTCTCTCTTCCGCTTTCGGGTATGCGCACGCACCAAGGAATCCGTTATCGTGATGGATACAGCCGCCCTTCAGGTTCATCTTCTTTCCATTCAGCCGAAATCCGTTGACCGCATCCACTTCAATCTTTCGGATACCAAAAGTATCTTCCGCCTGATCCGTAACTTCTCCGTCTTTGCTGACGGTAATACGGTAGGTATACAGATACGGATGCTCCAGATCCCAAAGCGAAGGATTTTCCACAGTCACCTGTACATTCTCCTTCTGTTTTCCACATACCTGCATGGTTTTCTCCACTTTTCCAACAACTTTTCCACCATCATCCAGGATTTCACACCGATAGTCCACGGTCTCTTCGATATCGGTTCCGGTGATCACGGCATCTACATTTACCACCGCTTCTTTTTCACCGATTTCCGGTGTGGTCACGAACACATTCCACGGCTCCACACAAATCGGACCTCCCACCCACAGGCATACATCACGGTAAAGTCCGCCGCCACTGTACCAACGGGTTGACGGCTGTCTGCTCTGGGTGATCAGTTTCAGTTTATTTTTCTTCCCATCAAAACGAAGCGCCGGTGTCAGATCCACCTGGAACGGAATATAGCCGTTTGGATGCATCGCAAGCAATGTCGTATTCAACAGCACTTCCAGATTCATGTACGCCCCGTCGATATCCAGAATGACCTTCTTTCCTTCCCACTCTTTCGGGATATCCAGCGTCTTCTTATACACACCTTCCCCGTTTCCGAAATATCCGTTTGCCGGTCCACCCGGTGCATCTGCACTTCTCGGTTTTCCCACGATAAAATCATGCGGCAGATCCACCTTCTGACTCGGCGGTGTGGCAAATACGAAGCTCATGCTCTCATCACTCTCATAAAAATCCCAGTTTTTGTCTAACCCAATACGTTGCATACTTTTTGCCCTCCTATCTGTTATCTCGCAAATGTAATCTCATCCATCTGCATGCTTCCGGCTTCCATAACAACCGTTACCACCCCTTCGGCGCCTGCTTCCAGCACTGCCAGCTCATATCCGGCTGTCTCTGTTCCCTTCACCGTAAGTTCCCGTTCCTGCACATTTCCATCCAGTGACGTACAGAGTATTTTCACTCTGCCTTCCTGTCCGTCCACTGAGCGTAGCTTTGCGGTTACGTTACAGGTCTTTTCCACATCACGGATCGTATATGAAGCCTGTTCTCCTGCCCGCAGTTCCAGACACAGATCGGTAAGCGGATTTGACGGACGGATCTCCTCTCTCGTAGGAACCACCACATGTTTCGGCGGTTTTACACCCGGTTTCAGTACCATTTTCATCCCTGTTTCTGTCCGGTATCCAAATGGATTGCCAAATCTCCATCCATTTGCCTTCTCGCTTCCCTCATCAAATCCGACTGCCGGAAGCGTAATACCGGGCTGGCGAAGATTATAATAATTCTTCTCCCACCACACAGAACAATGTTCCATTCGGATATTTTCCAGCATCTCATCCATGATTTTCTGAGATTCCCGGTAAGACGGTCTCGGACCTCCGTTTCGGATATAGGCACGCACCGGTTCCCAGTCCTTCGGCAGTTGATATCTTACCACACCGGAGCCTTCTCCTTTCGGATCGTCCGCGGATTTCCAGGTCCAGATCGAGTATCCGATATCAAAGGTCGCCGCAATCTCATAGTAAATACTGTTATCCACCGGTTCACTGCCACCCTCTCCGATCCAGATCGGCACATTGCACCGCACCGAGGAATCCAGAAAACGGTACAGATCCCTTACCTCCGGTGAAAAATGATAAAAATGCGTATGCATGCACCAGTTATGGCACTCCGGATCATATTCATGATCAAAAATGTCCATATCCATCGAAAATACCGCGCCCTCCAGCGTCAGCATATGGTTTTTATCGTATTTTCGGATCCTTGGAATCAGTTCATCATAAAATTTCCCCAGTTCCGGAATCAGATACGCGCAGTCCGGACCGGAAAGCGGCTCATTGATCAGATCATATCCACCCACGATCCACCGGTCGGCATACCGTCTGGCAAATTCTTCCCACAAAAGGATCGCACGCTCCCTGCTCTCCGGCTCCGTAAACATATGTGGCCGGTTATCCAGTCCATCATCACATGCCAGCGCTGACTGTCCGCCCGGTGCTCCATGCATGTCCAGGATCGCGTAAATCTTATATTTTTCACACCAGTCCAGCACCTGATCCAGAATGGCAAATCCTTCTTCCACCCAGATAATCTCCGGCTCTTCCGCCAAAAACAGTCTGGAACTGATCGGCAGACGTACCGAATTATATCCCATCTCTGCCATCAACCGGATATCTTCCTCTGTCACATAATTTTTCGCCCAGCGGATCCAGTAATCTCTGGCATACCAGCTTCCGCAAAGTTCCCGAACCGTTGTCTCCATCGTTCTTCCGCGCTCAAACCGTCTCGGCAGGGCAAAATCGTTAAAATCCGCATTTTCCACAAACAACGGCACACCACCGATCATAAATCCTTCCGGATTCATCCAGTTTCCCATGCCCCAGCCACGCAAAACAACGGTTTTTCCATCTCCGTTTACCATCCGTCTTCCGTCCGTATGAAGAAAACCTTTTACTCTGTCTCTTGAAAATTTATTCATTCTTATTCCTCCGTTTTCTAATTTTTACAGTCAACGCCGTTTCTTTCCGCTTCGGCTGTTCTCTCCTGCATCTGTCCTTTGTACTAATCCAGATGAAACACCGTCTTCAGATCCACGCTCACCGGGCTGTTATCTGGGTTTGTCTCCATGATATCTGCCATATCATCCCACCATTTCCGGTTGATCGCAGTGTCCGCGCCTTTCGCCCAGAGCGCCTCATCTTCAATCTCAATATAACCAAACAATGTCAGCGTCTCCCTGTCCAGAAAAATCGTGTAATTCTTCCCCCCGTGTTCGTGAATCATTTCCTTCATCTCCGGCCATAACAAGTTATGCCGTCTCTCGTACTCCGCTTCCATTCCCGGAAACAATTTCATCTTAAACCCTTTGATCATTGCTGCACCTCCATGATAAATACCCCATATATTTCCCCTGTATTCTGCCTTTTATTATATTCTTTTTCCAGATTTCCGGCAATGAGATTTCTGTTTTTTCAGAATTTTATATACTTTTTTAATATTTTTCTGACCTGTCCGATCCATGATTCTTATGTCATGCACGCAATCAAAATTAGTTCACCTGACCAACTGTTGATATATTCCGTTTCCAGGTTTCCGGCAATGAAATCTCTGTTTTTCAAAAAAGACGCGTGGAAAATATTTTTTTCTTTTCCACACGTCTTATTGTTCTTATATTTCTTATTCGTTTTTCTCTTTCACGCAAATTCCGCCATAATATCCGCCACATGCTCCATCTTTTCACACCGCCATGCGTTTTCCCCGCAAAACAGCAGTGCATCATCTGTCTCACCCTTTGCTGCATGCACCAGCGCTCTGGTGATACAGTATGGTGTGTTCGCCGGATTACAGGTAGCGATACACTGATAGCATTTTTTAATTGACTCTCGCCTGCTTTCTTTTTCCTCCAAAAACCGGTTTCGTATCGCCCGTCCCGGCATTCCTACCGGGCTGTCCACGATCACAATATCTTCTTTCTTTGCATGCAGATAGGTCTGTTTATACGCCTCGGAGGCATCACATTCCCAGGTTGTCACAAACCGGGTTCCCATCTGTACGCCGTCGGCTCCCAGTTCCATTGCATGAAGCATATCTTCTCTGGTAAAGATCCCTCCTGCCACAACCACCGGAATCTCTTTTCCATACTTGTCCGCATATTTTTTCACTTCCGCAAGAATTCCCCTGATCTCCTGATCATAGGTTACCGGGGTAAATTCCTCCAGCTGCTTTCTGGAAAATCCAAGATGTCCTCCGGCTTTCGGTCCTTCGATCACCACAAGATCCGGCATCCGCTGGTAATGATGATCCCAAAAGCGGCAGATCACTCTCGCCGCCTTCACCGTGGATACGATTGGTGCAATCTTCGTCTTGCTTCCCGCAACCAGTTTTGGCAGTTCCATGGGAAGTCCCGCACCGGAAATAATCAGGTCAATCCCGGATTTCACAGCAGCTTTTACATACTCCGCATACTGCTTCGTTGCCACCATGATATTCACACCCAGGATCCCGCCCTTGGCAATCGCTCTGGCTTTTTGGATCTCTTCTCCGATCACCCGCAGATTGGTTTTGATGGGATCTTTTTCAAACTCCGGATCCCGATACCCGATCTGTGCCGTGGAAATCACTCCTACACCGCCGCAGGCTGCCACACTTCCCGCCAGCCCGGAAAGACTGATTCCGACACCCATACCTCCCTGAATCACAGGAATCCTGGCTGTAAGTTCTCCTATTTTCAATGTTTTCATCTTTTCTCCTACATCCGGCGAAATCTTTCGTACCGTTCTTCCACAATCTCTTCTCTCGTCTTCTGACTGCTTTTTCGCAAAAATCCATCCAGATCTTCCCGGATCTCTTCTGCAATCTCCGGAAGATTCTCCTCATTCGCCGGTTCCGGTTCCCTGATCACTTTTTCAATAATCTGCAATTTTTTCAGATCTTTCGCCGTGATCTTCATCACCTCAGAAGCCTCTTTCGCCCGTTTTCCATCTTTCCACAGAATCGAGGCAAATCCCTCCGGTGACAGAATGGAATATGTTGCATTTTCCATCATCCAGACTTCATCCGTCACTGCCAGTCCCAGCGCACCACCACTGCCGCCTTCTCCGATCAGAATACTGACCATCGGCGTCCGGATCCCTGACATTTCCAACAGATTTCTGGCAATTGCCTCGCCCTGTCCGCGTTCTTCTGCCTCGATCCCACAGGCGGCTCCCGGCGTATCCACAAACGTAACCACCGGCCGTCCGAATTTTTCCGCCTGTTTCATCAGACGAAGCGCCTTCCGGTAACCTTCCGGGGAAGCCATACCGAAGTTGCGGTAAATATTTTCCTTCACATTCTTTCCCTTCTGCTGCCCGATCACCGTCACCGGCTGACCACCAAACATCGCGATTCCACCGATCACCGCTCCGTCATCCCGAAACGCCCGGTCACCGTGAAGTTCCAGGAATTCATCAAAGATCTGCTGCACATACGAAAGCGTCGTTGGACGCTCCTTACTTCTCGAAATTTCCACACGCTCCCACGCCGTCAGCTCACTTTTTCCGTCTGTCCCTGCTTTTCCACGACTGCTCCTGATTTCCGGGAAGTTTTCCACATTTTGCGTCTTCCCATAGTGGATATATTGCATGGAATCCTGATGAATCTTCAAAAGTTTCCACACAGTCTCCTTCAATTCCTGCCTTTCCACCACACCGTCGATCATTCCCTTTTCCACCAGGAATTCCGCTCGCTGGAACCCCTCCGGCAACTTCTGTCCGATCGTCTGTGCGATCACTCTCGGTCCGGCAAATCCGATCAGTGCCCCCGGTTCCGCCAGGATCACATCCCCGAGCATCGCAAAACTTGCTGTCACACCTCCGGTGGTCGGATCGGTCAATATCGGCAGATAAAAAAGACCTGCTTCACTGTGTTTCCGGATCGCCGCAGAGGTTTTTGCCATCTGCATCAGAGATACGATTCCCTCCTGCATCCTGGCACCACCGGAACTGGTAAACAGTACCACCGGCAGTTTTTCTTCCGTCGCCCGTTCAAAAGCCCTCGTAATTTTTTCACCTACGACATACCCCATGCTTCCCATCAGAAAACGGGCATCGCAGACACCTAGTACTGTCTCCAGACCATTCACCATGCATTTTCCCACAGTAACTGCTTCATGAAGTTTTGTCTTCTCCTGCAGATTTGCAATCTTTTCTTCATATCCCGGATATTCCAGCGGATTTTCCGTTTCCAGATCGGTAAACCACTCCTGAAATGTTCCCGTGTCTGCAACCATGCGGATCCTGGTTCTGGTTCCGATCCGGAAATATCCCTCGCACTTCGGGCATACATATCCATGTGCTTTTACATCATCCCGGTATACTACTTCTCCGCATTTCGGACACTTAAGCCACAATCCTTCCGGTGCCGATGGCTCTTTTTTTTCCTGATTCCTGTCTTCTCTGTCCCGGAACAGAACTGCCGTCTTTTTAAACATATGTTTTAATTTCGCCATAGTTAAAACCTCCTGTCTGCCCGGACAGATTTTCTGTCCTACAGATTAAAATGCATCGGGATAAAATCCGTTGTGATCTCTCCCGCCTGAAAATCCTCATTATATAATATCTCATACTGAAAATCCACGTTGGTTGTCACACCATCTATGATCAGTTCTCCCAGCGTACTGCGCATCTTATCGATGGCCTCCTGTCTGGTTCTTCCATGCACAATTACTTTCGCTATCATAGAATCATAAAATGGCGGAATCTCATACCCGTTATAGGCTGCCGTATCGATCCGTACACCATTTCCACCGGGCAGATGGATTTCTTCGATGACTCCCGGACACGGCCGAAAATGATGAGCAGGATCCTCTGCATTGATCCTGCATTCCATCGCATGTCCCTGCAGGTGAATATCTTCCTGTTTTACTGAGAGTGGTTCCCCTGCTGCCACCCGGATCATCTCTTTCATCAGATCCACGCCGGAAACCATTTCTGTCACCGGATGTTCCACCTGGATCCGTGTATTCATTTCCATAAAATAAAAATTTTTATCCTTATCCAGTAAAAATTCAATGGTACCGGCACTTTCGTAATGTACAGCCTTTGCTGCACGCACTGCCGCATCACCCATCCGTCTGCGAAGTTCCGGTGTCAGTGCCACACTGGGAGATTCTTCGATCATCTTCTGATGATTTCTCTGGATCGAACAGTCCCGTTCTCCGAACTGCACAACATTTCCAAACTTATCTGCCATGATCTGAAATTCAATATGTCTCGGTTCCTGCACGTATTTTTCGATATACATCGTGTTATCTCCAAATCCGCGCACCGATTCGAGCTGCGCCACCTTGAAATTCTCCTCAAAGTCATCCGGTCCGAGAGCAATCCGCATCCCTTTTCCGCCGCCCCCGGAAGAAGCCTTGATCATCACCGGATAGCCGATGCTTTCTGCCAGAACCGCTCCCCGTTTTGCGTCATAGACCGGTTCTTTTGTTCCCGGAACCACCGGAACACCGGCTTCTATCATTGTCAACCTTGCCTGCGATTTATTTCCCATCTTGTCCATCATCTCCGCAGTCGGTCCGATGAACGTAATATTACATTTTTCACACATTTCCACAAACCGGCTGTTCTCTGACAAAAAACCAAATCCAGGATGTATCGCATCCGCTTTTGTTGCGATACATGCACTCAGAATCTGCTCCATATTCAGATAACTGTCTGTCGCCGCTGCCGGTCCGATACAAACAGCCTCATCTGCCAGCTGGGTATGCAGTGCTTCCCGGTCTGCCTCCGAATAAACTGCTACCGTAGCGATTCCCATCTCTCTGCAGGCACGGATGATCCGCACTGCGATCTCTCCTCTGTTTGCAATCAATATTTTCCGAAACATGTTTGTTCTCCTATCCAATGGCTACTGTAAGTTCTGCCGTTGCTGCCACTTTTCCGTCTACCGTAGCTGTTGCTCTTGCAATCGCAACCGGTCCCTTCTGTTTGATCAGTTCCGTCTCCAGCATCAGAACATCCCCCGGAACCACCTTTTTCTTAAATCGACAGTTGTTAATCCCACCAAAATAAGCAGTCTTTCCTTTGAACTTTTCACAGCTTAAGATACATACCGCACCCACCTGCGCCAGTGCCTCGATGATCAGCACTCCCGGCATCACCGGCTCCTGTGGAAAATGTCCACGGAAATAATACTCATCATATGTCACACATTTTTTTCCTGCTGCCCGTACCCCCGGTACCAGTTCTTCTATGGTATCCACCAGAAGAAACGGATGCCGGTGTGGGATAATATCCATAATTTCTTTTGTTGTTAACACTGACATAAACTCTGTTACCTCCTGCACACAAACATATGGTTTTCAGGTATTTTCAGTCCTTACCCGATAACAAATAAAGGCTGTCCATACTCTGCCATCTGTCCGTTCTCAATCAGAATCTCTTTTACCACTCCGTCGTACTCACTCTCAATCTCATTCATCAGCTTCATCGCCTCGATGATTCCCAGAGTCTGTCCCTTTTTCACTGTATCACCCACGCTGACAAATGCTTCCGCATCCGGTGCCGAAGCCGCATAAAAGGTTCCCACCAGAGGAGCCTTTACTGTCTTTCCTTCCGGCTGGCATTCCTCCTGCTGCTCCTGTTTCCCATTAAAACTGCCAGAACCGGCCGATACTGTATCTGCGTTTCCTGCCACTGCAGGCATCACCTGCATCCCGGTCTGCTCCACGACCACCTGTTTTTCCTTTCCCATAGAGATCTTCAGATCGCCGTCTTTCATGGTAAAAGAAGTCAGCTCTGACCCGGAAACTGTTTTAATCAATGTCAGAAGATTTTCAAATTCCATTTCTTATTCTCCTCTTTTTTGTGATTCTCACTATACACACAATTCTTCAACCTTTTCTGTCATTTTTTCGTCTGTTCATACATGAACCGATTTTTCTATTTTTCATCACACTATTTTTTTAACAGCCACACAAATTCTCTTCCGCTGGTTCTTATATGTCCCATTTTTTCACAAGAATACTCGCATTATGTCCACCAAATCCCAGTGAATTCGAAAGTGCATACTCCAGATTTTCTTCTACACCGTCACCTGCCACATAATTCAAGTCCATTTCCTCGTCCGGTGTCGTGTACCCCGCCGTTGCATGAATAAATCCATCCTCGATTTCTTTCACACAGGTAATAAATTCCACAGCCCCGGCAGCGCCCAGCAAATGTCCTACCATAGACTTTGTAGAATTTACCTTCATCTCATACGCATGCTCTCCGAACAGCTTTTTGATTGCTCTCGTCTCGAACAGATCGTTGTGATGCGTCGCAGTTCCATGTGCATTGATATACATCAGCTCCTCTTTTTTCACTCCTGCTTCTTCCAGCGCCAGTTCCATCGCTTTCGCAGCCCCGGAACCGTCCTCTGCCGGAGAGGTAATATGATACGCATCACTGGTTGCGCCGTATCCCACAACTTCTGCGAGAATCTTCGCACCTCTCTGTCTCGCATGCTCCAGTTCTTCCAGAACAACCACGCCGGAACCTTCTCCCATGACAAATCCGCTTCTGTTTTTGTCAAATGGCAGCGAACACTTCTCCGGATCATCTACCGTAGAAAGTGCTGTCAGTGCGGTAAAACCTGCCACACCAACCGGGCAGATACTTGCTTCCGTACCGCCTGCCAGCATCACATCCGCATCTCCACATTGGATACTGCGATATGCCTCTCCGATGGAATGGGTTCCCGTTGCACACGCGGTTACCACATTCAGACTTTTTCCTTTCAGCCCCAGTTGAATCGAAACATTCCCTGCTGCCATGTTGGAGATCATCAGTGGAACCAGAAGTGGGTTTACTCTGGAGGGTCCTTTCTCCGCAATTTTATGACATGCTGTTTCTGCTGCCTGCAGACTTCCGATTCCCGATCCGATGGAACATCCCACGCGAAACGGATCTTCTTTTTCCATATCCAGTCCCGCCTGTTCAAACGCCTCTTTTGCTGCAGCCACCGCATACTGGCAGAACAGTTCCATTCTCTTCGCCGCCTTAAAGTCCATATAGTCTTTTCCGACAAAATCCTTTACTTCCGCAGCAATGTGTACTTTATAATCTGTCGTATCAAACCGGGTAATCTCACCAAATCCCAGTGTCTTTTTCTTCACATTCTCCCAGAATGCCTCCACACCAATCCCAATCGGTGTCACAGCACCCATTCCGGTCACAACTACTCGTCTCATAATCGCTCCTCTGTCCTTCTCTTTCTTCCCGTTAGCTTTGTCCGGCACATATTTTCTGCCACATTATAACTACCTATATTATGTAAACAATCGTATACCTTCGCAGCATCCTATCTGCTTTTACATCACCATACCGCCATCTACACAGATGACCTGCCCGGTAATATAATCCGCTTTCTCAGACGCCAGAAATGCCACCACATTCGCGATATCCTCCGGTTCTCCAAATCTCCCCAGCGGGATCTGTGCTACTGCTGCCTCTTTCACCTGCTCCGAAAGTACCTCCGTCATCTCCGTATGGACAAATCCCGGAGCCACCGCATTGACTGTAATCCCTCTGCTTGCCAGTTCTCTCGCCACCGTCTTCGTAAGCCCGATAATTCCTGCCTTCGATGCCGCATAATTTGCCTGCCCTGCATTTCCCAGCACGCCGGAAACCGATGCGATGTTGATGATTTTTCCACTCCTCTGCTTCAGAAAATACCGTGACAGATGGCGGATCGTATGGAAACATCCCTTCAGATTCGTCTCCACAACTGCATCAAACTCCTCTTCACTCATCCGCAGGATCAGATTATCTCTCGTGATTCCCGCATTATTCACCAGCACATCCACATGACCATACGTTTTAATCAGATCCCTTGCCATTGCTTCCGTCTGCTGATAATCTGCCACATCACACTGATAAATACATCCGTCACCACCATTTTCCCGGATTTCTTCCAGCACGCCCTTTGCCCGTGCTTCCGATCCACAGTAATTGACAATCACAAACATTCCTTCTTTTGCCAGAGTAAGACTGATCTGTCTCCCAATCCCCCGGCTCGCCCCTGTCACCAGTGCTACCTTTTTCTCCATTGCTGCTCCTTTCACCGTACTCATTACTTTCCCGTGTAAACGTAGCTTATAACTCGTTGCATGCATCAATGCGAAAATTACTGCTTGTCACACAACAGCCTTACAACCTCCTCCAGCTCTTCCACTTTTTCGATATGCAATCCCGTTACATTTTTATTAATCTTCTTCAAAAATCCCGTCAGCGTTCTTCCCGGCCCGATCTCGATAAAGGTATCCACACCATCCGCGATCATCCTCTCCACGCTCTGCTGCCATCTTACCGAAGAATACACCTGTCTGCCAAGCAGTTCCTTAATCTCAGAAATATCTGTCACATAATCTGCCGTCACATTCGTAACATACGGCATGGAAAATTCTTTCAGTTCGACATCCACAAGCACTCCCGCAAGCTTTTCCCCTGCTCCTTTTAACATTTCCGAATGAAATGGACCGCTGACCTTCAACGGGATACATCTTCTCGCTCCCGCCTCTTTCAACTTTTCAGCTGCAGCTGCAACTGCCTCTTCCTCTCCAGTAATCACAATCTGTCCCGGGCAGTTATAATTGGCTACTGAAACGATCCCTTCCGTCTCCTCACAGATTTTCGCAATCTTCTCGCCATCCATTCCAAGAACCGCACACATAGCTCCACCGGTCGGTACTGCTTTCTGCATCAGGATTCCTCTCTGTCTTGCCACCCGGAAAACATCCTCCAGAGACATCGCTCCAGCCGTCAGGATGGCTCCGTACTCTCCCAGACTCAGTCCGGCAGCTACATCCGCCTTCACACCCTTTTCCTGTAAAGCCGCCAACATCGCCGCCTCCGTCGCCAGCATGGCGATCTGCGTATATTCCGTGATATCAATCTGCTCATTCTCTTTAAAACAAAGCCCCGGAAGATTCAACCCGGTCACTTCGGATGCAATCGTATACACTTTCCTGGATACCGGAATCTGCTCATAAAAATCCTTCCCCATTCCCACATACTGTGCACCCTGCCCCGGAAATACAAATGCCACTTTACTCATGAATGTCTCCTTTTTATAATTTGATTTTCAAAGTATTTATTTAAATTTTTGTGGCGACAAAATTATGTTTCCATACTTGTTATTTTTATCGCCACTTTTTATTTTTCTTATTTTAACAGTGCAGCAACTTCTCAGCCTCGCCCATAATCTCCTGCAAAATCTCCTTACAGCTCTGTCTCTTACTTACCAGCCCGGCGATCTGTCCTGCCATCACTGTGCCGTTTAAAATATCGCCGTCCATCACTGCTTTTCGAAGCGATCCCAGCGTCATCCGTTCCAGTTCCTCGAACGGTACGCCTTCCTGCTCTTTTTTGATATATTCTTTCGTCATCTGGTTTCTCAGACAGCGCACCGGATGACCGGTACTCTGACCGGTTACCACAGAATCGATATCTTTTGCCTTCACGATTCTGTTTTTATAATTCTCGTGGACAATCGACTCATCAGCCACCACAAAACGGGTTCCCATCTGCACGCCCTCTGCACCCAGCATAAAAGAAGCTGCGATTCCCCGTCCGTCTCCGATACCACCTGCCGCGATCACCGGGATGTTTACCGCATCTACGATCTGCGGAATCAGTGCCATTGTCGTCTGATTTCCGATATGCCCACCGGCTTCCATACCCTCAGCCACTACCGCATCCGCGCCGTATCGTTCCATTCGCTTCGCCATCGCTACCGAAGCGACAACCGGAATCACCTTTACGCCCGCTTCTTTCCACATCGACATATATTTTTCCGGATTACCGGCACCTGTCGTAACCGCCTGAATGCCTTCCTCCACTACAATTTTCGCCACTTCATCAGCATTCGGATTCAGAAGCATAATATTCACACCAAATGGCTTGTCCGTCAGCTCTTTTGCCTTCCGGATCTCTTCCCGGACAATCTCCGGCGGCGCACTTGCCGCACCGATCAGACCAAATCCGCCTGCCTCTGATACCGCAGCTGCCAGATGATGCTCCGCTACCCATGCCATACCGCCCTGGATTATCGGATATTCAATCTGTAAAAGTTCTGTTACTCTTGTCTTCATCTGCTTTCTGTCTCCTTCCCTGCTTTCAGAAAAAGTGTGGATTACGCCTCCACACCTTTATTCTTCAGATATTCCATAACCGCACCAACCGTTGTCAGCTCAGCCAGTTCCTCAGACGGGATCTCAACCTCATACTTCTCTTCCAGTGCCATCACCAGCTCAAACAGATCCAGCGAATCCGCCCCCAAATCATCCTTAAAAGAAGTGCTTTCTGTAATACTGCTCTCCTCACAGTTCAGCTGTTCTGCGATCATCTCTCTCATTTCTTCTAACATCTTTTTTCTCCTTTACACGCTCTTCTTATTTTCAATAGTTTAAGTTTCTAATGTTTTGACTTTCAAAGTATAATATAAGTTTCTCACTTTGTCAATAAAATCTTTTTGATTTTCAAACTAATATTTTATATTTTCTCCCCAATACCCATTTAAAATGCTATACTGACTAAAGAAACATATATCATGCTATTTATGGAGGTTTTTATGTATCAGGCAAATGAAACACGTTACGACACCATGCAGTACAACCGCTGTGGAAAAAGCGGTCTGAAACTACCCACCGTCTCCCTGGGACTGTGGCATAATTTTGGAGATTTTTCTTCTTACGACAATATGAAAAATCTCTGCTTTACCGCCTTTGACCACGGCATCACCCACTTTGATCTTGCCAACAACTACAGACCGGAACCGGGAAGTGCCGAAAAACATTTCGGACTGATCTTAAAAGAGCATCTCTCTGCTTACCGCGACGAATTATTGATTAGCACCAAAGCCGGTTACGACATGTGGAAAGGTCCTTACGGTAACTGGGGAAGCCGCAAATATTTGATTGCCAGCCTGGATCAGAGTCTGCAGCGACTGGGACTTGATTATGTAGATATCTTTTATCATCACCGTATGGATCCGGAAACGCCACTGGAAGAAACCATGGGTGCCCTGGACCAGATCATTCGTAGTGGAAAGGCTTTATATGTCGGTCTCTCCAACTATGACGGAGCAACCATGAAAAAAGCCTGACAGATCCTCTTCTTTTTATATTCATAATAAAATCTAATTCCAATGCAACAAAAAACCGCTTTCACATTCCATGAAAGCGGCTATTTAATGAGGCATCGGGGATTCGAACCCCGGACAACTTGATTAAAAGTCAAGTGCTCTACCAACTGAGCTAATATCCCATAACCTGGGCTAGGCAGATTCGAACTGCCGAATGCAGGAGTCAAAGTCCTGTGCCTTACCGCTTGGCGATAGCCCAACGTACGCCTTACGGCAGGGTGGATACAGGGATTCGAACCCTGGGCCTCCAGAGCCACAATCTGGCGCGCTAACCAACTGCGCTATACCCACCATATTTACTTCATATGGTCCATATGGAATTGATATGAAATAAAAAATGTGCCTGAAGGGATTCGAACCCCCGACACCCGGCTTAGAAGGCCGGTGCTCTATCCAACTGAGCTACAGACACATATGGGATACTGCGAATACTGCAATATCTAAGCGGGTGATGGGAATCGAACCCACGTATCCAGCTTGGAAGGCTGGTGTTCTAC